>Ga0233430_1004764_pt1 | contig 12302 bp, 10 predicted proteins | sample SI_118_April2016_2_FD_179883 | JGI IMG/M metagenome (GOLD analysis project Ga0233430, IMG submission 179883) | Seawater microbial communities from Saanich Inlet, British Columbia, Canada - SI_118_April2016_150_MG | ecosystem: Environmental > Aquatic > Marine > Inlet | place: Canada: British... | reverse complement strand
ATGGACAAAGGGGACGTTAAGTAATTTTGAAGTTAAATGATTTCAGGAATGCATTGGGGATTTTAATGAAGGTTTCCTACAGTAAAAAATAAAGTAATATTTTTGTTATACCAATGTTTAAGGACGGTTTTTTTCAACATATTCATCGTAAATAGAGCAATAGAAAAAATCTCTACTATACTTTTCATAGTGTGCTTCACTGCCTGAAAAAAATAACGCCAGCACGAAAACGATAACCAATGAAATTGAGATAAAAAAGAACCTGGCTCTCTATATGACAATGTATATCACTGTTTTATGTCTGTTTAGGAACATCCTCCTGATGCTAAAGGTAGCATGAAAAAAACAACATCCATCATCATTAGTCTCATTGCCCTATTGCTGGTAGGCATATATTTTCTACAAATGCCTACTTTAAGCAAAACAGTTGTGGAACAAAAAAAAGAGCTTCTTGTTTTTTGTGGCATTACCATGATTCAACCTATGTCTGAAATAGCCGCTATCATAGAAAGTCAGGAGAATGTAAAGATATCATTGATTAAAGGTGGTTCTGGAAACCTGCTTAATTCAATCAAGTTCAATAAGGTCGGTGATCTTTATCTGCCTGGATCAGCATCTTATATTAAGCAGGCTAAAGCGGAGGGATTGATCACTGAATCGGTGCATGTAGGTTTTAATAAAGCGGCCATGATGGTGCAAAAAGGTAATCCACTGGCGATTAAAAAGGATTTAAATGAACTAAAAGATAAAAACTATTACGTTGTAATAGGTAACCCTGATAGCGGCAGTATCGGCAAGGAGACTAAAAAAATACTGGCTTCCGCTGGAATTTATAATGATGTACTTAAAAACATTCATGAAATGACGACAGACTCAAAACGCCTGGTCGAAGTATTGAAAAATGAAGAAGCAGATCTGGTTATAAACTGGTACGCAACCTCGGTTTGGGATCAAAATAGTGAATTTATCGATACACTGAGTATCGATGATAAATTTGCACAAAAAAAGCGACTTGTTCTTGGATTACTGAGCAGTTCCAGATACCCGGAAATCGCCAGAAAATTTATGGCCTATGCTGCATCACAAAAGGGTCAAAGAATATTTGATAAATATGGACTGTTTAGTATTGAAAAATGATCAATCTTTATGCCATCTTTTAGCGAAAAACCGATCCAACGCCAAATAATAATACTTATACTGTCCCTGATCGGTATTTTGTCGGTGCTTTTTATTGTGCACTCCAGCTTTGCTGAAAACAAAAAACGATATAAAGAACAATTGGATAATCAGGTTGCAAGACAGGATATCGGCATTGCAATTTATCAACAACTATCCGCCACCGAAGTTTTGATATATAAACTCAATCTTATGGATCATCCCCGTGAGTTGATAATAATCAAAAAGCGAATAGATGCAAACCTGCAAATAGTTAAAAATGGACTCGATGTATTACAAAAAGGAGGGACTTTCGAGCATAAAATAGAGACAAACATTCCAGGTAAAGATGCTTTGCAATTGCAGGCGAACTACAAAAAACCGCAACAGGAAGGTTATGTGCTTGAAGTACTGGAATTAGGATCTGCTATCTTTAATTTAGAATTGCAAGCACAGCTGTTGATCGAACTGGCCGGATTACGCATGGAACAGGATGAGCAACAGTGGAAAAACACGAATACGCATATACAAAATCTGTTGAAGGCAATAGACACTATTCTACTTCGTTCACAGGAGAATGCCGCGGGAATTCTGTTTGACAGTCAGCAAAAGATGAAATCCTTATCCCTACAAATCGATCAGGCTGAAAAGAATCATAACAACTTCAGACTACCTTTAGTTGGCCTGGCTCTATTTCTTTCTACCTATTCTATTTTTATCACACTTTTGCGTATAAAAAAGGCCATACAGGAACGCAAACAAGCCGAAGAAAGCCTGCAAATGTTACTGGATACAACTGTAGAAGGTATCTACGGGGTTGACCTCAAAGGAGTGACAACTTTCGTTAATCCTGCCGCTTCAAAAATGCTTGGTTACACAGCTGAGGAACTCATCGGCAGAGAGAATCATACTTTGATTCATCATACCCACAGTAATGGGACTGCTTACCCTGCCACAAAATGCCGCATACTCAAAGTTTTACAGGGCGGAACCTTGCAGGCAGTAGATGACGAAATGTTCTGGCGTAAAAATGGCGAATCTTTTCCCGTAGAGTATTCCAGTACTGCTATAAAGCGAAACGGTGAAATTGTTGGAGCAGTGGTAAATTTTCACGACATTAGCCAACGTAAACAGGCCGAAAAAAAAATTCACACCCTTTCCCAGGCTGTTGAACAAAGCCCCGTATCGGTCATACTGACGGATATCAATGGAAATATTGAATACGTCAATAGTGCCTTCGAAAGATCCACCGGTTATAGCGCTGAGGAAGTTAATGGTAAGAACCCTGGGTTGTTGAAATCAGGTAATACACCAAAATCTCATTATCAGGAACTGTGGAAAACTATCAACTCAGGTCAATTGTGGCAGGGTGAACTACAAAATCGTAGAAAGAATGGTGAAGTTTTTTTAGAACATGCTTCGATCGCCCCGATAATTGATAAAAGTGGAAAAATGACTCACTTTTTAGCCGTCAAAGAGGATATTACCCTGCAAAAACAGCAGGAAGATAAAATTATCCATCAAGCCAACTACGATAGCCTCACCGATCTACCAAATCGCTTTCTAGCTCAGGACCGTCTGTCACAACTCATAAAAGATGCTCAACGCGACAAAAAACATGCTGCTTTATTGTTCCTGGATCTTGACGACTTTAAAAAAATCAATGACACAATGAGCCATGAAGTAGGCGATAAACTATTGGTACAAGCGGCCAGGCGTTTACGTGATTCAGTGCGTGACGGTGATACGGTAAGCCGTCTTGGAGGTGATGAATTTATAGTCCTGATGGGGAATATAAGTACTGTGGAAGATACTTATCCGGTAGCACAAAAATTGCTCGAAAGTTTTAATGCTGCTTTTCTGCTGGATAATCGAGAGCTTACCGTGACGGTCAGTATTGGAGTTGCAATTTACCCTGATGATGGCAAGACTCCTGCTGAACTTCTGCGAAATGCCGATACTGCTTTGTACAAGTCGAAAGCTGAAGGCCGGAACACTTATAACTACTTCACAAATACAATGAACCAGGGGATCTCACGACGACTGCAGCTAGAAGAACAGCTATATGGTGCGTTAGATCGCAATGAGTTCCAGCTTTTTTACCAACCCCTGGTAGATGTTCGCAGTAACACAATAGTGGCTGCCGAAGCCTTGTTACGCTGGAATAATGAAATTCTGGGCAATGTCTCACCAGATGAATTTATTCCGGTTACAGAGCAAACCGGGCAGATAGTATCAATCGGACAGTATGTACTTAACGAAGCATTGGCGATGACTGCAAAATGGCAGCTGATAAATCCTGACTTCAAAATCGCTATAAATGTTTCTCCCCGTCAGTTTCGTGAACCCGAGCTTTTACAACAGATTACAGATGCCTTACAACAGTCGGGTGTAAGCAGTAAATGCCTTGAGTTGGAAATTACAGAAGGTGTATTGATGAGCGGTTATAACTATATTTCAGAAACCCTATCTTCATTGAGTAAAATGGGTATTGGTATAGCCCTGGATGATTTTGGTACGGGTTACTCTTCACTGAGTTACCTGCGTAGTTATCCCTTTAGTATCCTGAAGATCGACCGTAGCTTTATTAATGATATTACGATCGATACAGCCGACAGAGAGCTAGTAAATGCTGCAATTGCCATGGCACACAGCCTGGGTTTAAATGTGGTTGCCGAGGGAGTTGAGACAGAGGAACAGTTGGCACATCTAGTGTTACAGGGTTGTGATATTGCCCAGGGATACCTGTTCAGTAAACCAATAAGTAGCAACGAGATAAGCCGCATGATTAGATCAAAAAAATTACCAGCTTCCAATCCTTAACAGGAAAATACAAAATAAGCTGTGAATCACCTCTGGATTCTCGTAGGATCTATTTCTTGAGAGGACAGACCAATGAGTAAAATAAGTAGATAATTCCCAGAGTTGCGTTAGAGAGCTGTTCACCAGATTAATTACAGTGACCGGGGTACAAGTATCTATCAATCCCCATACTGAACGTTTAGTGGGTATAGGCATTGAGTCTTCTGTGGGCAGTGCCGGTGATTCTTATTACAATTTGTTGGCTGAAACAATAAATGAATTATTTAAAACTGAGATTATCCGCTACCCACAACATGGGCAATGGAAGGCAGTGGATGATGTGGAATATGCCATCGTGAAGTGGGTTGACTGGTTTAACAACCGATGGCTACTGGAGTCAAGTATTTGAATTATGATTACAAGTGGTTTTAGCATTTACGCTATGACCGATATCGCCACATAAGAGTCTTAGCGTACGTTTTCGTACCATTGGGCTTCAAACCGCATTACTTATAAGGGATTGTTTGGATTTTGGCTATGATAAAACCACCCATTTATGCTGCCAGATACGTCGATGACCACACGGATATCATCGGTGACCTTGCCGGTTGCGCACAACGCATAACCGGGCATCAGCAATAACAGAACTGGAATCAGCAGGTATCTCATTACCTAAACGGGGTTTGTCAGTTTATAGTCTGAGTTTGTTGTCTCGTGTACTGTCCTGAACTGCATGATCAAATCAGCGAGCCGGGAAATAGTCCTATGCAAGGCGTCATCCGCAGGGAATGGCGCGCCCTTTTCAAGGATGACAACGCGGCAGAGGGCTGTTTCCCGGCCCGCCCTTCGGGAGTGGGCCAAATCCCCCAATACAGCGTTGCGAATCTTGCAAAGGGCGCGCCATTCGCTGCGATCCGCGCCTTGTCTTGGGGCATTTGGCTCACTCTGATTTGATCATGCAGTTCAGGACAGCACACCAGGTTATCGGCAAAGGGTGACATTTCCGTAGCAATCCGGCTCCCGGTAACGATTGAACGCCGGACTCCTGCTGCTTGTCGTATACTTGAGTATAGAGCCAAAACAAAAAAAAACAGGATGAGCGATCCGAACATCGATTTTCAGGATTATCAGATCAGCGGAGCTTACGACTGGTGCGTCAAGGCGTTCAGTACGGCGCGCCGCTTGCTGAAGCTGAATATCAAGCTTCACGATGAGTCACACCAGCCCTGCAAACAAACCATCGAACAGGGCGATATCTTTCTGTTCAACCATTTCGCGCGATTTGAAACCTTTATTCCACAATACCTGATTCACCGCGAAACCGGCCGCTACTGTCGCTCCATCGCCTCTGCTGAATTCTTTGATGACGAACGCTTCGCAAGCTTTTTACGCTCCATCGGCGTCGTGCCCAATGATCTGCCGGGGCTGTTCCCCTTCATGGCGCGCGAGATACTGCACGACCGCAAGCTGATCGTGTTTCCCGAAGGCGGCATGGTGAAGGACAAACGCGTCATTGACGATGAAGGACAGTTCAATATTTTTTCACGCAGCACACTGGAGCGGCGCAAACACCACCGAGGGGCGGCTGTGATCGCGCTGGCGCTGGACAGCTTCAAAACCGCACTGCTGCACGATTATTCGACCGGCCAATACGCCAACGTCGAGCGCTGGACGGAGCAGCTCGGCTTCGATGAACCGGAACAACTGCTGATTCGGGCGCTGAAACCCACGGTCATTGTGCCCAGCCACATTACCTTTTACCCGATTCGCGTGAATGATAATATCCTGCACCAGACGGCACGTTTTTTTAACCGAGAAATCAACAAACGCTTTGCTGAAGAGTTGATTATCGAAGGCAATCTGCTGTTCAAACATACCGACATGGATATTCGATTTTCGACGCCTTTGGTGGTCGGAAAATACTGGAAATGGTGGGAAAAAAGGCTGTTGCCAAACGTCGTTCACCGCTTCGAATCCTTGCATGAACTATTCAACCTGACCCCGGAGAGCGGAAATTTTGGCGGCAGAATCCACTCCATTGGCATGAAGGCGAAATCTCACAAGGTACGCGATGATTACATGCGCGCCATGTACCGAGCTGTTACCCTCAACCTGAGCCATATTGCGTCATATATTCTTTTGCATTGTTACCGTGAAAACATTCTGCTCATTGATTCAGCACGTTTTCATAAAACGCTGTATGTGTGTATCAAAAAGATTCAGCTGACCAATACCAGTCTGCACCGCAGCCTGAAAAACCCTGAAGAATACGCCACGGTGATCGATGGTGATGGTAATCGCCTGAACCAGTTTCTGAAAACTGCCAGTGAGATGGAGCTGCTGAAAATCACCGATCAGGCTTATGAACTACAGAAAAAACTCATCGATGAATTCCACTTCGACGAAATTCGTACCGAGAACCTGATCCATGTGTACGCCAACGAAATCATGCCACATCGTCAGGTGACACGGCTTATTGAAAAAACCTTCAAATCCATCGATCGCATCAGCGAGTCCGATATCGCTCATTTCCGCTTAGACGACCAACTGCGGGCACGTAAATGGGATCAACAGCAATACGACAAGCCACGCCACCGCGAAATCAACCGCCAGCAAACCTTCACCCGTGATCCCAACTGGTTTTATCTGCCAGGAAAATCCGCCAAAGCACCGGCGGCCTTGCTGGTGCATGGTTTCATGTCGACGCCAGCTGAATTACGTGAATTTGGCGAACGCCTGCACGGGCTCGGTTTTCATGTCATGGGTGTACGTCTGAAAGGGCATGGCACGTCGCCCTGGGATTTGCGTGATCGCGACTGGCAGGACTGGTCGGCTTCGGTGAATTGCGGTTTCCGAATACTGAAAGCGTTTAGTGAACGTATTCATATTATCGGTTTCTCAACCGGTGGGCTGCTCGCCCTGCATCAGGCCATACAACACCCCGATCCCGCGCTCGCCTGCGTGGTCAGCGCCTGCGCACCGGTCGATTTCCGCAATAAAAACATGAAATTCGTGCCACTGATTCATCACGCCAACAAGATGGTGCGTTGGGTCAGCTCCGAGGGATTAATGCCATTTCGACCTAACGATACCGAGCATCCTGACATCAATTACGCGCACATCCCGATTCGCGCCCTGTATCAGTTACAGAAAATGATCGAACAATTCTTTGCCCAGCCAGCACCGCTCAACTGCCCGGCCGTGCTGTTTCAGGCCGACGAAGACCCGGTGGTAGAACCGCGTAGCGCCGAGCACCTGCTAGGTCACCTGCAGTGTGATAACAAACGCATCGAATGGGTCGAGTCGAACCGGCATGGCATCATCAACGAAGACATACATGATACCCAAAGCAGGATAATCGATAGCCTGGCGGAGAACCTGGAGCGTTTTGGGTATAATGACGATAGCGCCGACCATTAACCGGAACAGCCATGCCCCCTATTTTGAAAGAGCCAAAGGTTTTAACCGATTTTAATAACGACGCCGTATGTATACTGCCAATGGGGTTCGATTTAACCGACGAGCGATGGGACAAGATATGGGCGTTGCATGAACAGCTGAATCGATTCATCGGGCATGACGAATTGCTGGAACTGTTTCCCGACGACCCTTGTTTAAGCGAGAAGCGGGTAAAATCCTAGCCGCATTGACTGTGCTTTTACTTAGGTGCCCCGGCATCAATCCAGCTCATCATCAACTTGATTTCGATCTCATTCAGATAAGGTGGTCCGTTCATTGGCATTCTCGGATGACGCTCACCGCGAATGCGCTTGATGATTTCACTGTTGCTGCTGTCACCCGCTATCACCACCATACCATTGTTACTTCCCTGCATCATCAACTCGTAGGTCTCCAGACTCAAGCCGTTGGGTGCGCCCGGATTATGATGACAATTGAGGCAACGATCGATTAGCAGCGGATAAATGTCGGCATAGGAAAGGTGGTCGGCCTGAGAAAACGTGGGCAAAGATGCACCGCCAATCAATGCAATCATTAATAACCACCAGCCACTGCCCGATTGAGAGGTCTTGCTCATGATGACTTCCCCTTGTGTATTGCAGATATGATCATACGCTATAGTTTAACCGGTTGCGTTTTATCAGCCGAGAAGCGGCATTAATCTGTATCAGGTATCGACGATAAATTCTGTTTGGAATTCAATTCGGCATCCTGCTTTGATAGAAATTTTTTATAGAAATTTCAATTGATAACTGCATCACAAACTGATATCTATTGAATGCATAGCATAATAACTAACCGCTCAGGTAACGCAGAAAATCAGTATCACTCAAGGTAAACTTCGAAAACTCAGGAGGATCACCATGGTATTCGCGGAGCAACGCAGCAGCAAAACCCAGTTTGAACTGGGGCAGATGTTCACCAAAGGGCCAGACAACAGCCGCGATTACCGCCAGGCCGCGCACTGGTTCGACCACTCAGCCAAACAGGGCAACCCCGAAGCGCAGTACAAGATCGGACTGATGTATTCCCGAGGCATCGGTGTTGCACTCGATTACGTTAAATCATACGCGTGGCTTAAAATTTCCGCCTCACAAGGTTCGGGGCGAGCCATGCGCTATCTGCGCAAAATTGCCAACAGAATCCCGCGTGATCGAATTTCCGAAGCACACAAGCTGAGCCATCGTTATTACCAAAAGTACGTGGCACCGTTCGCAGCATAAAAAAGCCCGGACGAGCTGACCCGTCCGGGCTGAAGGTGCCTTGATCAGCTTAGTGATCGATAACCGCTGGCTTCATCCCACCCAACATGGCCATAACTTCGTTCTTTTCTTTGGCTGGAACTTTGAAGTGATCAAGCGTAATCACGATATCTTCCGCTAACGCGTCAAAATCAGCGCTGCTAATGCGCATACCAACGTGCGCTTTATACATATCCTCTCCGGTGTAGGTGCATGGCCCACCGGTTCCCTGACACAAAAAATCAACCAGTTGCCCACCAAAGGCATCGGGGCTGGTATGTGCAAAATGGTGATTGATGCGTGCATCCTTGCTGGCGACGCCCCACAGATGGGTTACCACGGCAGTAATGGCTTCCTTTCCACCCAGGCGATCATACAGGCTGGCTTCTTCGGTTTTAGCCATGGAACTGCAGCCAGAAATCGAAACAGCCAGAAATACGGAGGCCAGGGTAAGTTTAAGGATTTTCATATTAAGTATTCTCCAGTAGCGGGTCATGTTGGTTGATTAGAGCGCCCATTATATGGAGCAATTTAAATCCGTGTATGTGACTTTATCACTGATGAATCAGACACAAAGACCGACTATTACGGTTCCATAAACCCGTAGAGATCGCATTATGTGTATGGCCGGTGGCGTACAAACAAAAACCAGCGATAATCGTTTAATACGAACCTGGCAAAGGTTTTCGGCCTGCCCGTTCCGGTTGTTTACCCTGGCCGCATTGATGCATGCTGTGGTTCTGTTCACTCTGGTTTTTAGCGCTAGCTTGCCCTATCGCACTCTGACAACAGACAGCCTGTTGTTTGTATCCCTCTACGGACTGCTCAGCACACCCGTGCTGGGCGGGCTGCTTTACTGGATGCCTCAGCGTTTTAATCGTCTGCAGATCAGTTATGGCTGGTATTCATTCATCTATCTATTGATATTGCTGGCCATCATGGTCATCGAAATCGGACTGTTTTTCGGCAGCGTTGTAGTGGCTACCGGAGCAGCCATGCTGGCCATCGCCTGGTATATGGTAACGCTTAGCTTCCGAGACTATGCTGCGTGGGTGGATCAAGGTGAAAAGGCCTGGTTTCGCCTGATGCAATTCGGATTGTACACAGCGGTGGCGGGAACCCTTTCCTTCTCAATCGGTATTCTTGGCACCATCCACCTGCTTTCAATGAATATCACTGTAATATTGTTTGCTACCGGAGCCTCGGCGCTGGTTTTTTCTTCAGTGGTGCTGCAGCGCAAAAAAAGCCTGTCGCTGAGCAGCTGTGGTGTGAGTTGTATGAGGCCCAATCCGTACTAAATTTAGCCCTCAACAGTCAGTTTTAGTGGATCGTTTACAATCCGCCCGGCTGCCCGTTCTACCCCTGCACGACATATCGGCCTATAATGCGCGCCTCCTGAATTGCTTTGTGAGCAACCTTGCTGACACACATATCCAGCCATTTTCTAGTTAAAACTGTGGGAAATCGTAGTATGCACAAGCATTCTGATCGATTAGCGTTTGCGTTAGCGTTGATTGGCTTTTGTTTTCCGGTAACGGCTCTGTGTGCCCCGGATTATGCCGAGGTGGCGTCACTTTTTAAGACACAATGTGTCATGTGCCACAATGGACCTGCCGCGCCTAAAGGGCTTCGTCTGGATAGCCTGGAAAACATCAAAAAAGGCTCTCAGAGTGGCCCTGTCGCGATTGCGGGCGATGCTGCGAACAGTGAACTGGTGCGTCGTATCAGGGGCCAAAGCCAACCGCGTATGCCCCTGACCGGCCCACCTTATCTTGGCGATGAAGACATCAAGCGCATCGTGGACTGGATCGACGGCGGCATGAAGGCCGCCAATGCAGCCAAAATTGACCAGGCTACAGCCACGGCTCAACCAAAGCCCCGCAAACCGGGCGATGCCGTGACCTACTCCGACGTAGCACCGATCTTCGGTCAACGCTGTATCAAATGCCATCACGAATCTGTTACAAAATGGAGCGGAGGTCCGCCGGAAGGCCTGTCCCTGCAATCCTATGAGCATATCATTCGTGGCAATGATCGTGTGGTGGTGCTACCTGGCTCTCCGCAAGGCAGTGAGCTGGACCGCCGGATTCGCGGTATCGCCCGCCCGCGCATGCCTTTCGACGGCCCGCCCTGGCTGTCAAACAGCGAAATCGATCTGATCAGCGAATGGATCAAACAAGGCGCAAAAGATGCCAACGGGCAGGTCGCGCGCATTCCTGTAGGCAAGCACATCAGATTGCGTGGTCGCCTAACCGGTCGTTGGTCCATCGACGGACAGCCCATCGTGATTGACCGCAATACGCGAATCAAAAAGAGACCTTCAGTGGGCGATTTTGTCGAGGTACGTGGTTATGTTGGCCAGGATGGGCGCATCTATGTAAACCGGCTGCGCCGTCGTTAAACCTGGAAAGATTTACAGACTCAACACCACATTCGGCCTGTTGATCTGTCACCTGCAGGATAGAAATTGTTCGAAATGAAACCCGAAATCAGACCACCTGGTGTTTATCTGGTCTGATGCCCGAACAGGAGCGATTATCGCCAACAAAAGCGGACAGGCCGAGACTTACTGGCAGCCCCGGTACCCCCGTATCAAAGAGAAGGTTGAATGTTCAGTCGTGAAACTGGCGGTACTGCGTCATCATCCACGACAGAAAAGCCGCCAGTGTCTGTTTTTGCCTACGATCACAGTCCTGACTCATGAGTTTCAGTCGATCACGGGCTTCCATCAGCAAGGTTTCATATTCCCCAACCTTCTGCTCAGAGTCTCTCAGACGAATTTGCAGCTTGTTGATCTGATCCGCCATCACCCGCTGTGACGGAATGGAATCCATCTGGATCTTGTAAATCGCATTTTGCTGTATTCGCTCAACGCGATGCAGCTCACGCTCATTTTCCAGTCGTACCTGGGGGTAGAAATTTTTCAACGAATTGACACTGACGTCACCTTCAAAAACATCAAGGTTACCGGCTTTGATATCCTTCTGGATTTGTCTGCGACTGATACCGACGATCTTTGCGGCGGTAGCGATATTTAAATGATGTTCCATACATACCTCTTGGCTATAAGGCCTATGTTATAACCAATATGGGCAGGCTATTCAATAAATATATATTACCTAAGAGATATATATTTAAATATTAGATATTAGCCAAACTCAAATTAATTTGGCATATAAAGCATCTAGCTTAAGGGCGCTTCTAGAAATTCGGATTTTTTCGTGAGTGCAAGGAAGCACCGCGCGCACGACTGCATGGAAGCAGGAGGTAGAGAAAAGCAGGATGCCAGAACCGAGAACCGCAGTGTATAAGAGCATACATGAGGATTGATGAAAACCTTCCCTGGTTTTCACTCTGCGAGCAGCAGAGCTGCCCAAAACGCTCCGGACGTTTTGTCGAGCACGGAGCTGACGCTACAATCGCGGAAAAAGACAATCTATAGAGGTCCCTTATGAAGAGCCCGATACGTTCCAGGCAAATGAGCAGTCCAGATGTGAACGTACCTGAATCAGGCCTTTGAAGTATAGGAAGTATAAAAGCCATATTTTCATATTACAAGCTGTGAAATATCATCCAATAATCTCTCATTTGTCCTGATACCAGCCAGGATTCCTGATAACTCCACATATTTTTCATGCCTTCATG
>Ga0233430_1004758_pt1 | contig 12310 bp, 8 predicted proteins | sample SI_118_April2016_2_FD_179883 | JGI IMG/M metagenome (GOLD analysis project Ga0233430, IMG submission 179883) | Seawater microbial communities from Saanich Inlet, British Columbia, Canada - SI_118_April2016_150_MG | ecosystem: Environmental > Aquatic > Marine > Inlet | place: Canada: British... | reverse complement strand
TGAAAAAGGAATTGGCTATTGAAAAAAACCATGAATTCTAATCAAAAAACAATGGGAGGAGAACGAGATGAAAAACAGGATCAAAACTTTTTTTTCTGTCACTTTATCGACATTGATACTGGTTACATTCAATCTTTTCGGGACCGCAAACGCTGAAGTGGGGGTGACAGATACCACAATCAAGGTAGGAGCATTCTTTCCTTTGAGTGGGCCCGTCGCTTTTATTGGCAGACCTGTTTACCAAGGTGTTGATACCTATTTCAAATTGATCAATGATCAGGGAGGCATTCATGGTAGAAAGATCGAGTATATCGTTGGCGATGATGGTTTCAAACCTGAAAAGTCCCTTGCCATAACAAAAAAGTTGGTCGAACAGGATAAGATTTTCGCAATGGCCGCCCCGGCAGGGACAGCTAACAATATAGCTGTCCAACCCTATCTCTTGGAACATGGCGTTCCAGTTGTCTGGCCAGTTAGTAATGCAGCCCGTTTCTCAGGTGCAAAATATCGAAAGCGTACCTATTTTGCTGTTCAAAATCGAACTGATGATGAGAGTTCCATGTATATACGTTATGCGGTTGAGGGTCTAGACAAAAAGAGGATTGTTGCGATCTTACCTCGAGGGGCAATGGCCGAGGATGCTTTAATAGGCATCAAACGTGGAATAAAACGGCAAAAACAACGGGGAAAAGAGGTCGAACTGGTTGGAGAAATATATTTCGATACAAAAGATACTGATTTTGCCCCCTTTTTAATGAAAGTTAAAAGGTTAAAACCGGATGTTATCATTGCATACACCTTTCTGCGTTCTACAGTTCTGCTTCTGAAGGGAATGAAGCCAATGGGTCTTAATGTTCCTGTCATATTGACTGCTGCCAACAATTCAAGTGTCACGGTTGCATTGGTAGGAGCAGAAGCACTCGAAGGTCATTATTTTGGAGGCTTCATGGATCTTTCTGACAAGACCACCAAAGCAAAAACATATCTGGTGGCTGCAAAAAGTTATTACCCCAAAATGGCCAGCAAAAATGACCAGTACAGGGCCGGATACTCTGCCGGACAGATTTTTGTCGAAGGATTAATGCGCGCAGGTAAAAACCTGACTCGCGAATCGTTTATTAAGGGATTGGAAAGCATGAATAAATGGAATGGCAGCTTTTTAAAGGATGTTACCTTTGGGCCTGAACGTAGACAAGGAAGTAAGTCCTTATATATGGTACAATTTCAGAGCGGTAAGTTTGTACCCATCATCGATAAAAACTGCAGTAAACCGCCATGCTGGATTACAACGAATTAGAGATGTTAGAGGGGGCTATAGTGATTCAAAAGGAATACTCCACCCGTCTCTTCTTCTGTTATCTCCATCATCTGGCCGCAAGACGAAAGAGAGGAAAAAACATGACCAATAAAGAAATAAGCGGAATTATAATGGAACGAGGGGTATCCGCAATTATGAGGGACGGGACAGCCTTAGAGGCCGATATTTATCGACCGGCTAAGGAAGGGAAGTATCCGGTACTTTTACAGCGCTTGCCTTATAACAAAAAACTTCTGACTATCACAGCATTGGTACTGGATCCCATAACAGCAGCCCATGCGGGATATGTGGTTATCAATCAGGACGTTCGCGGTTGTTTTGAATCTGAAGGTCACTTTGATCCGTATCGTGATGAGTTTAACGACGGCTATGATTCTGTAGAGTGGGCGGCCTCTTTGCCCTATTCCGATGGTAACGTGGGCATGTACGGCGTATCATATTTGGGTGGAACTCAGTTCTTTGCGGCCGTTATGCAACCTCCCCATTTGAAAGCGATCTTCCCTATCGAATGGGGAATGGATATGTTTTATAACAGGGGCGGAGCTTTTCAATTAGGTTTTTCCGCATATTGGGCTTTACAGCATTCCGGACCGAATACCGTTATGAGGTCCAAGGCTGAAGGGGCGGAGAAGTTACAAAATTTTCTGAAACTGATATACGCTGCTGATCACATTGAAGAGGCCGCTTATTTCCAATTACCCTTAAAGGATATGCCGTGGTTGAAAATAGGGGACGGAATAGCTCCGTTTTTTGAAGACTGGCTCGAACACGACACTTTTGACGAGTTTTATCAAAAAACCAGCGTGAGACCCTTAACCAACCAGTTGGAAGTGCCTGCCTTTTGTATGTGTGGGTGGTATGATGCCATTATAGGTCCCAATCTGGAATACTACCAGAGCATAAAAGCGCAGGGCGGAAGTGAGGTTGCCAGGAATAAAACCAAACTGATGATAGGACCCTGGAGCCATGGCAGTTTCTTGAATACGGTCGGTGAATTGAATTTCGGATTGTCAACAGTGTTACTGGAGTTAAAGAGAGATCTGACAACGTTGCACTTGCAGTGGTTTGACTTCTGGTTAAAGAATGCAGAAAACGGCATTGAGGATGAAGCACCTGTAAAAATCTTTGTCATGGGAGAAAACAAATGGCGTGACGAACAGGAGTGGCCTTTGGCTCGCGCTGAGTACACGCCTTTTTATTTCCATAGTGATGGTCATGCGAATACCAGGCATGGTGACGGTTCCTTATCTACTATGCCTCCAACTAATAAGACCTCAGACCAGTTTATATATGATCCGCAAAAACCTGTACCAACCACAGGAGGCAACCTCATTATGCCTCTGAATTATATCAAAGGGCCGATGAACCAGGCAGCTATCGAAGATCGTGATGATGTGCTCGTGTATACAACCGAGCCGCTGAAAAATGATACGGAGATTACCGGTCCCGTTAATCTCAAATTATTTGCTGTCTCTTCGGCTCCAGATACTGATTTTACAGCAAAGCTGGTAGATGTATATCCTGATGGCAAAGCTTATAATGTGGCGGATGGCATTATCCGGGCCAGGTACAGGAACGCTGATGAAGCGCCAACTCTGATTATTGCAGGCGAGGTTTATGAGTATGAAATTGACTTATGGGCTACAAGCAACGTGTTTAAGGTTGGACACAGGATCCGTGTGGATATTTCAAGCAGTGACTTTCCGCGCTATGACCGGAATACGAACACCGGAATACTTGGTAGTGATAGCAGTGAATTGGTGGTCGCAAAACAGACAGTACTGCACAGTGATCGGTATCCATCACATATAATCCTTCCAGTCATACCTCGTTAGAAGTAGGTGAATAGCTATGAACTGGAGATTCGTTATTAAAAAAAAACGGCAGAGAAAGATGCCAAACATTTGACTGACGTCCAGTCATATAAATGGATAGATTCATCCTTAGGGATCGTACAAAAATAACTTGGCATAATCAGTCTGCAAAAGTCCCAAAAAGACTGGACATTTTGCAGACTGAATGCCAAGTAAATTTTGAGCCGACCCTTAGTAGTTTTGCACTAAATCAAACAGAAAATTGGAGGATACGGCAATGAAAAGTTTAGTGCTGAGATCTAAAGACCCCCTTTTCAGATGGCGAGGGTCTTAATTTAACCATTGCGGATGACACGCGTAGATCTAACTATCAACGTAGCCATGGTGTTGCTGCAGGGGTGAAACGAATTTTTCAGAAACCCTGTCGTTTAACAGGGTCGTTCGTCAAAACACGACTTTCTTCAGGAGAAATTATGTTAATAACAGCAAAAAAAAACAAAATGAGTCCCATTTTGGCAAAAGGATTTTTTATTTTTGCAATAATCTCTTTTTTCTTTGTGCCTTTAACCTTTGCAGGGAAGGCCAAAATCAAAGGTGGACAAGCGGCGATGAAACTCTTTGAGCATTACTCAAACACTCTCAAAGGAAAGACAGTTGTTTGGATTCCGATGGCTCTGGGTTTTCCATTAATGGATGGTTGGACACAGGTAATGAAGGAAGAGGCTAAAAACGTTGGTTTTAATTTTATCATGCGTGATGGGAATTGGGATTCTAACCTTCAGCAACAAGCTATGAACGCGCTGATTCCCCAGAAACCGGATATCATGATTGTTCATCCTCCCGATGTCAGTGTATTAACCAATCTGATTAAAAAAGCGGAGAAAGCGGGGATTTATGTTATCCAGGTGAATATGCTTTCTAAATACGTATCTGATGGTTATGTAGGTGTCAACTGGGCTGATGTGGGAAGACTGATGGCAGAAGAGGTTGTTAAAAAATGTGGAAAAGGAACCAACACCTCTCATAAAGTTGCTATTAATCAGGGAGAGGAATCTTCCGCGGGTAATATTTATCAACTGCAGGGGGCAATGAAAGTGTTTAACACGCATCCCGATATCAAAATCGTTGCCAATCTGCCGACTGGATGGCTTTCAAAAAAAGCCTATGAAAACACAGCGGTGATAATACAAAAGCATCCTGATTTATGTGCGTCTGTTGGCTTTTGGGGATTTATGCAACTTGGCGCTATTCAAGCTATCAAAGAAGCAAAACTCACTGGTAAGGTTCTTGTTTATGCCGGTGGTGGCGGCTCACAAGTTATTTGTGACAACGTTGCTGATGGCGGATTTAGTGCCTATTGGAATTTTGATACCATGGGACAGGGGCGCGATATAATAAATATGGCGAAAATCCTTCTTCAATCTGACGTTCCGCCAGGAGGGCATACACAAGCCTTGTTCTCACCGATCTCAGTGATTACAAAAGAGAATGCGGATACTGCTTGTTGGGTTTATCAACCGAATAAAGGGAAATAATATATATCTTACTGGGCAGTTTTTCAGCGCAGTCGTCGCCTCCACTTTAAGATAAAGAAAATATTTTTATGAAAGAATTAAAAAGTTATGGGATGAAATTGCTTTACAAGTGGTCTCCCCAACAGTTTTTAGTCGAGCTCCTGTCCAAGAGGTGGGCCGAAGCGATATTCCCTTTCTTGATTATGCTTGTTCTCGTCCCTGTCTTTGGCAGCGTAATTAATGGCTATTTCAGCCTGTATAACGCTGTATCGTTAGCCAGAGAATTCTCCGAATTTTACTTTGTGGCGATGGCAATGGCCTTGGTTATAATTTCGGGGGGGATTGATATGAGTGTTGGGACAATGTACGCTTCGGCCAACTTTTTTGCCCTCTTGCTTTTTCAGGTATTCGGATGGCCGGTTTGGGCTCTTGGGATAGCTGTTGTCGGCCTGGGGGCATTCCAGGGAGCGGTTAATGGCTTTTTGATTGGTTTTATGAAGACACGCGCGTTTTTGACCACATTGGTCACGATGATTCTTTATGGCGCGATTGTTTCTTTATCGAATAAGCGTTTTGCCATTAAAATTGCCATGGGCGAGAACGAGAGCGCGATCTGGGATTTTTTAGCCGAAGGCGATCTCTTTTGGGTCCCGAGTGGCGCCATCCTTTTTGTGGTGGTTGGTGCTGTTGCCCACTTTCTGCTGACTCGCACCCGACCGGGTTGGCATCTGACGGCAATCGGCGCCAATCGCAAAGCTGCGCGTCACGCTGGAATTGAGGTAGAGCGTACGATATTCTTTACCTACGTCCTTTCTGGCGTATTCTGTTCGATCGCGGGCTTGTTTTACGCGACACGGGTGGGCAGCACTGACCCTCAAACAGGTTCAGCTTTTGAAATCCTTGCTCTCTCGGCTGTGGTATTAGGAGGGGTCAGCCTGGGAGGAGGCCGAGGAACGATAGGGCGTGCTTTAATTGGCGCTACCATCATCATGCTTTTACGAAATGGCCTGATTCAACTTGGAGTTGATCAAACCTTTACGATGGTGATTTTTGGTTTGATCATGCTTGCGGCAGTGGGAGCCGATATCAAATGGCTTAAAAACAGAGCCAACGTGCTTGATAAAATTTATGTGGTTCCCACCTATATGAAATTACCTACTCCCTTGGATCAGGTGGCGGAAGAGGACGATAAAATTGGCGGTCGGCATTTTACAAACTACACGCCCATTGTAGATCATGAATTGATCGGCTTAGGAGAAATTGATGGTCCAGAGGACCCGATTCTGGATCGTCAAGGCAGATTATACGCCGGAGTTCGACAGGGGTGGATCTACCGTTTCAGCGGAGAAAATCATAGTCAGAAGGAAATTTTCGCTAACATTGGGGGCAGGCCTCTGGGAATGGCCTTTGATAAGGATGATAACCTGATTACCTGTGTCTCAGGCATGGGGCTTTATGGCGTTCGCCCTGATGGTGAAGTGTTTAAACTGACCGATACGACCAATCGAACCTGGTGGAAGATTATTGATGACACTCGTATGCGCTTGGCTGATGACCTCGACATCGCCCCAGACGGGAAAATATACTTCAGTGAGGCGACGATTCGTTATGATTCCCATACTTGGGCCTGTGACAGCCTGGAAGGCCGGGGAAATGGGCGAATTATCTGTTACGATCCGGCTACCCATGAAACAAAAACCGTGATCCGCGACCTCATCTTTCCCAATGGAATATGTCTCTCCCATGATGGACAGTCCATCTATTTCGCGGAGACATGGGCCTGTCGAATCAGCCAATACTGGATCGCCGGACCGAAAAGAGGGCATCGTAAAGTCCTGATTCCCAATTTGCCCGGTTACCCTGACAACATTAATCGGTCGTCAGATGGGAATTACTGGCTGGCTTTAATTGGGATGAGAACTCCCAGCTACGATCTGGCCATGCAACTCCCTTCCTTTCGTACCCATATGGTCAAACGGATTCCACCTGATGAGTGGTTGTACCCCAATATTAATACCGGGTGTGTGATGAAATACAGTGCAGAGGGAGTGGTGCTGCACGTTCTCTGGGATAAAGAGAGTACCAATCACGCTTCCATCACCTCAATGAGGGAACATAAGGGATATCTCTATCTGGGCGGTATCGCTAACAATCGGATCGGAAAATTCAAATTAGAAGGTGCCGACCCAAATTGGACAGGTCCGAGCAGTTACTGGGGCGAACAAGAAGTGTAACAGATTAACTGACGGAACCATCTAAAAAAAATGAAATAATAATTATGATAGCTAGAATTCAAAAATTAATTCAGCAATATGTCTACGGACATAGTTCTCAACTTGTAATTCCGGTGCTGGACGGAGCCCTGCATCCCAACAATCGGATTGATACCTGTGATGTTGTCAAAGACTCCCTGGCGATGCCGGACGATCTGGTTATTGACCAAAATGGAACTGTGTATATTTCTTGTGAAAACAAAGTTCTGAAATCCGCCTCTTTGGGTGAAGCACAATTCGATGTTTACGCAGAATTTAACGGTATCACCGGAGGATTGAGTTTTCATCCGGATGGCAGTTTGATGGTTTGTGTGAGTGGGGAGGGAGTTTGGTTTGTAAATGCCTCAGGCGCGCTGGAGAAGATGGCACTTTCTTTGGAAAAGCCGCTTCTCTCCCCAACTTGTATCGCCCCCGGGCCTGATGGCGTTATTTATATTACGGATGGAAGTTGCCGGCATATTCTGGAAAACTGGGTTCGAGACTTGATGGAAAAACGGTCTGATGGGCGATTGATTCAATATGATCCTCAGACCAAAAAAAGCAAAGTGCTGTTGTCAAAATTAAGATACCCACACGGCATTTGCGTCAATACCATTAATAATTCGTTGATCCTCACTGAAAGTTGGGCACACCAGATTTCTCAATACCCTTTAGATGATATTCGAGCTGAAACAAGAAAAGATTTTATGAGAAACCTGCCGGGGTATCCGTCACGGATCATTCCAACAGCAGACGAAAATTATTGGGTGGCCCTCTTTGCCAGAAGGACTCAACTGATTGAACTGATTCTTGAAGAAAAACAATATCGTTTAGAAATGATGCGCCAAATTGAACCGCCTTATTGGGTTGCGCCCAGTCTCAAACCAAATCAAAGCTATCTGGAGCCCTTGCAAGGAGGACAGATCAAACAGCTGGGAGAGATGAAACCCTGGGCGCCACCACGCTCTTATGGGTTAGTGATCAGAGTGGATAAGCATGGTGAAGTCAAGGAGAGCCTGCACTGTCGCAGTGAAGGAGAACGTCACGGAATTACAGGTCTTTATCAGCATCTCGATCAACTGTACATTGTTTCCAAAGGCGGCGGTTGCCTTCTCAAAGTAACTGATATGGTAGAATAAAAGTAATGGCAAACACAAAAAATGACATAGTCCTGAGTCTCGTCAAAGCAGGTAAAACCTACGCCGGAGTCCCTGCGATCAAGGAAATCGATTTTGATCTATATCGAGGGGAGATCCACGCCCTTGTGGGTGAAAACGGCGCGGGAAAATCCACTCTCTGTAAAGCAATTGTCGGTGCCATTGTGTTGACTTCAGGAAAAATCATGGTTGAAGAAAAAGTGCGTCTCTTCCAAGTGCCGAAAGATGCCTTAAAACTCGGACTGGCCATGGTCTATCAGGAAACAAGTCTTGTTCCGACGATGACAGTGGCTCAAAATATTCAGCTTGGTAAAGAAAAGTTTCATACTTCTTTAAAAAAATTGAACATTAATATGCAGCAGTTGATCCAATCGTTGCATTTTGAAGTGGACCCGAAAATGCTGGTCTCCTCACTTGGATCAGCTCAAAAGCAGATGGTTGAGATTACTCGCGCTGTTTACTATGACGCTAAAGTGATCATTTTTGACGAACCAACTGCCTCCTTAACCCCCGAGGAAAAACAACACCTTTTTAATTTGATATCCTCTCTCAAAAAAAAGGGGGTTTCGATCATTTTTATCTCCCATGCGCTTGAGGAAGCGTTAGAAATTGCCGATCGAATCACTGTCTTGCGGGACGGTCAGCATGTGATTACTGCCAATACAAATGAGTTGTCGAAAGACCTGTTGGTCAAACACATGGTTGGCCGTGAACTCCAGCAGGGGTATAAGCTCAGAACAAAGAATCAAACAGTGAATCGAAGAAAAATCCTTTCTGTAGAAAATGTGATTAAAGGCAAAATGGTAAAAAATATGTCCTTCTCCGTCTATGCGGGAGAAATCACTGCAATTGCGGGGTTGGTTGGTTCCGGTAGAACGGAAATCGCTCATATCATTGCTGGCGTCGAACAGAGAAATTTTGTTCGTGGCGGTGATATCTATCTGGAAGGAAATCCGGTTCACTACTATGTCCCAAAACAAGCCATAAACGATGGGATTGTCTATGTGACTGAAGATCGCAAACTCAATGGGTTCTTCGAAACCATGGGGATTGAGGACAATATCCATGTCGGGTGGCTTTCAACCAGATTGGGACGTCGGTTTTTCCTCTCACAAAAAGAAAGAAAGGGTATTGGTGAAAACTGGAAAGACCGTTTAAAAATAAAAGGACTCAATCGTAATGATAAAGTGAATAAACTCTCAGGAGGAAATCAACAGAAAGTGGTCGTCGCAAAGTCTCTTATTCAAAAACCGAAACTGGTCATTTTTGATGAACCGACGCGGGGAGTTGATGTAGGAGCGATAGAAGAGATCCATCGGATCATTCGCTCTCTGGCAGATGAAGATATTGGGGTATTGGTGATTTCATCTTATCTTCCTGAAATTTTGAAAATTTCCGATCGCATCCTGGTTGCGCGTCAAGGAAGAATAGTTGAAGAATTCAGCCCGGAAGATGCCACAGAAGAAAAAATTATGTTTGCGGCAATTCATTAAGGGTCGGCTCATAAATTAGTTCACATTCTGTTTGAAAAATGTCCAGTGTTTTGGGGACTTTTGCAAATAGATTATGTGAAGTTATTTATGAACGATCCCTAAGAGAACGACGATCATGAGTTATCAATGATTTTTATATCAGATAGGATGAATTTATGAAAGAAAACAAGGCATATCGCTTCAAAACGCCCGGTCAGGAACAAATTGTTTTGTTGATAACCGTTGTCGTTTTTTTCTTTTTCGCTTTCATGGTTGACGGTTTTACTAGTTTAGGGAACCTGAGCATACTGGTCAAAAATATTTCCGTTATAGGAATACTAGGTTTGGGAATGGCCATTGTTCTAGTTGGTGGTGGAATTGATCTGGCACAGGTTACCGGGATGCTAATCACCTCCGCTTTCGTCCTCCAACACTTACATTGGGGCATTCCGGTAGCAATACTTCTCGGCCTCTTGATAGCCATTGTTATCGGATTAATCAATGGTTTTTTAGTGGCTTTTGTTGAAATTCCAGCAATTTTTGCAACTCTGGCGACCTCGATGGTGGTGATGGGAGTAGGACGTACCTGGCTGGTTGAAAGTCGAGTCGCCCTTTTTCCTAAAGAATACGAAAGCCTTCAATTTATCGGGCAGGGAAGGCTATGGGGAATTCCAATGCCCATTGTGATTTTTGCGGGATTTGCCCTGATCACCCATATTTTTTTATCCAAAACGATGTATGGACGTTTCGTTTATGCTCAAGGCGACAATCTGGGAACCAGCAGGTTGACAGGAATTGCTGTACGGCCTTTGACGATCCTTCAATACATTTTGTGTTCCTGCATCGCTTATGTTGCTGCAATGGTTCAAGCGAGCACGACTGGGCTGGTACAAGTTAGAAGTTCGGATCTCGTTTATAATGTGATTTTAGTGGTTGTGCTTGGGGGAGTCAGTCTTATAGGAGGAAGAGGCAGTGTCAAGAGCGTAATTGTCGGTGCCTTGTTGGTAGGGACGTTGCTCAATGGCATGGTGTTAATGAATGTTCAGAGTGATGTGCAAAATATCATCAGGTGCGTTGTCCTGCTTATTGCTATTCTGCTTGACAATCGGCTCCATCCCAGGGACGAAGAAAGCGCTAGACAAGGGGACATCTGATTGAAAATATTCATAACCAGGAGTTTGGCACTTAATAAACCAAAAATGGGAGGTTAAGGTATGAAAAATTAGGGATCGTACAAAAATAACTTGGCATAATCCGTCCGCAAAAGTTCCAAAAAGACTGGATATTTTGCAGACAGAATGCCAAGTAAATTTTGAGCCGACCCTTAGATGCTTGGAAAGATAAATAACCTGGAATTTAACACTAAACTAAACAAAAAAATGGAGGATAAGGCGATGAAAAGTTTAAAAAAAGGAATATTTGTAATTTTTATAATTTTTTCAATGGTTATGAGCCTGTCGACTATCTGTTTTGCCGGGCAGGATGTTATCAAGTGGAAAATGCAGATTGTTTATCCGCCAGGTTCAGCACCTGCATTGATGGGGACGGAGTGGGCTAAAGGAATCGAGAAGCTTACTGGAGGTCGCCTGAAAATACAAACCTTTCCTCCCGGTGCCTTGGCCGGTGCGTTACAAGTGGTTAACATGCTCGAAAAAGGCGTCTTCGATGCTTCAGCGACGTATGGTGCGCTGTACACAGGATTAATTCCAGAGGCTTATCTAGAGGTTGGTCTCCCTCAAGGGCCTGGAGATTATGCTGAATATCGGGATCTTATGTATAACAAGGGTCTCATAGAAATTGTGCGAGAAGCATATGCTGAGCACAATATTTTCTTTACGCCTGTTGGAGCCGATAAAACGTCGAACTTCACCACGAATTTTCCTGTTCATCGACTATCAGACCTTAAAGGAAAAAAGATCCGAGCTGTCGGAATATTTGCAAAATACTGCCAAAAAATTGGATGTGTACCGGTAACCATCCCAGGGTCAGAATTGTATATGGCATTGAAGTTAGGGACAGTTGACGGTGCCATTTATGGCGTGAGTGGATTGATGGACACAAAAATCCACGAGGTGGTGAAATATTACTCTTTGCCAACCATTCAGCAGATTGCCGGCAGTATTTTAATCAACATGGATTCGCTAAAAAAGCTACCTCCTGACATCAGGAAGATTGTTAAAGAAGGTACCAGATATATTAATTCCGATACATCAATGCAGTATCTGACCAGGAGTGAAGCATCGCTGCATGAAGCTGTGAGAATCGGATCTGTTAAAACAATAACACTTCCTGAGGAGGAGCTGATCAAATCGAGAGCATTAACCAAGGCACTTTGGGATGAACTCGCGGCGATTAGTCCCAGGATGAAAAAAGGAGTGGATTTATATCGACAGCACATGATCGATTTAGGAAGGCCAATAAAGTAAAATTCGGAGCTTAAAATCGCCCTCACAAGGTCAAAACTGTATTAGGCGTTAGCGGTTAGGTTTTAGGAAATACTTAGCATTATATCAGTACGTAAGCAGCTAATACCTAACCCAGATAAACTGGATATGTACCTTAACAAATCAATGTCATTAACTTAAGCAAAAATGTGATTTGAAAATTGAACTCTGTCGATAGTATCCCCCTTTGAAGGGGGCATACACACAAAAAGATCCAGGAGTTTTTTACAATATCGCTTAAGTTAATGACATTGAGGTACTAATGGCTAAATGCGAATACCTAAGATCTCAAATTGAACTGGCATCGTGATATAATAACGAATAATCAACAAAATGAGG
>Ga0233430_1004756_pt1 | contig 12313 bp, 12 predicted proteins | sample SI_118_April2016_2_FD_179883 | JGI IMG/M metagenome (GOLD analysis project Ga0233430, IMG submission 179883) | Seawater microbial communities from Saanich Inlet, British Columbia, Canada - SI_118_April2016_150_MG | ecosystem: Environmental > Aquatic > Marine > Inlet | place: Canada: British... | reverse complement strand
TAAATCCAACACTTGTTTTTCCAGGTTCCATATCTTCTTTGCACCCCTTTACTAAAAATTAATATTTTTTTTAAAAAACACAGTACTTCTAATTGTTGAAAAGCCGCTTCTCTGATATATTTCAGTAGCTTAATCATCACAAAAAACAACTGAAGCAAAGAAGTGACTTTATGAGAAAATTATCACAGATTTGGTTTGAGGTACAAGAGGTTCTTTTCCCATTTGTTGAAAAAAAGATAGAAGAACCACTTACAGAGAAATTGAAAAACTTGGTAACCACCCTGGAACTTATCCGAATCGAAGAAATGGTTCGAGTCCCAAAGTACTGGAAAGGTCAATCTCCCAAAAACAGAAAACAGATAGCAAGAGCCTTTATAGCAAAGGCGATTTATAATATAGATACGACCAGGGCACTCATTGACAGGTTGAAGATCAGTCCATCTTTGCGAAGAATTTGTGGTTGGCAAAAAGCCTGCGACGTTCCTCATGAATCATCATTCTCCCGGGCTTTTAAAGAATTTTCAAAATCAGGTTTAGCTCAAATCGTCCATGCCAGTGTCATCAAAGAACATATGGGGGATAAAATTGCCGGCCACATATCAAGGGATTCGACATCTATTGATGCCCGAGAGAAGCCGATAAAAAAGACCAAAGCAGTCAAACAAAAGAAAAAAAGAGGTCGTCCCAGAAAAGGTGAAGTCCGAATAAAGGAGCTAACCCGATTGGAACGTCAGCAATCCATGGGGACCAAAGATATGCTCGAGGACTTGCCCAAGGCTTGTGATGTTGGAACTAAAATGAACAGCAAAGGCTATAAAAAATCTTGGGCCGGATACAAATTGCATATTGATGCTGCAGATGGTCATATCCCCATAAGTTGCGTTTTGACATCAGCCTCGGTACACGATAGTCAGGTCGCACTTCCCCTGGCCGAACTAACCAATCAGCAGGTAAACAATTTATATGATTTGATGGATTCGGCATATGATTCACCAATTATAAAACAACACAGCCGGTCTCTGGGGCACGTTCCAATAATCGACATGAATCCTCGTGGCAATAAAGAAAAGAAAGAAGAACTCAAGGCTGAAGCCAAACGCTGCAAATTTTTAAATTTTAAAAACCCGGCTGATGTCCGCTATAATGAAAGATCCAATGTCGAAAGGGTCAATGGCCGATTAAAAGATGAATTTGGAGGAAAAATGGATAGGGTTCGCGGTCATGCTAAAGTCATGACTCATCTTATGTTTGGCATAATAGTATTAACAGCGGATCAGCTTATACGTTTTGTCACTTAGCTTAAAACTTACTGAAATAATTCAACAATAAGAATGGCAAGAATGGGTGCAGAGGGATAACCATGTCTTAAAATCCGTACATTAACATTTTTATGGCAAAAAAAATCAAAATGACATGAACAGGGACTCTTTATAAACTATTCGCAGTGAATTTTCGTTTTTTCTGCAAGAGGCTCTGATGAAATCAATTTTTGATTTTTTTTTGCAACTATGCCGGTTGCCTTTTTGTGCCTTCACATCGCTGATTTTTCTATTTAAATATTCTTGACAACCTCACCCTCAATTTGTAATTTTATATTCACATTCCTTACAAACCGATTTTCATAGAGGAACACAAAATTCCTCTCGCATTCTTATACACCTGGAGCCTGTGAAATGATAGAGAAAACATACGGCCCTGCCAAGCTCACAATCGAGCAAATGTATTCCAATAGGCAGGATGCGGATGCTGCCGGACATTCACATTTTTTTACAGGCAAACCTTGTAAAAATAATCATATTGCTCATAGAGCTGTCAAACATGGGAGATGTATGGAATGTTTGCGTATTCGGAGTAAAAAAGCATACGCTAAGCTCAAAAATAGTCCCAATTGGGAATTGCTAAAAGAAGAAAGAAGAATAAAAAAGCAACAGTTCTATAAAGAAAACAAAGAAAGAATAGATAGAGAAAACAAGGCGTGGCGTACGTCCAACAAGGACAAAATGGACAAATATTATAAGAATTATTACGATGATAACCTCAAGGAAATTCGTGCCAGAAAAAGAAAATATTACGAGGACAATCAGGAAAAATTGATAAAGTATCAAAGAGACTATCGGAAAAGTGTCAAAGAAGAAAAAAACATGATTGAAGATGGAGATTTCTTATAAAGAAAGGGAAGCATAATGTCAGGGTTAACCATAATCAGCACAAATTATAATGAAGCTGGCAGACCTGTTGTTACAATTGGTATGTCTGAATACTCACAGGAAGGGAAACAAGTTGTAACAGGCCATGAACTGAAATCAGAAGCTGAGATAGATGCCCAGATTGATGATCTTATCAGGCAACTAGAAGCAGCTAGAAAAGAAGCAAAGGAATTTTTTGGAAGAGGTGGAAGGTGAAAAACGAAATACCGAACCCATTTTCTGACAATAATTGTTTTTTCTGTGGAAGTGATAATCAATTTGGGTTGCAACTTAAATTCTTTTGGGATGAAGAAAAAGAAGAAATATATATTGAATATTTACCCTCTCGACATTTTATTGGCCAAGGAAACATTCTCCATGGGGCGGTTCAAATGGGACTTCTTGATGAAATAATGGGGTGGAATAGCTATATTTTTACAAAAGAAATGGCAGTTACATCTAATCTTAATGTCAAGTTTTTACACCCAACATACATTAATGGGGAAAAAATAAATATCACATGCCGAGTGATATCAAGAGAAGGCTCAAAATTAAGTATGAAAGCAACACTTTCAAATATTGAGGGTGTGGCATGTACAATACCTACAGGGACCTATCATATCTTGGCGCCGGATAAATACAAAGATATTATTCAAGGTATTACCCGATGACTCCCTGAAGTAAGATGAAATTTTACTATGAAGAAACAAATTTATGAAAAAGATAATATTTTTTTTTCTCACCATTTCTATCAGCTCTGCATTCGCTCTGGACAACTACTGCAAAGATAAAGAATCCTGGAAAGAATGGACTGAACTTGTACAAAAATATCCTCATCATATGGATATCCAAATGCTTCATGCAGTAAGAATAGGGTTTTGTAAAAAAATTGAAGATGGCACCATATCTTTCGAAACAGCAAAGGATGCATTCAATCATCTGCATGAGTCAGTTTATAAAAAAACGAAAAAAGAACAAAGCCAATGGCTGAAAAATAAACAGTTATGAAAAAGTTAATTATTAGCACAATTCTGTTATTATCTTTATCCTGCTCACTATACGCAGATGATTCCGCTTTCTGTAATGAGCCTGAGACATGGAAAAATTTTGAATCAATGGCAAAGAAGTATCCAGATGATGTTCCCGTTCAAATTCTCCATGCTTTAAGGATAGGATTGTGTGTTAAGATTGATCAAAACAGTATAAGTACAACAGAAGCCATAAATTTGTTTAATGACATGCTCGATATAGTTGCAAATAAAAGGGGTGAGATAGAAGAACAGGAGAAGAAGAAAGAACTATGATTGAAAAAATTATTCACTGAGTACAAACAGGTGGCGACCGTTTCTGTGAAGTATAGGATCAATGGCGTCGAATCTCCTGTGGGAAGCTGTATCTCCAATTATGTTGCCAGTTTTTTTTGTTGCGAGTTTACCCCGCCTGATCCCGCAGACCCCGCCCCTTATTTTTTAAATCTGAGGGTAATAAATTTGTTTATACTATATGTGGTGTTCTGAAGAATTTTCAAAAAGGGGACCCTATGGGACCCGCCTCTACAAAGTTAGGCGCAAGATCCATGTATCGTCGTTCTGTATTGGAGAAGTATATTATAGATCACACTATGTCCAGATAGGAGTGCAACCATGTTTTTAAAAAGGAAAACCCCTTTGAAGCCAGCAAGCATAACAAAGGGCAATTGAAAGGAGTTTATTCACGGACCATTTTTAAAACTGATTTGACCATCTCTCTTCGCTGAGATGGCCTTACCACTTTTTCCCAGTGCCTCTTTAAGAGCGTAGGCTTGCATTTGGTATTCTGCATACATTTTCTTCAGCTGACGGTTTTCGTTCTTCAGCTCTTTCATGCGGGTCATAAGCGAAGCATCCATGCCAGCATACTTTGTCCTCCATTTATAGAATGTGGTACTGCTCATACCATATTCCTGGCACAAACCTGGGATTGAACATCCATTTGCAGCCTGATGCAGAACTCAGGATCTGGTTGTCGCTGTAAGGTGACTTTTTCATGTAGAATCTCCTTTGTTTATCTATCACGGGAAAATTCTATTTTTAAGAACCCTTTTTTCGGGGAAATTACCGGATGAACATAATATTTTGCGTTGAATTTTTTTATAAATATTAGAAATATCTGGTAGAAACAAAAAAAAATGGCTATATCAACCATTTGGACTTACTAACGAGTGTAATACTTTATTGAGGGAGTAAATGCGCATCAAACTTAAGCCGCCAGAAGTCAGGCAGGCATTAGAGTTTTCGTGGAAAATATGTGGAGATAAGAATCAAGTCGGTTCTGATTTTGGCAGGCGAGATTTGCCTAGATCTCTGGTCGACCAGGTAGCTGATACAACCGAAGGAAAGCTGGCCGAATTAGCTTTTTCAAAATTCGCAGAAAAAAAATATAATTTGAGAATAGAAGTAGATTTTAAAATATACCTTGGTATGCATCACATAGATTATGGGAACGATATACCCTCAATTATCATATCTGATGAGACTTTAGAATGTAGGAGCAGGGTAGACATAAAGGCTACAAGGTTATACTCAAAATGGCTCTTGGTTGAGCGACATAAATTTTGGGCAGATGCTTATATAATAGTGAAAGTTGACCTTCCACAGGATATCGAATCCAATCTTGACGGGCTAACAAAATTAGCTTCTTCTTCAGTTGAGGCTGAAGTTTGCGGCTTCGTGTATCATTTTGATCTTATTGATTCTAAATCAAACGAACCTTGGTTTGTGTTTAGAAAGGGAGAAAAACTGTTTGATCCTGTTATTCTAAAAAAGATTTCAAAGAAGCTTCTCACCAGTCCAGTATCTATAAAAAATGCTTTGAATGAGCTCAGCCAAGATGGCTTAGTCAGGTATCACAATTGTTATTTGAAGGCTAAAGAAAATTTTGGAGTTCCTATAGAGCTAACTCGAAAAAGTAAAGATGAGTGGAACGCTTTTTTTTGCTGGATTAAAGGGTCATCTTACAAAAATGAAAAGGAAGGCTTAGCCTTAAAAATAGCAGAACTGGGAAAATTATCGCCATAAATAGTAATTGCTAACAAGGCTGAGAAAAACGTACGGTTTGTGTGTTGTGTCACTATAGGCTATAGTAGTTCAAGAGATAGAAGAGGAATGATATGATAATTGAAAATTTGTACCAAAATGTCCTTATTGATCCATCTAAGGAACAGGAAAACGAGTTGTTTATAGTAAGTGGATATGCTTCAGCAACTTTTGCAAACAGACATCTTGAAGCGACTAAGACTTTCGATACTAAGATAAATCTTCTAATAGGAATGCCCTCAAAGTATTCAGATCACTATGCATATATTGATCTCTGCAAGACATACTCGGACAGATTTTTTCCTTATTATCTCAGAGGAGCACCACCAGTCCATACCAAAGCCTATGGTTGGTACAATAGAGACGGTAGGCCAATCATTGGATTTAGTGGTTCTGCGAACTATAGCCAGCCTGGATTCATGAGCAATGTTCAAATTAACCAGCTTACGGAGGATAATCCAGAGGAGATAAGATCTTTTTTCACTACACTTAAAGGAAGGGCTAAATATATACCTGATGTTACAATAGAACCTATTATTCCTGAATTATCCCCCTCGTCAGTTGAGAGTAGTGTGCGGCCAGGGCAACATACATGGGAAGTTCCTGATAAGAGAGTCAGGATAAGCTTTCTGGCAAGAAATGGAAGTCTTCCTGGGAGGTCTGGTTTGAACTGGGGCCAACGCCCAGAACAAAACCGCGAGCCAAACCAAGCATACCTTAGCTTGAAAGGGGATAGCAGAAAAGAAGGTTTTTTGCCCGAATTAGCTTTTACTTTCACACTTATAACCGACGATCATACATCATTGGACTGCGTTGTGGCTCAGCAGGGAAGAAAAGGTATTCATACAACATCTGACAATAGCATAATGGGGAAATATTTTAGGAATAGGCTTGGAGTGCCTTTGGGAGAATTTGTTACTATTGAGCATCTAACAAATTATGGCCGTACCGATTATACAATTGAAAAGATTGATGAAGAAACTTTCATGTTGGATTTTTCAGTTTAAAAAAAATATGAAATTCATTCCTATTAAGTTGTCCGAAAATTTGTGCCATCTGCGGTGAGACTCTTTAACAATGTGTCTGCCTGGTGTTAACCTTAATTTGCTGTGAAATAATATAAGATGACTGATCACCTTACAAAATCAAAACGAAGCTGGAATATGAGTCAGATTCGTTCGAAAAACACAGGTCCCGAGATAGTCGTTCGTTCTCTCCTTCATTCACTTGGATACAGGTTTAGATTGCATAAAAGAGATTTGCCGGGAAAACCAGATATTGTTTTGAAAAAATTCAAAACGATTGTATTTTGTCATGGTTGCTTTTGGCATCAACATGAAGGATGTAAAAGAGCATCCTCTCCCAAAACAAACCAAGATTATTGGTTACCAAAACTCAAAAGGAATAAAGAACGGTTCGATTTTGTCAAGAAAGAGCTTACAGAACTTGGCTGGAAGGTAATTGTTGTGTGGGAATGTGAAATTAAAGATCTTGATTCACTTAAAATAAAAATAAATTCAATAGGAAAACAATAATGATTTATAGATTTGGTGAACTTTTTTGTGGGCCAGGTGGATTAGCCTTGGGAGCTATAAACGCCTGCATCATAAGTCCAGAAAATGAAAAGTTTGGGGTTGAACATGCTTTCGCAACTGACATTGATAAATGGGCATGTAAAACCTACGCCCATAATATTTGCCAAGGGAGTAGTGAGCATGTTTATACAGGCGATATAAAGACGTTTGATATTAGTAAATTCCCTGACATTGACGCTTTTGCGTTTGGATTTCCATGTAATGATTTTAGTATAGTCGGTGAGCATAAAGGTATAAATGGTGATTTCGGAGGTTTATATCGTTATGGAAAAAATGTTATTGATATAAAAAGACCTAAGTGGTTTATAGCTGAAAATGTTGGTGGGCTTAAAAGTGCAAATGGCGGAGAAACTTTTGATTTGATCTTGAAAGAACTCAGCAAAGCAGGAAATGGATATGAACTAACACCGCATTTATATAAATTTGAAGAATATGGTATCCCTCAAAAACGACATCGGATAATTATAGTTGGGATTGAAAAAAAAGAAAAAATAAAGTTTAAGGTGCCAGCACCAACAACAAGAGATAATCCAATATCTGCACAAAAAGCCATAGAAGAACCGCCCATTAATCCCAAAACGGCCACAAACAATGAGCTCACAAAGCAGTCTAAGACTGTCGTGGAAAGGTTGTCGTATATCCCTGAAGGGAAAAACGCATGGTGTGAAGAAATCCCCGAGCGCCTGCGCTTAAATGTGAAACGGGCACGATTGAGCCAAATATACAAAAGGTTCAAAAGGGATGAACCTGCATATACCATTACTGGTAGTGGAGGCGGAGGAACGCATGGTTATCATTGGTCTGAGAATAGAGCATTAACCAATAGAGAAAGGGCAAGGCTTCAAACTTTTCCCGATTCCTTTTTTTTCGTGGGAGGCAAAGAACAAGTGAGAAAACAAATAGGGATGGCAGTTCCTCCTGTTGGAGTTCAGATTATTGTTGAAGCCGTGCTTAAAACATTTGCACGAGTGCAATACGATTTCGTTCAAGATCATTGGGCAGGTATACTAAATCACTCCGAGACAGCCTGACGTGCTTAGCCTACTTGCCAAATATGAAAATGGGTTCTGTAGAATTCTGTTAAAACTGAGAACCAGAATTTGGCTTCTTCTATTTTTGCAACCAGATCGTCAACAGGGTTCAATCAAAGGAACTCCTAATTTTTGATTTATTTTACATTTTTGCTAAAGACTCTCTTTTTAGTTTTTTATTCAGAGCTAGCTTTATCAGAGTTTTTTTTCAAAGAAAGATCAAATATCCGTCGGAATATTTTTCAAGCACACCAGCAAGGATTCATGGCTCGATTATTACGAGGTAAACAGTTTTATTCTTTTTTATATTTTAAGCTTTAATCACAAAACCTTGTCGGTTTTCAATATCATCAAAATGGGGCATTTGCTCAAGCGGCTCCCCTAATGTGAACAGCCAGTAAATATCATCTCCCGCTTTGCTTTTACTATGCATCTTAATCTGCTGGGCGTCATACTGTTTTTTTATCTCACTTCGTGTCATTTTCTTTACGGACAGGATTGGAAAATTTCCCAACTGTTCGCCATCCCTCGAAGCAGGAATCAAATAGGTCCATTTCTCAGGGTATAGGTTCCCTTTTTTAACAGCCCTGTCAGGCAGTCGATAAAGGCGGCAGTTTTCCCAGTAATTCATAGTATTCATTTTCTCTGAGGATTTGGTAATGCATTTGGCAAAAATATCAGTTGGATTCTGCTTAACAGTCGGGACCGCCGCAAAGTAGTTTCCCTGGGTCTCCTGAATAGAGCTGTAATCCATTTTGATTTCAAGAAATGCATGGAGCCGATTCTTCAGCAGCGTCGGCTGCGGCTCTTGCTCAACTCGAATAGGCCGAAGGGGGAAAGCCCCGATGTTTGTTTTATCAATTGATGCTATCTGCGGAGACTGAAGTGATACGTCATGTTCCTTACCGGGATAAAGGATATACGCACCAATACTTTCCCGGGTAAGCCGCCCCTTCCCGGAAGTTTCACCGGCCCATAGAATCGCATCTCGGTAACGATGCATCTGATTTACCGCATCGTCCGGGGCATTATTTCCATTTAAACGGTATTTCGCATCAAAAATCCAGGTGTAAACCGGCTCTTTCGGAAGGTCATAACGGTGAAGGCGGAGTACAATATCCGGTTTCTGCGTCACCGGAATCGCAACCATACCGTCCCAGACACCGCTTTTTTCCGGTTTTGCCCCGGCCGTGGGCTGGAAGAGCAGTGACAGTTCGGTGTTATCCAACCCTTCTTTCCGGTAGGAAAATTTCACAGTTCCGGACCGCAGTTCTTCATTGTCACTGTCGAAATCATCCCAGCCGCGCTCAAAGTCAACGGTACTGCCATTTATACATTGCCACCCAACGTCAGTAATCAGCTGATCAATCTTGACCAAACACCACACCTCATAAAGCTGGGCCGCATTCTGTATGCCGCCCCGGAGCTCTTGGTCGAGGAATTTCAGCCCCTGCTGAAGAAGATACCAGGATCGGCGAATGCCTGTGTAAAGCGGATCCTGCGACAGGATCAGCGATTCGCTCAGAAGACCGTGAAACGCCCCTATCCCTCTCCAGAAACGGTTCTGCTTCAAAATGCTCCAGGATTCTTCCCATTCACGAAGTCTCTCTTTAAAAACAGCAGAAATTCGCGTTACAGGCATTATCTTGTCTATCACTTCATTGAGCTGGGTAACCGTATGAAAGAGAATATGCTTCATATAGCGGTTTTCTGGTGTATCGGCATCCAGCACCTTTTTCACAACCGGATAATGACGGTTCGGGTTTTCCCGAATCCCTTCGAAAACACGCTCTTCCAATTTCGGTGCAATTCTGCGCATCTGTTCTGCCCGAAGCATCTGTGTTTCCGGAACAAGCCTTTTCCGGTGCTGTTCGATCAATTTCCGAAACCGCTCCTCCATGGAATCCCGAACCTGCTGGAATATCAACAGCCAAGTTTTCAGACTGCTCTCTGAATCTGAATCATGACTCCATCCCCAGGTTGTCTGTCGAAGCAGATCAAGCTGAATCCATTCAAAACGCTCCTTCACTTCATCAAGCATAATCCCGAAATGTTCGTAGATATCCAGCTTAGTAGAGAATACCTGTCCGGAAAAAGAGGCGCTGTGACGCTCTCCGCCAATGGTTTCATATTCCCAGCACAGTTCGAAATCCCCCAGATCATTGCCGAAATTGACCGGGACTGAAAGTTTTTTTGATTCAGGATCCCAGTCAGCACTGTCGCACCAGGAAGCTATGGGGCTGAAAAGCTGTGCAACTTCCGTCTCTTCGGGAAGTTTGACTGAAAACATGTAGGGTGTCTGATCAAAAAAAAGAGCCTCGCAATTTGCCTCGGTGGCATACGCCTGTTCAACATCCTCCACCGTATGCAGTGTCACCGGATTACCGTTAAGCATAAGTTCCGGTGAATCAAAACCGATGAATCGATAACAGGCTCTGTTAATCGTCAGGTTGTTTGATTCTGCACTGGCAATCCTGTCAAGGGCTTTTCTGCTACGGACAGTAAACTGTCCGCAAGAAAGAACAGCATTACCCATTTTCTACACCCAGAAATCAGTGAAGTGGTTTGATTTCAGACGCTTCATCATCCAGAACAATTTTTTCCTTGAACGGCACTCAATCTTCTCTTCGGTATCCCGAAGCAGATCGGGACGTTTATCTGCACCATCCCAGATATCTTTCAGCAGATCTTTTTCCAGCAGAGCAAACAGCTGATGAAGAATGCTTCCTTTTCCGTAAATTTTTTCAGCAGCTTTAAGACCTTCGCTTTCAGGAAAATTTGTTTTTTCTTCCTGAATAAATTTGAGTTTCTGACTGTCCCCCTCAATTCTCGGAAGCACCTTCTGCATTAAAAAATCATCCCACACTGCCTGAAGTTCTTCGTTGTTCTCCGGTGAAAAGCACACCACGGAAAGAAGCAGTTCGTTCAGGGCGCGGTAGGCCAGTTCAAAAGGAGTGTTCTTGAGAACGGTGTTGATCTTTTTCAGAAACTCAACTGATTTTGAATTTTTGCCATCCGCATCGACTTCCGGCAAGTCACTTTTTTTAGCCTCTGAACGGACCGGGAAGCTGTAGAGGTTCGGTTCCTTCTGTCCTTCAAAGAAAGCATCATAGTCATTGGGGAAAAACTCCTGGAAATCAAAGGTCAGGGCCCGGTCAATTACCTTGCGGGAAAATCCGTGGGTGGTTTCATCCATATTGACAGTTCCGGCAACAATAAAATTCGGCGGGATTGGAATACCGTCATTTTCCAAAAATGCTTTCCATACGGGATCTTCTTTTGATCCGCCCAGCGATTTCATCGCCAGCTCAATATGTTCCGCAACCAGCGGGAGAGAACTGTATCCCGAACCGTTCCATTTGCGGGATTCAAGAATAGACAGATAATCCGCAAAATACTGCTCCACCGGTGCAAGGTTCATCTCATCCAGACAGAGCCAGAACGGGCGGGTATTCTCTCCGATTAAGACCAGGGAACCGCCGCAGTCGAAAACTTCTTGCCAGGCAGCTATAAGAAAAAAAAGGAATTTGGTCGGTACATACTTAATACCATCGATCCGGCTCACGTATCCCAGCAGATCAGACGGTTCATGCCAGTCCGGCCGAACTGCCACCAGCTCATAGTTGTTCGGTTTTTGTGAATCTGTTTCAGACCAGCCGTTCGAACGGCGCGCCTGATCCAGGACAAAACGGGTTTTTCCGGTTCCGGAAATTCCGGCGAGGAGCAGAAATGGTTTTGGAAGAGATGTTGAATCAAAGGATTCGTTTTTATTTTTAGCAAACTCACTTATAAACTTTACGTAGTTATTTACACCTGAATAAAACCAGCCATTATTCCAATCACTTTTGGGTTTATAATCACATAACAGTCCACCAAGTTCTTTACCAGACTCCCCCTTAACAATATCTGCTACATTTTGCAGTATACCCAAATCAACAGAAAATGACCAAATACTTGGACAGTCAATCCCTTTATTATTTAAGTATTCTGGCAAATTATCTAAAGCGTTTATATAACTTGAGACAGTTGATTTTTTATTTTTTTTTGAAAGAAAAATTCGGAACTTCTCTTTCACACTTTCTGTATTTGTATCTACTTTTGCAGTTTTATCTAAAAAATCATAATCCAAATCCGAAACAGAGATTGGATCGATATCTCTCATTAAGCAAAACAGTGCTTTTGCACCATCTCCTCTGGCTCTAGAAATCGCCTGATTTGGGAAATGATTCGCACCGACGTACGGAACATCATACAATTCATTTTGATATTTTGGATGCAGTTTAGTAAACTTTGGTTCCAAGGGGCGTGATAATACGAATGTGGGCTGAATATCTATTCGGAAATACCTTGAGTTAGATGTGTTATAACCTTTATCATATGGTGCTTTCGTGATTTCACCAAAACCGACCAAGCCCTGTTCCCAATCA
>Ga0233430_1004749_pt1 | contig 12324 bp, 16 predicted proteins | sample SI_118_April2016_2_FD_179883 | JGI IMG/M metagenome (GOLD analysis project Ga0233430, IMG submission 179883) | Seawater microbial communities from Saanich Inlet, British Columbia, Canada - SI_118_April2016_150_MG | ecosystem: Environmental > Aquatic > Marine > Inlet | place: Canada: British... | reverse complement strand
AGGAACGATCTTTTTAAATACCGCATGGGTAAATCGCTCAATCAACCTCGACAAGGAAGAATTTATGGATCCTGAAAAAGAACGGAACAACCCTCGGCACTGCATTCCTACCAGTACTACCCGTAGTGCCTGATCAGTTGGGAAAATTTATCAGAAATATGTAGGGTAATAGTCGCTATGAAATCCAGGGCAGAATAGACCTCGAAGTTTTTACGGTCTTTCCTCTTTTTCATTTTGCCTTGGTAGATCACTTTTTGGGTTTTCTCAACGTATCTAACTTTCTTGATGTTAAAAACATTTCGCATGATATGACAAAATCTTTTTGACGGTTCAAGTGGGGAAGAGATCAGCAAACAGGCAATGAAGTTGCGAGATCAAAATCAGGAATAACAGACCGTTCCAGTTGATAATCCCACTGAAAACCGATGTATTTCCTGCTACAAACGAAAATTTTTTCAATTTGCCTTTTATTTATTGATTGGCGGAAACATATCTGAAGACAGTATTGGAATTGTATGCTGTTATTGCGGCTTCCATATTTTTTGTATAGATCAGGGTTTGAATGAATTTTTTAAAGATGGTGAATCGTGAATGTAGTCTTTTCGAGCATATTTCCATGGTTTCGAGGTACTCCTCTTCATTCATTTTTTTCGGAATAAATACAAGTTCGGTCATATCATATCTATCCCAGTCAGATGGAAAATCTGTATATTTGAGCCTATTATCGCTTTTAAATTCTTCAAACAACCTTGTGCCCGCCAAAGGAGTGAGATTGGTAACATCAATGACATCGATGCGATTCTTAAGAATGTAATCGGTCTTTCTTATCATGCTTTCCCTCGTTTCGGTATCGGAACCATAAATGAACGCTCCCAGAACGGCAATTCCATGTCTATTAATATTTTCAAATGCTTTTTTATAATCCAGTTTCAGATTCATTTTCTTGTTCATTTCCTGAAGTTCTTCTTTTTCTGGAGATTCCAATCCAATAAACACCATCTGGCACCCGGCTTTCGCTGCCAATTTGATTACCTCTTCATTCGATCCAAAATTTAGTGAAGTTTGGCAAAACCATTTTTTATCCAGCTTTTTTTCAATCATTCCCTCAAAAAGTTTGATGGCTCTTTGTTCCGCTTTTTTTCCATAACCGAGGATATTGTCATCAATGAAAAAGATCTGCCTTTGCGGAATGCTTTCCAGTTCCACGAGAACTTCCTCATACGGTCTTTGCCTGTATTTGTTTCCATTAAAAGCCGTTACTGAGCAAAAGTTGCAGTCCATAGGACAGCCCCTGGAGGTTTGTACTGTGGCGTACAGATAGTCATCACTGAAGAGCTCTCTTCTGGGCACCACCGTTTTTGTTAAATCCAAATGAGTCCCCTGATATTTTCTTTTTAATCCCCCATTTTGAAAATCGGTGATCACTTCTTCCCAGATGTTTTCCGCCTCTCCGGAAACAATACAGTCCACATGCTCCAAAGCTTCGTCCGGCATCATGAAAGCATGAATACCACCCAAAACTACCGGAATATTTTTTTCTTTGTATACAGCGGCGATTTCATATGCCCGGGTAACGTTTGAGGTAAAAGCTGTCAAAGCAACCAAATCGGCCTCTTGATATTGAAAGCGATCGAAGTTTTCATCAATTAAATCGACATGAAAGTCATCCGGTGTCAAAGCGGCAATGATTCCCAAAGCGAGAGGTGGAAAAGCTGATTTTCGACTCGAGGACAAACCCACGCGTTTTTGATTTACGGGATTTATCAACAACAGCTTTTTTTTGGATTCTGAACCAAGGCACAGTTTTTCCGTCTTCTCTTTCACCATTTTCTTAAAATCTCTCTTTAGCTCTCTGATTAAAAGAAATATTGAGAAAGAGTAAGCAATCAAGCAGGCCAGGCAAGCAATCGCAAACCGAAGGGCAAGTTCAAAATTCCAGGTGGCAAAAACCCCAACCAGCATTAAGGCCGGGACTATAAAAAATAGAATCGGGATAACATAGGGTGTGATCGACCCCATTTTTATGACTGGATCTTTATTTGTAAGGGTACTTTTATGTCCTGAATAGTAGATCATAGCGAAAAACACCCATTGACCTGAAATTGGAATAATGGTTGTTAATTCGCCGGGGACTCCCCTAAACACAAGATACGCTGAAATTGCAAAAGATATCATTAATGGAAGTATGTATATTGTTTTCATTTTTCCTACGTTATATTATTGGTGTCTGCCGGGCATGAAAAGAATCAGCCTCCGGTTTATTTTGCGTCAGCACTATCAACATAATTGAGAATAAGATTTGCGACCTCTTTGCCCGCATCAAATTCGACTGCTACCATACCCACGGAACTGAAAGCCCATAGTATTTTTTTATTTTTCATATTTCCCTCAAACGCGTTGTCGTTTTTCCTCAGCAAACCGTTTCCATTCTCGATAAACCAACAGGCAAATAATAGTCGTCCCTACCAATTCAGAAATTGGAAACGCGACAAGAACCCCATTCAAACCAATGAACAATGGCGCTATTATCATGATGGGAAGTAGAAAAAACAGTCTATAAGCCAATGACACTGTTAGAGCTTGTATCTTTTTACCAATGGCCACGAAAAGGGTGAGTCCACTCTCCATGATCCCCGCGAGGATAAAAGAAAACATCATTATGCGCAAAGGTACAATCCCCGCCTCGACGATAGCTTTCTCGTTGGAAAACGCTTCCAGCAAAAATTGTGGGAACAGCATGGCCACTGCAAAAACCAAAATCGAGAATAACGAACCAACTGCCATCGCCAAATAAGATACTTCCTTTACTCTATCCAGGTTTTTGGAACCGAAATTATGGCCCACAAGTGGTTGCATTCCCTGTCCTAATCCGTTAATTGGCAGTTTAAGAAACATGTTGAGTTTAGTAACGATACCCAGGATGGATAGATATAGATCGCCACCGTATTTTCCAACAAGGTTGTTTGCAAGTATCAAGACCAGGCTGCCTCCCATCGTGGATAGAAATGGAGCCAAACCTGTACCAACTATTTCTTTTAAAATCGCGGTTTTGGGAACAAAGTACTTGAGCTTCACTGTAACGAACTTTTTGTTGAGGAGGAGAAAGCCCAACCCGGTCAACAGGGAAATCCCCTGGGAAAAGCTGGTTGCCAGAGCCGCCCCGTCAACACCCATTTTGAATCCGAAAATAAAAAGGGGGTCAAGAATCAGGTTCAAAAGACAACCAGAAACCATTGTCGCCATTGAGGATTTAGGTCTTCCCCCCGCCTGGAGAAGATAAATCAGGCAGATGACCAGCGGAAAATAGACATTTCCAATTAAGCTGTACAGAAAATATCCCCTGGCCATCGGCATGAGCTTCTCTGAAGATCCCAGCGAACGCAGCAGAGGATCCATAAGACCAAGGGCTCCTATGGTGAGAACGATACCAATTAGTAATGACAACACGATGGAGTTCAAAACAGTTGTATTAGCCGTCTCCCGATCTTTCGCGCCCAGAGCCCTGGAGAGAAGCGAGGCGCCTCCACTGCTAACCAGGATTCCGAAACCCATTGTCATGAGCATGAACGGAAAGCAAACTGTTAATACAGCGAGTCCATCAGATCCCACTCCCTTACCTACAAAAATCATATCCGCCATATTGTACAGGCTGGTAAAAAACATTCCAATAATTGCTGGAATCGAGAATTTTGCCAGTAACACACCCATCCTGCCTGTCAGAAGTTGTTCTTCCATTTCCATTTTATATCCTCAATAGAAAGGGATCGTTCATAAATAACTTCACATAATCTATTTTGCAAAAGTCCCTAAAACACTGGACATTTTGCAAACAAAATGTGAACTAGTTTATGAGCCGACCCTGAAGTATTTGTGTCAAAAATATGGGTCAAAAACCGATCAAAGCATCCAAGTTACCAGCTTGATAGGGGGGGCTCTCCCCTTTTTTGCCTTCATTTCGCGAATCATCAGGTGTTTTAAAAAAAACTTTTGACACAACCCGCAAGCTACACTTTGGGACCAAGACCATCTAAAAAATTTTTCCTGTTTAACTGGTTCCAAGATAGCCAAACAAAAAGCAAAGCTGATCAAAAAAATGATTAGATGTAGAATTTTGCAGGTAAGGTGAGAAAAAAGAAGGATAAGACGAATCTATGAGTTCTGACTCTTCTTGAATTGTAGTCTCGGAGTCAGGTAATTTCACCATGCCTCTGCATTGGTATTCACCTGATAGAGGTATTTCGGGTTTTGTCAGATGGCATGAACCGGGATGATTCAATACAGGATAGGAAAAAGGTATTCGAAGCGACCTCAAAACGCGGCTTCAGGGTGGATAAGCAGGCTATCTCTGCTGGCTAAATTTTTCTTGAACCACTTTCAACCGCTCATTAATTTTTAGCGCTCTCTTATAAATCACTGCGGCCATGGAGTTACCAATAAGTTCGGCTGGCAGTATCATTATCAGGAAGTTAAAAACACTCCGTTCTCCCATTAAATAAGCTCCAAGAAATGTGCCCGAGCCGATCATGAGAGTAAGCAGACAAAAAGTCCAGAAAGTATATTTCCCGATATTTCGGAACACAAAATATAGTGCTGTTAATGAGACTATCCCAATCGACATACCAACAGCAAAACTTCCTAATAAATCCAAAAATAGACTTTCCGAGTTATTCAGGATAATCGGCATTGCCACCAAAACGCCAATCAAACCAGAAATCAAGGCAATGATCACAAATTCTTTAATTATAAGTCTTTTCATAACGTCAATACTCCTGATGGTATCATTTTTACAGGCCTAAAAACTCCTTAAAACCACTCACATAATGGCGGGATACTGGAATCTCGTCTTTAATTCCTTTAAAAGAAAGCAGCAGTCTCCCCCCAAACCAGGGCACGATTTCATTTACTTTTAAAATGTTGACGACATGCGACTTGTTAATTCGTATAAATCCCATATCTGCATAGCTGCTTTCAAGCTCATAGAGTTTTTTATTGACCTCAAGCCTCTGAACATCGGTTTGACAATATACATAATTGCCGTCTGACATGAAGAAGCAGACCATATCTGGCTTGATAATCTCAAAGCTACTGTCCCTTTTTCCGGCAAGCAACTCCAATTTATGGTTTTTTGATGAAGCTATCTGAAAGTTATCCAGAAAATCAATCAGCTCGTTTAGCTCGAAGTAATTGAACAGTACAGATACACCAGATTCAGGAGTAGAGTTTCCTCTTTCCACAAAGCTAATTGCGGCAGATTTATCAAGACCGATCTTTCTCGACTTGAATATTTCAATTAAGACTTTTTGACTCCTACTAGAACACACTAGATTAACCTTCATAGAACACCTTTTGTGTCACTCTCTTGATCTGTCTGATTAAGAAGCAAAACTCAAAACGTATATTTATTTCATGAGAAAAAACCTGGTCCTCTTGGCCAGGTCAAGATTACAGGCTTTGCCTTTTTTTATCGTAATCTTACTCTTGCTCGTAATCGTTTTCAGAGTTGAATTTCATCAGCAGAAACAAGAGCGATGAAGAGTATGATTACGATTACGATTACGATCTGTGAAATGAACTATTTAAAATTCAGGATTACAGTAGACAATGTCCTAAGGACTTAAACCAATACCGTGCCCTCTGGGCACGGATCTTTATTTTTTTTGAAAAATTGTATCCTTCTTTTTCCGTGGTGTACTTTACTTTCATTTACGTTCTCTGGAAGTCATTCTGTGCGCTCAAGACCCAGTTTTAATCTAACCGTTGCTTTGTTAAAAAATGATCCAATTGATTCGCAAATTCGTGGGCATCCTTCTGACTGAAGGGTGCAGGTCCTTTGGTCACTTCACCGCTATCTCGAATCTCCTGCATCAGATTCCGAATCGCGAGGCTCTGTTTGATATTATGAATACCGTAAAGCTTTCCACGATGGTCTATGGCATGGGCATTTTTTGTGATGACCCGGTCGGCCAGTGGAATGTCCGCGGTGATGACAAGATCTCCTTCTTCAACCATCTCAACAATGCGGTGGTCCGCTTCATCCGCTCCTGAGGCAACTGTTAGTGATGTGATATGCTTCGACCGGCCAATGCTCACCAACCTGTTTGAGACAATAAAAGTCGGCAAGTTGAGCCGTTCTATGGCACGCAGCAAAATGGGCTTAAGCACATTTGGCAGCGCATCACCGTCAATAAAGAGATTCAATTGCAGACCTTTTTAACACGCCCGACAGCGCAGCTGGTCAAGCGAACTTTTATGCCATGGGGATGTGAGGGGGAGTTCGTCAGAATATCTTTTACAACCCCCTCAGTTAATTTCCCGCTTCTCTGGTCCTGTTTTAAAACAATCCTGACCTCAAGACCCTGCCTGATATGCGCTCTCTTTTTCCCATCCATGATGGTTCAATATTCTCTAATTTTTAATTATCAGCCCGTCTGGCTTCAGTCTCGTCTTCCATTTTTAAATGATGCACACGAAATCGATTTTTCAATTTCTTCCATTGATGCATTACATCCACTCATCTGCAGGACCACTTTTTTCCCCCTGATCCTTTTCTTTATCTTTTCAGCGGCCATCAGTGTTGATGCGCCAGCTCCTTCAGCCAGATTGTGTGTATAATAGAACGCCATCGCGATGGATTCGTATATCTCATCTTCTGTAAGCAGGACAAAATCATCCAGTCCTTCGCTATATATTTGAAAAGGTACGTCATAGGCTATCCCTGTTGCGAAACCACCAGCGAACGTCGTATTCGCCGCAGACGATATCTGTTTTGATTTCCACGAATTATACGCCGCGGGTGAGTTCGCACCTTGAACCGCAATAATCTCAATTTTGGGACGAAAACTGCGCAAGGTGGTGATTGCTGCTGCGACTTCACTACCAGCACCTATCGGCACAATCATCACATCTATGTCTGGTAAATCCTCTACAATTTCCAGAAACTCAGTTCCCACTCCATTAATCAAAAGCGGTTCATTTGCGGGATGGGCATAGTATAAACCTTTTTGACGGCAAAGCTTATCAACGATGATTGATGCCTCTTCAAAGGTTTTTCCGGATTCAATCAGTTCCGCACCCGTCTCAATAATAGCCCTGTTCTTAACCGGATTATTGTTTTCGGGAACAACGACTGTTGCCTGCATGTCATGCCAGGCCGCAGCGGTTGCCATCGAGATCCCGTGGTTTCCAGTCGAAAACGTAATGACCCCGTTCGTACACTGTTTTTGAAGATGATGAACCAGGTTCACACCGCCATGAATCTTAAACGTTCAGGTTGGATTGTGATTTTCATGTTTGACATAAACATCGGCCGCGAGCAATTCCGAGAGTGCCTGATACCTCGTCAGCTGAGTTGGTTTCAAGAACCGCCGCACTACGGAACGAGCTCTCACGATTTCAGCAAGGGAGATAGGGTACTGTTTGAAGTTATTCATAGGGCAATTGAATTAAAAGAGAGATCGGTTGGCCGCTACTATGTCAGTTCACGATACTTTCGTGGATCCCAATGTATTCGCGATAACTGCGTTGTCTATTTCCAACAGGATCTTATACCGCGTATCCATTTCCCACCGCATTCCCTTCTCCATACAATTCAGGTTTGTTTCGATTGTGACCTTGGTAGGACTCTATTCCCCATCAAAAGTGGTCTGAAGACTCCTGACACCAGCTAACCGTTTGATATTGACTTTGTCAAATGCAATTTGATTCAAACATAAAAACAGAAAGATACATGTATTTGTTCGATCCTGTCAGGAGGATTGTGGGGCGTTCAGAAAATGATAATGATAGTAAATTGCTTTTTCGCTACCAGGTAAAACACCCCCCGTTTTTCAATGTTAGTAAACATCAGGCGTGATTTACATCGAAATGAAGGTTGTTTGAAATGAAATTTGGGATGATTCTTCAGATAACTTTCGTATTTCAGGTCTTTCTCCGGATTCGGAATACAATTGTCCGGTCTTCGCAACCACGCTCATGACACGGGAAATGTTAACCCACAATATCCGGCTGATCAGGTACTGCCCATCCGGCATCATCGACGGGGGTCCACACAATCTCCGGATCCCCGATAGAGTCGCAGGAACAGTCTTCTAAACTCTGCCCACAGTCGCAGAGGTGCAACCCAGCCCGCAAATTTCCATTCCGATACAACTCCCCCATTTATTTTTAGCAACTGATATATTTAAGCTTTAATCTTTCCCTCCGGATTAGCTGACCACTGGCACCCCGATTGCAGAGACAGGAAGGGTAAGGAGGTAAATCAATGTTGAGGATGGCACTTACAGTTTGGGAGGACCGGATTTCTCCGGTCTTTGACGCTGCGAATACGTTGCTGATTGTAGACATCGTGAACAAGAAGGTGAAAAACAGGCGTTTTATATCTCTTAGTTCAATGGAGCCGTCACTTCTGCTGGAAAGACTGATTGAGCAGGACGTGACGGTGTTGATTTGCGGTGCCATATCAGAATTCCCCTCGAATTTGATTGAAAATAGTCCCATAAAACTCATCCCGTTTATCTCAGGCAACGTTGAAAAAATTCTTGCCAGATTTTCCTTGGGCACGCCTCTCCCGGAATCATTCTTCATGCCGGGATGTGGTTGTAGGGGAAACAGGTGTAAAAGACAAGGTTCTGCAGGTTTCAATCGAGATATACAGGGCCAGAATCGATATGGTGTGAGGAAAATCAAAATGAGATAACGGTTTGTTGGACCGGTTTGACTACTGGATTCTTAAACGAAGAGAGGGGTGGATCCAATCACAAATAATAAAAAGACCCATGAATAATCATATAATAAAAATGCTGCTGGTCGGTTCCGACAGTGGTTCCTTGGGGGATTTTCCCCGCATACTTGAACCCTATCAAAATATTTTGGTAACGAGTGTAGACTCAGGAAGCAAGGCGCTTGATACCATCCGTTCTGAAAATATAAATCTGGTGATTGCGGATGAACAGCTGACAGATACAACGGGTGTCGAGTTTATAGAAGCTCTGGTGACCGTAAACCCACTCATTAATTGTGCGCTGGTCAGTTCAATGTCAGCCAAAGAGTTTCACCAGGAAACAGAAGGGTTGGGCATCTTGACACAACTGCCGGTTCAGTTTGGTAAAAAAGAGATGGAAGACTTGATCACCGTTTTGGACAAGATCCTGGATCAGACCGCCTGAGAATCTACGGATCAATCCCATGGCATCATTGCCGGTGACGGTAGAACGAATCAAAACAGGTGCTTGCACACCTGTTTTTAATGTTTTAGAGGAGATTTTTTACAATGATAATTAGTGTTGCCAGTGGCAAAGGTGGTACAGGCAAAACAACTGTCGCCACAAATCTGGCTTGTTCTTTGGACACCGAAGTTCAAATTCTGGACTGTGATGTTGAGGAACCGAACGCGCATCTTTTTTTGGACCCTGAAATCAACTCGATTTCAACTGTTAATACAGCTATTCCGTTGATAGACGAGACAAAATGCACCTATTGCAGGAAATGCGTTGAAATCTGCCGCTTCAATGCTCTGACCATTGTTGGAGAAACGATTTTAACATTCTCTGCAATGTGCCACAGTTGTGGCGGTTGTATGTTAGTCTGTCCCGAAAACGCGATCACAGAATCTAAACGTGAAATAGGGATCATTGAGCATGGGCAGAGAGGACCCCTCGATTTTGTGCATGGACGCCTCAGAATTGGTGAAGCCATGTCACCACCACTGATCAAACAGGTCCGGTCTTTTAGTAACCCTGCAATGACCAGTATTATTGATGCCCCACCCGGGACCTCATGTCCGGTCATCGCAGCGATGAAAGGAGTAGATTTCGTCTTAATGGTCACTGAACCCACACCATTCGGTCTACATGATTTGCGATTGGCAGTTGAAGCGGTCCGTACGCTTGGCATCCCTCATGGACTGGTCATTAATAGATCAGATGTTGGTGATGACTGCGTCAGGGAGTACGCCGCCCAACAAAACCTGCCCATCCTGATGGAAATCCCATTTAAACGATCCATCGCTGAAGCCTATTCAAATGGCAAACTGTTGGTCGAGGTGATGCCTGAATGGCGGGACAAATTTAAGATGTTATTTCATAAAATTGAAAACAGTTTGGAAAGGGGAGATGATCTATCGTGAGAGAACTTGTTATTATCAGCGGAAAAGGTGGGACCGGTAAAACAAGCCTGACCGCAGCCTTTGCATCACTAGCAGAAAATATGCTTTTGTGTGATGCCGATGTGGATGCAGCAGACCTTCATCTGCTGATGAATCCCACTATCCAGGAACGTTACGATTTTCAAGCAGGAAATCAGGCCATCATTGACCCGAGTCTATGTTGTGAATGTGGAATCTGTCACGACCTTTGCCATTTTGACGCGATCAGCACTGACTATCAAGTTGATCGTCTCTCTTGTGAAGGGTGTGGCGTATGTGTGGACTTCTGTCCTGTAAAGGCCATTGATTTTCCAATTAAGACATGCGGCGAATGGTTCGTTTCAGATACCAGGTTCGGCCCTATGGTGCATGCCAGACTTGGAATTGCCGAAGAGAATTCAGGCAGATTGGTCTCTCTGATTCGAGAGGAGTCAAAAAAACGGGCGCAGGATTCAAAATCAAGCATGATTATCACCGACGGACCACCGGGAATCGGCTGCCCGGTGATCTCTTCAATCACTGGCGCCACGGCCGTGGTGATAGTTGCCGAACCCTCTGTTTCCGGGGTGCACGATATGGAAAGAGTGGTTGAGTTGGCAACCAATTTCAGAATCCCGGTCATGATCTGCGTTAATAAATATGATCTGAACCTGAAACAGACTTTGGCTATCGAGAATTTTGCTAGGGATAAAGAGATCCGCTTTCTGGGAAAGATCTCCTACAATCCTGTTTTTACGAAAGCCATGATCCAAGGAGAGACCATTTTCGAATACAAACCTGATGCTGATGTATGTCAGGTGGTTTCAGAGATATGGGACAGTATTATCACTGGACCTGAAGTTAATAATGTAAGCCACTTGGAGTTTTCATTCACCTAATTGTAGGTAGTCAAACTCAGTATCTGTCTTCCGTGCTGTGTCCTCGCGCCAGCAATTGGAAACATGAAATCTGTTTACTAACGACTTACAGAACAAAACAGTATAGGAACTATTATGAAAGAAGGCAGAATAGCAGTCCCGTCCATAGAAAACGGCGGGTTAGATGGACAACGAGCGGGTCACTTCGGCCATTGCGATGTATTTACCCTGATTGATGTAGCAGAGGGGAAAATTTCCAAGGTATCGACGATTCAAAACGAGGAGCATGTACAGGGAGGATGCATGGTACCCGTGCAGCTTCTGGCAAATCAAAATGTAAACGCCCTGATAGTCGGGGGCATTGGTCTCAGGCCGCTGATGGGATTCAATCAGTATAACATCGATGTGTATCACGATGCAGAGCGAGATGACATTCTACCCGTCGTTGCAGATCTGATCTCAGGAAAACTACCTTTGATTGAGAAAGACCAGGTCTGTGGCGGAGGCGGCGGTCAATAATACAGAACATCATTTTCAGGAGAAACAGTTATGAAGGTTGCAATTACATCAAAAGGGGCAACGCTTGACTCTCCGGTCGATCCACGGTTTGGTAGAGCCCCTTATGTCATCATCGTCGATTCAGACAGTCAGGAGTTTGAAGCCTTGAATAACCTGGAAAACGTCAACCGGCTTAAGGGTGCCGGCATCCATGCCGCCACCATGATCAGTGAAAAAGGTGCGGAGGTTTTGATGACGGGATATTGCGGTCCCAATGCCATCACGACTCTTAATGCAGCAAATATAAAGGTAGTGCTGGAGATCGGTGGTACCGTCAAGGAGGCGGCAGAGCTATTCCGAGAAGGAAACATCTCATATAGCGATGCGGCTAATACAGAGGGCCATTGGGTTTGACCAGAGTCTTTCCCCAAAAAGTCAATCGTCTCACGACTCTGTTTCGGCCTTCAGCATTAGATTGTTTTTTTGGGGATTTCAGCAACTCTTGATTTATATTTTGAGCAGTCTGGCAGATCAGTTGCGAACTCAACTACCATTCTTATCACTCGCCAGCTTTTCAATACAAATCGTTCTCAATCAGGCGGCAGTTATCAATGAAAAATAATCTGCGAACACATCAATTCTGCATTGAAACAGCAGCCAAAAATATCTATGAAAAGGCACTTAAACAGTACTTTAAGATTAATGCGGATAAAAATACCAGACTTAGGGTTCGGAAATAAATAACTTGGTTTTTTACCCACGTGGAGAAAGTGTATAGTTCCACGATGGATTCAATTCATGTCGTTTAATGTTAAGTTTTTTTATATC
>Ga0233430_1004747_pt1 | contig 12334 bp, 12 predicted proteins | sample SI_118_April2016_2_FD_179883 | JGI IMG/M metagenome (GOLD analysis project Ga0233430, IMG submission 179883) | Seawater microbial communities from Saanich Inlet, British Columbia, Canada - SI_118_April2016_150_MG | ecosystem: Environmental > Aquatic > Marine > Inlet | place: Canada: British... | reverse complement strand
AAAAAAGGAGATCCTTACCCCGCCTCACCATGAGTATACGGATAAACTGTTGGCATCAGTTCCTGAAATGGATCCGGATTGGCTGGACAACCTTTTGGAACAGCGTGCCTCAACATTTATTTAATTCAATCATGTAACAATTTTTATACGAGGAGGAAATATTATGACTGATTTTGTTTAAAAAAATAACTTCCTGTTTTTATATCAACTATTTGTTAATAAAAATTAATAATAAGAAGGGGTAATGGAAATGTCTAAATTAAAACAACTTGAGGGAATGGTAATTAATGGGAAAATTAGTCGTCGTGAGTTTATTACCAGAATGTCTGCAATAGGCCTGGCAGCTGCAATTTCTCCTGCATTTTTATCCAAGTATGCGCATGCTGCAAAACCGATAAAAGGAGGGGTGCTGCGCATTGCTTGTACGGGCGGCTCTACAAGCGATTCCTTAGACCCGGGAAAACTGACCTCACAATATAATCAGTTCCTTAATTTTCAAATGCGCAATTGTCTGGTTGAGATCGACCACAAGTCCAATGCAATTCCTGAGTTGGCTGAAAGCTGGGAGCCTTCACCCGATGCGGTCAAATGGACGTTCAAGCTTCGTAAAGGTGTTGAATTTCATAATGGAAAGACATTTAGTGCCGAAGATGTTGTTTATACAATGAATTATCACCGCAGTGAAGATTCAAAATCCGGTGCTAAAGGGCTTCTTGACCCAATAAAAGAAATTAAGGCTGATGGGAAAGATACGATTGTATTCACTTTAAATGGCGGCAATGCTGATTTTCCTTATATCCTAGCAGATTATCATTTGACGATTTTCCCGAAAGATACCATAGGGCCAGAATTTGAAAAAGGAACTGGTACAGGCGGATATATACTTAAATCCTGGGAGCCTGGTGTCCGTGCGGTCACAACACGCAATCCCAATTATTGGAAACAAGGCCGTGCCCATTTTGATGAAGTGCAAACACTTAGTATTGTAGATGCTAATGCCAGAACAAATGCCTTGAAAACAGGCCAGATCGATGTAATGGATCGTCCTGATTTTAAGACGATACACCTGTTCAAAAGACTGAAAAATATTCAGATTATCAGCAAAACCAGTGGAAGCCACAGCACGATGCCAATGCTGTTCAACACTAAACCATATGACAATAACGATGTCCGTTTGGGTCTAAAATATGCACTCAACCGTGAAGAACTAGTGAAAAAAGTATTGCAGGGATACGGTTCTGTGGGGAATGATCATCCCATATCTCCTAATTTAAAATACCATGCTGCTGAACTGCCTCAAAGAACTTATGATCCTGACAAAGCCAAATACCATATGAAGAAGGCAGGAATGCTGGATCATACCTTTAAGCTTCACGCAGCTGAAGGCGCTTTTGCAGGGGCAGTCGATTCAGCTCTTCTTTATCAGCAAAGTGCCGTTAAAGCCGGCATCAAGATTGATGTGGTCCAGGAACCAAGTGATGGATACTGGAGCAATGTTTGGATGAAAAAGCCCTGGTGCATGAGTTATTGGAGTGCTCGTCCTACTGTCGATTTGATGTTTACTACTGCTTATGCCGCGGATGCTAATTGGAATGAAACTTTTTGGAAGAATGGACGATTTAACAAATTGCTTGTAGAAGCACGGGCTGAGTTGGATGACAAAAAACGCGGTGCAATGTATTATGAAATGCAAAAGATTGCCAGTGACCAGGGGGCAACTGTTGTACCAATGTTTTCCGATATCGTTGTGGCTGCAAATAAAAAACTTGGATATGAAAATTTCGGTACGGGTTTGGATCTGGACGATGCCAGAGGTCATGAGCGTTGGTGGTATAATTAGACACCATGTAGCGGTAAATAATTGTTATGAAGTAACACACTAAAGTGAGTAACTTTGGATACCACTTGACAAAGCTGTATAATGAAATGTTAATACTTGATGATCCAGTTTTATTCCGGTTTTTTTAAAAGCCCAAAATAACTGGATCATCGAATATTAACGTTATAATAAAAGTACCGATTCCAATGGGATGAAAAATGAAAGGTGAGAATGAATGAGTCCAGATGAAATAATAGAATCATATTTGCCAATGGTAGATTTTATTGCAAATGTTTATGGTAAAAACTGTGAGGTTATTCTTCATGACTTAAGAAAACTTGAAAATTCTATTATTGCGATAAGAAATAATCAGGTAACAGGCAGAAATGTAAACGATACGATTACAGATTTTGCATTGGATATTATTTCTCAAGAAAAATATAAAAATGAAAATTTTATATGTAACTATACTGGAAAAACAAATGATGGAGGAAAAGATATAAGAGCGTCCACCTATTTTATTAGAGATGAAGAAGGCGATTTAATAGGCATGCTTTGTATAAATATCGAAGTTACAGCACTAATAAACGCTCGTAGGGTTATTGATGATTTTATTTTAGATGGGGAAAGAGTTGAAATAAAGGAACAGGAAAATTTTAATTTGAGTATAAATGATCATGTTAGCTCTTTAATTATTCAAACATTAGCTGAGTTTGAAACTGCACCATTGCGTATGACAATGGAAGAAAAAAAGCAGGTTGTTAAGAATCTTGAAAGCAAAGGAGTTTTTTTGCTGAAAGGTGTAGTGAATGAAGTGGCAAAGTCTTTGAAAGTATCTGAGCAGACAGTTTATCGATATATAAAAGAATTAGAAAAGAACTCCGTAATATCCGGTTAAGTTTTTTTATCATTCCGCATTTTGCATGTTTCAACTATAGTTAAAAAGTTGCAGTCGATGTACACCAATCGCCCCTGTGTGTTGACTTCCTTTGGCCGTGGTGATGGTGGTCCAGAAGCCTGTAGTAAAGACTTGTATTCATAGGGCTCAGTGTCAGCTATAGAATCAATTAAAGCAACCATTGAAAGCATTGATGTGAAAATGGGCAAAGAGCCTGAGTATTTGACGGTAAGGAAAATACCCCTTGAAAGAGTGCATATATTGCTGTCAAGGTCACTTTATCTTTTAAATACCTGTACTGATTTCTCAAATATTGTTACAGAAAGCTTGAATCAAATTCTTTTATTTGTATGGTCGGATATTATTCAAATTTTTAAGATAAACGGGCCCGTATAATTAATTGTTAGTTTTAAAAGAGGGAAAAATGAAAATCGTAGATTTGAAAGAGAAATTTTCGTTATTTGATGAGCTTTGGAGCCCAAAAATTGTTGGTGAACTTAATGGACAATATGTAAAACTGGCAAAATTAAAAGGAAAATTTGTCTGGCATCAGCATGAAAATGAAGATGAATTATTTATGGTGGTGAAAGGTAAATTAATAATTAGATTAAAAGACCAGAATATTGAACTAACCGAAGGGCAATTTTTCATTATCCCTCGCGGCGTTGAGCATCTACCAGTGGCCGAAGAAGAATGTTGTGTCATGCTTTTTGAACCTAAAACAGTGCTTAACACTGGCAATGTGAAAAATGAAAAAACTGTTGAAAATCTTGAACTAATATAATGATCCTACCCCAATAAAATGGAGACCGGGTTCAACACATTTTTCAGGTTTGATCTAAAATATGCTTAGTCTTCAATAAAAAACATTTCGGCAGCTTCTTTCTGAATAAATTATATTTCCATAATAGTTGATTTATTGAAATGCCTTTACAAGCATTAAAGTTGTTGATACTAATTTTTGAACTATATTTTAATTTTTATTTCTAAAGAAATGTGTGAAACTTAAGTATGATTGAGAACATCAAAGCGAGTCTCCAAGATGCTCAAAACGCCCTCAGAAGTTTACTGTCTAATGAAGCAGCACTACTGCAGATAGAGTCAGCTGCCCAAGTACTAATTGAAACATTTGAGAAAGGGCAACGGGTATTTTCTTGTGGAAATGGCGGATCTATGTGTGATGCGATGCATTTTGCGGAAGAACTAACCGGTCGTTATCGAGAGAATAGGAAGGCATATCCTGCTATTGCCATTAACGATCCAAGCCATTTAACCTGTGTGGCCAACGATTTCGGTTACGACTGCGTATTTTCTCGCTATCTTGAAGGTCATGGTAATACAGGAGATAGCCTTTTAGCGATTAGTACCAGTGGACGTAGTCCCTCTGTCCTGAACGCTGCCAAAACTGCTAAATCTTGCGGCATCAAAGTAATCGCCCTAACAGGCAATGTTAACTCCGAACTGAAACAACTATCAGACGTTTACGTTTGTACATCTGGCGGACAATTCGCAGACCGTATTCAGGAATTGCATATAAAAGTCCTTCATATTTTGATCGAGATGGTTGAGAGACACTTTCATCCAGAAAACTATGAAACTTAAGTATAACCGAATACCTGATTCATTACCCGCCGTGAGGGAATGACGAAGTCTACTATCGGGGGTACCCCATCAAGATTGGTGGTGTATCGTGTGCTCAGCTTCAGATCATCGGAACTGACGATGGCACCCTTGAAGATACAGATATTGTATTTGTACTTAGTGATACGACTGGCACTCAATTTTATTCGGAAAATAATAATCAAAAAACAACTGATAAAATTGCTTTGAGAATAGAAAAAAGATTCAGGGAATTACAATCCTTAATTTAGACATAACGAACAAGGATAGGATCGTGTGAGGTACGAACCACGACCTTATCCAGTGGTTGAACAAGCCCTGTAAAATTTACGATGTTGTCTATATATAAGAAAATATCTTTTTTAGATTGTACTTTTTTGAAGTTCATTAACCGCTTACACAGTGTCAATCGCAATTGTCACGACTAAAGTGAACGTCTTCTTCCCCCTTTACTGTGCAGAAACGATCGCAATGGTCAAAAATGTCATCGCAATGAAATAGATCGGTTTATCCTGTTTTGTTTTCATGGTCAGCGACCATGTATACCATTAATGAATAATTATAAAGTGTTATATAATTCAGGTGATATGAAATAACATCATTCATTTTTTATGAATCTTGATTTTTTTCTGAATAACTGTCGTTGTTTTTATCAATAAAAAAAATATTGACTAAAATAGCGAAAAGAAGGAGATATACTGGTTATTAAGAATTACAAATATAAAAAAAGGAATCAGAAATGGGTAACAATGAGATTCAAGATAAGATGTTTTCCGAATTTATTGATTTTTCCATCTATGACAAGGCTTTAAAGTTGGGTCATAATTATCTTATTGAAGCTATGGATCGTCATGCTTTTCCCAATGATGATGCGATAGTTAAACTTGAACATTTCAATGAGCCTTTTCCAGACTTTTCATCTTCAAGTGAGACAGTTCTTGATCTGTTAAAAGAGTATGGAGAGTCAGCTACTCTGCCACATGTTGGCGGCCGATACTTCGGATTTGTAATTGGAAGTGTTGTTCCGGCCAGCCTGTCTTCAAAAATTATGTCTGCATTTTGGGATCAATGCCCTGCAATGGAAGTCTTATCTCCTCTGGGATCAAAACTTGAGTCTATTGTGGAAGAATGGTTAAAGGATATTTTTTCACTCCCAGAAGAATGTGTTGTTGGATATGTAAGTGGAACATCCTCAGCCATTTTTTGTGGACTTGCTGCTGCCCGGTTTAAAATACTCCAGAAAAAAGGCTGGGATGTAAATAATAAGGGATTGTTCGATGCACCTAAAATTAGGTTAGTTGCAGGCAAACAGGCACATTCGACAGTGATAAAGGCGATTTCCTTACTTGGTTTTGGTAAAGATAATATTGAGTGGATTGATGTTGATTCTCAGGGAAGAATTATTCCTGAATCGATTCCTGAACTTGATGAAAATACCATTCTCCTTTTACAGGCTGGAAATGTTAATTCCGGGGCTTTTGATAATTTTGATTCAATATGTCCAAAAGCAAAAAAACAAGGAGCCTGGGTACATATTGATGGCGCTTTTGGTTTATGGGCACAAGCATCTGATAAATTAAAGTATTTATCCAAAGGTTGTTGGAATGCAGATTCTTGGAGTGTTGATTGCCATAAAACGTTGAACACACCTTATGACAGTGGAGTTGTGATTTGCCGAGATCAAGAAGCTCTTATTGATGCTCTACATATGTCAGGGGCATATATAGTTACGAGCAAAGGGCGTGACGGTATGTTTTATACGCCTGGGATGTCAAGACGGGCTCGAATATTTGAAATCTGGGCCGCCTTGAAATTTCTTGGTAAAAAAGGATTGGATCAAATGGTCACCGGATTTCATGATCGGGCCATTCAATTTAAGGAAGAATTGATGGAAGCCGGATTTGATATTGTAAATGATGTGGTTTTTAATCAAGTCCTTGTTAGATGTCAAACTGATGAGTTAACCCTAAAAACACTTGAAAACATTCAAAACTTAAGAGTTTGCTGGTGTGGGGGATCTAAATGGGATGATAGAGATGTTATTCGATTAAGTATATGTTCATGGACAACTACTGAGAAGGATGTTTCTCTTTCTGTTAAATCATTTATTGAAGCTCGGAATCTGGCTGAGGGAAAAGCATGATGCTTAATTAACCTGAGAATTTTTGATTCAATTATATTTGCCCAGAGCATTATGCCCGGCCATTTTCCTGTAGAATTTTTCATAATATAACAAAAACACAGTGGCTGTGGTGAAGACAAAAATACGAAGTCATTCGTCAAAAACATTGTGAAATGTTGAAAATATGGCCGTGGCAATGCTCATTTTAAAAAACTACACAATGCAACGGCCATTTGGCATGAATAAAACACCCAAAAGTAATAAATTTAAAAGGTCATGACCGTGGCGTTTTCTGATAATTCGAATAATTTGGGAGCTCCTGCAAAAACAATGGATTCATCAACATCTGCTTCGCCAACCTGGCGAGCTTCAGCACAGGGGATTCACAGAAAAATCGGCACATTGTTAGTAATCAAAAATTGGAAGTGTGATCCTGCTTCATCTCCTGTGGGCGCCACAACATTATCAACCATACCTTTCTTAGCCACAAGAACAGCATCATCCGTTAAAAAGAGACTGGCATTGTGCCCGTTTTCTATGGCAGCCTTTGCAAACTGAAATGCTCTGGTCACCCTTGTAGGGTCTTCAAGACCTCTTGTAAGTACAAATACGAAATTGCTCACTTTTATCTCCTTGGTTGAGGATTTAATTCTTAAAACAAATCTGATGTTTTATTTTAGTAGCAAATACCAGCATTGAATGCAATAATCATAATGCAAAGAAGCCAGCAAGCGATACAGTCAGCAACAATGGTTAATGAAACCCCAAAATAAAGACCACTTCTCAGGTCCTGCAAATATCATCCGGGTTCAGCAGTGGCGCCAGGAAAACCCAGGATACTGGAAGCAGAAAAATGCTAAAAATTATTCTATTACGTTTAAGGAATTATCCAAGCTGGGTATCTTTAATTTCAGAATGTTATCCAGCTATATATCCGTATTTTGAATGATATACAGAACCACACAATAATTACTTGTTAAAATAAAGAGAATAAAAGTTTCAAACTATAAAAAACGATTTTTGTTCCCATTTTGGGAACTTTTATGTTGACATTAATTAGGGAACGTATTATTAGTAAGTTATGCATGTAATAGCCAGACCTCAATTGATAAAGTTCTACCAGCGAAAAGGATGTAAGGACGCTAAAGGGCCTATCGATGCATGGTGGCAAGAAACCAAAAAAGCCAATTGGCAGTCATGGCCAGAAATTAAAGCACAATACGGCTCAGCGAGTATTTTAAAAAATAACCGTATTGTCTTTAACTTAGGAGGGAACAAGTACCGCTTGGTAGTAAAAATCAATTTCCCAACACAGACTGTTTTTATTCGGTTTGTGGGGACCCATAAAGAGTATGATAAAATTAATGCGGAGGAAATATAATGATTAATAAACTTATTAAAACAGAAGAAGACTATAGTTTAGTTCTATCCCGCATTGAAGACCTGATGGATGCTGAAGCGAACACATCTGAAGCGGAAGAACTTGAACTGCTTGCGACACTAATTGAACTTTATGAAGATGAACATTATGCGATGGACACACCCGAGCCGATAGATGCAATAAAGTTTAGAATGGAACAGATGGGACTCAATCAGCAAGGTTTGGTGCCCTTTATTGGCAGCAAGAGCAAGGTCTCTGAGGTCCTAAATAAAAAAAGGCCATTAACTCTTTCAATGATGCGATCTCTTCACCAAAATTTAGGAATCCCGGCTGAAGTTTTTTTACAAAAAACAGGTGGAAATTTTCCCAAGGCAATACCACATATTGAATGGCACCTCTTTCCATTGAAAGAAATGTCAAAAAGAGGGTGGATTCATCCAATAAAGAATTTAAAAGATTCAGCTGAAGAAACCATGCGGCTTTTTATTAATAATTGTTGTCCAAATGGAGAAACGATTGAGGCTTGTTTTAGAGAAAATTCCGGAAATCGGACTAATGCAAAAACAGATAGCTATGCACTTAACTCATGGTGTATGAGGATCATGGCGGTTGCCCAAACAAACACGCTACAAAGAAAATTCGACCATGCTAATTTCACATCTGACAGCCTTAAAGAGATCGCTAAATTAAGTTTTTTTGATGAGGGTCCCTTACTTGCCCAGGAGTTTTTGGAAAAACATGGAATCCATCTAATCATAGAACGGCATCTATCAAAAACATATTTAGATGGTGCTGCCTTGTTACTTGAAGATTCGACACCCGTTGTTGGATTAACACTTAGATATGACAGAATTGATAATTTTTGGTTTTGCCTTCTTCATGAATTAGCCCATATCGTATTGCATCTTGGCAAAGAAAATCATAATTTATTTGTAGATGACATGGATATCAGAATCTCTGGGAGAGGAAAACAAAACGATATTGAAGACGAAGCCGATTTTCTTGCTATTGAATCTTTGATTCCAAATAAAGTTTGGTCCACTGCCGATGCGAAATCTAATCCTACAAAAAAAAATGTGCTTGCATTAGCTGAATATCTAAAAATTCATCCAGCTTGCATAGCTGGCAAAGTTCGATTTGAACAGAATAATTTCAGATTGTTATCCAAATTAGTTGGATCAGGTAAAATTAGGACTTTTTTTGAGGTCTGATTTTTAACCGATCCCACCCCAAAATCTGATATTGAAGTTACGCTATTTTATTATAAAATTTATTTGTTGACCATTTTTCATTAACCCAAATATTTTTTTGGAAAGAGACTCTTAAAAATTTCCTTCACTTAATTGATTCCCATTTTATTCTGTGATATGTGTCACTTAAAATAATGCTTCATCTGAGTTGTGTGTTAATCAGTGTTTAAAATTGCCGCCCCATCAGCTTTCAATTTCAATATTTGTGCCGGAACTATTCCAGTTGGCAAGTCTACATGCAGCCACCGTTGTATTATTGTGATGGAATGGGTTTTATTTAAGCATAAGTCAGTTTCTGACAAGAGGAGGGGACAATGAAGCGATTTATTGTTTGCTTGATTTTGCTGGTGGCAGGTGTTTTCCTGACCGGAAATCAACAGGTCGAGGCAAGAGGATGTAGCGCCGAGATAACATGCGGATGTAAATGCTACGACAATGGGAAGGAATTCCTTATGGAACACGGGACTGTGACTGTGCATGTCAACGGCAGTTGCGAAAACCCCACTCAGATAGGACCGTGCGGTAGGTGTACAACAAATATCCACCAACAAAAGCATGGCGCGGAACTTTGCTGTAAGCGGTATGGGTCAAAATGTAAAAGTACATGTAATAATCGAGCCTATGAAAAGGTTCTGGGACAGGATGAACACGGTAATATAGTTCGAATTTTTAGTCACTGCACATTCAACTATTTGGGGGACTAAATCCGGAGAACTATTGGCCCGGTTTTTCCAATGGCGATTCAGTTGGATCTCGATACCAAGCAATAAATTGAAATCAGTCTTTTCGCTATTGAGCACTTTTGCTTGAAATACTGGATTGCAAATGGTCTCTTCCTGACCTTGATATATTTTATGCTCTTCAGTAAGACCCAGAGTCTCCTTGGCTATAGCACCACTTTTACAAACAGCAGAGACAACTTCAAAATCATAATTAAAAATGTTTGGGTGGATAATATTTATTCACTGTCTGGATAATTTTTATCCGGTTTTTTTATATCGTCTTTTTTTTTAAGACAGATGCAAATGAGTCATCTTCTTTAGTATCAATAGGATATCATTTCTGGCATGAAACTTGAATTATTAAGGATCAGGTAAGGATCAGGTAAGAATCAGGTAAGAATCAGGTAAAAATTAGGTAAAAATTAGGTAAAAATCAGAAGGATTGGATAATACTAAAAACCAGGGAAGATTGTTTCAAGGACAAGACAATGAAAATTAAAACAGGTTTATTTTCCGCATTAATCTCCTCATTTTTGGGGCTGTTTGTTTATGCAACCGCTTTTGCAGGCTGGGGAGATAACGGCTATGGTAATTACGGCGGGCATATGATGGGTGGGGCTGGATATATGGGATGGTTTATGATTGTATTCTGGGGGCTGATACTAATCGCGCTGATTTTTCTCATTCGCTGGATCTCACACTTACCTCTGGGGAAAGGATCGGGGTTAAGATCTGACAAGGAACCTCTGGACATTTTAAAGGAGCGTCTGGCCAGAGGCGAGATCGAAATCGAAGAATACAGGGAAAAAAAACAATTGCTTTCATAAAATTTGGATCAATAAGAATCATTTGGATTAAATTTTAAGGCATCACCCCGTAATCCTTGAGCTTGAGATGAAGGGTTCGTCTTGATATACCCAGTTGTCTTGCAGTTTTACTTTTATTGTTCTCGGTTTTGTCCAGCATTTTTAAGATCGCCAGTTTTTCAACTTCGTACAGGGTTTTTTCTCCCAGGTTTATCTGCCCGGCATCTTCAAGAGAAGCTTGACTTAATGGGGAGCCGATTTCAATCTGAATATCATCCTTGCTAAGAAAATCCCCGGTTGACAGGATCACACTTCTTTCCAAAGTGTTCATCAATTCCCTTACATTTCCCGGCCAGTGATACTCCGCCATTTTTTCCATGGCTTCCGGGGTAAACCCTTTGATGAGCCGATTATTTTTTTTAGCATATAATTTTAAGAAATGCTGGGATAGAAGCTGGATGTCACCGCTCCTTTGTCTTAAGGGCGGCACGCTTAAGCTGATGACATTGAGCCGATAATACAAATCCTCCCGAAAATCGCCACTGGCAATCAAATCAATAAGGTTTTTATTGGTTGCAGCAATAATTCGAGTATCCACTTTAATGACTTTTTCACTGCCGACAGGGGTAACTTCGCGTTCCTGCAAAGTCCGTAAAAGTTTTACCTGCATGGACATGGAGGTTTCACTGATCTCATCTAAAAAAATGCTGCCTTTGTCTGCCTGCTGAAATTTACCTTCCTTGTTGCGACTGGCTCCAGTGAAAGCTCCTTTTTCATGCCCGAATAATTCTGATTCCAAAAGGGTTTCCGTGATGGCTGCACAATTAATTTTTATAAACGGGCCTTGTTTTTTCAGACTGTTATAATGGATGGCACCTGCGATCAATTCCTTGCCCGTGCCGGATTCGCCGTTGATCAATACAGTGGCATCGGTTTTAGCTACCTGGGAGATGGTCTGAATCAGCTTTTGCATTTTTTGATTTTTGCCGATAATATTATTGCAGTCAAAGTTTTTCCCCAGGGTTTCTTTTAAAAGAAAATTTTCCTTTTTCAATTGAGTATGTTCAAGTGATCTTTGAATGGTGATTTTTAATTTATCAAAATCAAATGGTTTGGTAAGATAATCATAAGCTCCACTTTTCAAGGCTTCAATAGCTGTGTCAATGGATGAAAATGCAGTCATGATAATAACAGGAATGGCCGGATTGATCTTTTTAATTTCCTTTAAAGCCACAAGGCCGGACACTTTAATCATTTTTATGTCCATAAGGACAAGGGCATAGGCTTTTTCTGTGACCATATCAATGGCGGTTTGTCCATCATCTGCTTCTGCCAGGGCATATCCCCATTTATTCAACAGGGTTTTAAGCATATTGCGATGGGTCTTATCATCATCGACTATGAGAATTTGGCTTTTTTGTTTATTCATCTTCATTCATTTCCTTGTCAGGTAAGATAATAGTAAAAACAGTACCCTGGCCAGGCTCGCTTTTAACTTTAAGCTTTCCTTTATGGGCTTTGACGATATTATGCACAATGGCAAGCCCAAGACCGGTTCCGGAAAGTTTTGTGGTAAAATAGGGTTCAAATATATTGGGAAGATCTTCTTTTTTTATACCAGATCCTGAGTCGGAAATCGTGATAATTACCTTGTGGTCGGATGTGTCCCGGAAAAGCTGGATATGGAGACTGCCTGAATTTTCCCCTGAATTTTCC
>Ga0233430_1004746_pt1 | contig 12335 bp, 9 predicted proteins | sample SI_118_April2016_2_FD_179883 | JGI IMG/M metagenome (GOLD analysis project Ga0233430, IMG submission 179883) | Seawater microbial communities from Saanich Inlet, British Columbia, Canada - SI_118_April2016_150_MG | ecosystem: Environmental > Aquatic > Marine > Inlet | place: Canada: British... | reverse complement strand
CAAATTGATCGATAGCAGCAAGGCGTAAACCAGCAATGCAATCCCGTTGGAACAACACAGACGCAGCACAGGCAAAAACTGACCTGGATTTGCGGGCCTATTCATCACGACTGATCGGTGCTGATACGGCGCTGGTGCTGCATGGTGGCGGCAATACCTCCGTCAAATCGACACACACCGACAGGTTCGGGGAAAAACTGGACATCATATGGGTCAAGGCCAGCGGCTTTGATCTGGCGTCTATGGGGCCGGAAGGCTTTACCGCTCTGGACCTGCGGCGTGTGTTGAAACTGGCTGGCCTGGAAAGCCTCAGTGACGCTGACATGGTCAATGAAGTTCTCTGTGCCCGTCTGGATGCATCAGCGGCAGCGGCGTCCATCGAAGCAATTGTGCATGCATTGATACCGTTCAAGTTTGTCGATCACTCTCATGCAGACGCCATTCTGACGATTTCAAATACACCAGGCGGCAAGGAACGTTTCGCAGAGATATACGGCGACCGGGTTCTGGTTCTGCCCTATATCAAACCGGGCTTCGATCTGGCGATCCAGTTCCGTGATGTCATCGCCAACACGGACCTGTCAGCATATGACGCTGTCATTTCGGAAAACCACGGTGTCTTCACATTCGATGATGACGCCTTCAGGTCTTATGAAAAAATGATCCTTGTTGTGGATGAAGCAGAAGCCTGGTTGCGTAACAATTACGGCAGGGCTGAATTCACCCAAACGGACGCAGGTGATCCGGTCGGTGTCGCTGCAGCCCGAAAAGGGGTTAGCGATCTCGCTGGCGGTGCGGTGATTTCACGAAAATCAAAGTCCATCCCTGGATCCAATGTACAAAGATATGGTGCATTGTTGCGTAAAGGTACGCTGACCCCGGAACATGTCATTCACAACAAGCCTTACCCCGCGATGCTGGGCGACGATCCGGAAAGTGGACTGGCGGCATTCCGTTCGGAATATGTCGGCTATTTTGGTCGGGCAGAAGATGCTGATTTAACCATGTTGGCACCGTTTCCTCATTGGGCGTTGTTTGAAGATGGTCGCTGCCGCAGTTTTGGCCCCAATCTTAAACGAGCCTCTGTCTCCGCCGATGTTGCCGACACAACGCTGGAGGCCATGTATTATGCAGATCAGATCGGTGATTGGCAGGGGCTTGGCGAACAGGACTTGCGGGATCTGGAATATTGGGAACTGGAGCAAGCGAAGCTCAAACGCCAGAAACCTGCTTCTGAATTAACAGGCAAAATCGCGGTCGTCAGTGGGGCCGCAGCAGGCATTGGTCAGGCTTGTGCAGAGGTTCTGTTTGAAAAAGGGGCTGTTGTCATTGGCCTCGACATTGATCCCTCCATATCGGAGACAATGTCCAAACCAGGGTACGAAGGTCTTGTCCTCGATCTGACGGATGAAGCCGCTGTGGCAAATGCATTGGCGTATGTTGTCGACAATTATGGTGGGTTGGATATTGTCGTGTCGAACGCCGGAATATTTCGAACCGGGGCCAAGATCGAAACTCTCGGGGACGAGGACTGGGATGCCATACTGGCTGTTAACCTCAGTTCTCATCGAAAGTTGATCAAGCAGGCCGTGCCCTTCCTTCGTCACGGCATCAATCCGGGGATTGTTGTCATTGGCTCACGTAATGTGGCCGCACCAGGTGGTGGTGCCGCAGCTTATTCCGTATCAAAAGCAGGCCTTACCCAACTCATGCGCGTTGCCGCACTGGAACTGGCACCGGAAGGCGTGACAGTAAATGCCGTGCATCCTGACGCCGTATTTGATACCAGGCTCTGGACACCGGAAGCCCTCGCAACATCGGCGGCACGATATGGTTTGACAATCGATGAATATAAAACGCGGAATCTCTTGAAAGCTGAAATAAAATCACGTGATGTGGCGCTTGCCGTTTGTGCATTTATCGATGGCACCTTGCCCGCAACAACCGGCGCACAGCTACCTGTCGACGGTGGCAACGACCGGGTAATCTGAGAGAGGTTAAGTGATTTCAACCAAACAACTCTATTTGGGTCTGGATGCTGGTACGTCGGGCTTGCGTGGCATTTGTATTGATCAACAGGCCAATACAGTTGCCAATGCGGACATCAGGTTTTCCGATGCAGATGAAGCACGTGATCCTCAGGCCTGGAAGGCTGGGGTAAACAGTATTCTTGAAAACCTGTCGGGGCAAATCAGCCTGGATCAGGTCGACGGGATCGCGGTGGACGGCCAATCCGGCACGGTCTTGTTATGTGACGACGCAGGTGTGCCCCTGTCCGCACCGAAGTTCTACAACGAACTGCCATCAAAAGAATCCATCGATTTACTCGAGGGACGTTCGCTTGTAGATGGCGAGGAAATTCCGCCAACGCTCGGTCGTGTGCTGGATTTGTGGTCAGTGGATCAGCCAGCAGATTTTCATGTCGTCCACCAGGCAGACTGGCTCGCCGGAAATCTTTCAGGCCGCTTTGATTTCAGTGATCAGAATAATGCCTTGAAGCTGGGTTATGATCCATCAACAGCCGACTGGCTGTTTGACCCCACGGCGCTGCCGTTCCAATCGGATGCTTTGCCGGTTGTTTATCCTCCGGCGACCTCTGTTGGCAGAGTGACCGAAATGATGTCTGACGAATTTGGATTTTCCGACGATTGTCGAATATTTACAGGCACAACGGACGGCACGGCTGCCTTTATCGCGGCCAGTGGCCTGGACAATCTTTCGCCTGGCACGGCCGTGACCTCATTAGGAACGACTTTGGTAATAAAATCGGTTTCACCCGAAAGGGTTGATGTGCCCAGCTTTGGTATCTACAGCCATCGGCTATTTGAAAACTGGATTGCGGGCGGGGCCAGCAACACTGGTGGCGGTGCGTTATTGAAACACTTCACACCGGAAGAGATGTCCGCATTGTCGCTGAAGATCGATCCCGATGTTGCCACGGGTCTGGATTATTACCCGTTGGCCTCAAAGGGTGAGCGCTTTCCCATATCAGACGCTGGTCTTGAAAGCCGAACCGAGCCCCGACCTGATGATCCTGCCCTTTTCCTGGCGGGTCTGTTCGAATCGATTGCGCGCATCGAAAAAAGAGGATTTGACCTGATGCAGGCCCATGGTGTGCCATACCCGACATTGATCAAAACCTCGGGCGGGGGCAGTCAAAATCCGGTCTGGCTTAAGGTTCGAGAACGAATTCTCGGGACAAAAGTAATCGCGGCAGCAGAAACCGAACCTGCGTTTGGTGCGGCTCTGATCGCCCTGCACGGTGCGGTAGGGTCGTGAGTGCCGTCGTTCAGGGTTTGCTGCAGGTTGCCGAACAATATGATGGCTTTGTATTTGACCAATTTGGTGTTCTGCACGATGGCAACGCGCTGTACCCGAATGTGACAAATGTTCTTCAACATTTGCATAGTCAAGGCAAGTCGATCCTTGTGCTCAGCAACAGCGGTCGAAGTGCCAACGCAAATCTTGATCGCCTTGTGTCTCTCGGCATTGACGGTGATTTGATAGACGATGTCGTTACATCAGGGGAAGTCGCGAAAGCCCACCACTTGCGTGATCTCGTAAAAGACATGGGTGCAAACTGTTACCACATCGCCAGCCCGAATGAAGCTTCTGATGAACTGTCGGCGGAGATTGACGGACTCCAGATCGTGGGTGATCTCAATGCATGTAATTTTGTCTATTTGTCCGGCATGCCAGCAAATCTTGTCGGGACCTGGCAGACGGATTTGCTACCGCATCTCATCTCTGCCGGTAAACCACTGCTGTGTAGTAATCCCGATTTCGCTGCACTGGGTGGCGCAGAGTTGGTGGCCAGCACAGGCATGATTGCAAAAGGATATGAAGAGGCAGGCGGCAAGGTGATCTGGGTCGGCAAACCCTATCCTTTTGTTTATGACATCGTGCAAGAGCGTTTAAAGGCTTGTGGGTGTATCAGGCCTTTGTTTGTGGGCGATTCTTACGACCATGATGTTGTGGGTGCCCATAATGCAGGCTTTGATACCTTTCTTGTTTTGACCGGCATTCATCAGGCTCTTTTCGACGGCGTCGATATCATGCCCACTGCACAATCGGAATTGTTTGAAGGTGGTGTTTCGCCAACCTGGGTCTCTCGCACATTGTAATTTGAAAGAACTGTAAATGGTTGATATTTCTCCAGATTTCTTAAGTGTGTCACAGGCCCTGGGGGCTGATCCTTTGCTGATCCAGGGCGCTGGCGGGAATACGTCTATCAAGATTGACGGCAACCTGATGTGGGTTAAGGCGTCGGGGAAATGGTTGCAACATGCAGACACAGATGATGTTTTTGTTGCTGTTGATCCAGCCCGGGTGAACCGGAACATCGAAGACAATTGTGATGATCCCGTTGAAGGTGCCGCATTATCTATTGGCCCGGTCGGGTTACGCCCCTCTATCGAAACGACGCTACATTCCCTTATGCATCATCGAGTGGTTTTTCACACTCATTCCATCAACGCAATTGTCCACGCCGTTCAACAGAATACCGCAGATATTTTGGCCAGGAAGCTTGATGGCATTCGCTGGGGATTTATCCCTTATTCCCAGCCAGGTATGCCGCTTACCCGGCTTGTCGCCAAACAACTGGCGATAAAACAATGCGACGTTCTGGTGATCCAGAACCACGGACTGGTCGTTGGTGGAGATAGCCCCGTTGAAGCCCGGGAATTAATGCAGGATGTTGAAGACAGACTTGAAACAAAGGCAGTCCCGATTATCGAACCGTCCCGTCAGATTTTGTCGGATGCTTGCGCCGGGACAGATTTTGTTGTGGCCGATGCAGAGATAATCCATCAGTCCGGGTTGGTCGCCAGTGGATTTGATCTGGCCTGCGGTGGTTCGCTCTATCCTGATCATGTTGTTTTCCTGGGCAGTGGTATCGAAGGTACGCAAACCCTTGGTGAACTTGCAGAGTTTGTCCAATCTCCGTCGGGCGATCCCCTGCGGCCCAAAGCTGTCGCCCTGAAGGGTGTAGGCGTTGTGCACCACAAATCCCTTGTCGCTGGCGGCGTGGAAATGCTGAAAGCGCTGGCTGAGGTCGTGCGTCGCGTGCCCGCATCTGCAGCCGTTCGTTACCTCACGGAAGAGGAAGAAAAACAGCTGGTGAACTGGGATGCAGAAAAGTATCGCCAGACCTTGTAGCTGGACCCAGGGCGATTCCGACTTAAACGGAATCGCTTCTGCATTAAAATTTGGAGCGCACCTTGAGTTAAAAGCAAAACTGCGTTTCCGTTAAGCCCGGAAACGCTCTAGCCAGCAGCTTTGGCAGCTGTAATTGCTTTCAGGTCAACATCAAATCCATCCTTGATAATGTCACAAATCTGATCGTAGACACAGCCGACGCGAATTGTTTCATAGGACACCAGATCAATGATCGTGCTGCCCAGACCTTGATCGTTATGGTAAGGCACCAGGCCGTAGTCGATGGTGATATCGGCAACATCACGCACCTGGGCCTCGATATCCTCAAAGACAAACTTGCTGCCCGTCAGAGAGACATTTGCAGATGATCCGACAACTGCAAAATTATTTTCTCGCGCCAGTCGGGCGATTTCGTCATGAAGGGGGCCAGCATTCATCAACAGGTCCATGGTGCCAAGCTTGGTTGAATTCTTGAAGGAGAAAGGCGGCAGGCTTTTGGCAACAGGGTTGTCGGCGATGAAGGGGCCAACAATTGAAAAAGGCAGGTCATGATCCTGTGTGATCACGCGGACTATTTCGCGGGCCTGGTCGGAGACTTCCACAATTGCATTGAACAGTTCCCAATCGCCAAAGTTCCCACAGGGTTTGTCGAAGGAACGCTCCTTCGCCTTGTACATACGCTCAATAGCATCGTCTGCATGACCAACGATGGCATATCCAACACTGACCGGGAAAATGGCAACACCACCATTACGGATTACTTCAAACACACGGGCGGCGTCTTCCTTTACAGGTTTACCTTCAAACATAATCTATTTCCCTTGAATGCGTTTATTGGCTGGACAGCGGGTTGCTGCGTGGAGACAGCATAAGTCAGGCCAGTCAGTCGCATCAAGACAATTGCATCCAGTCTATTGAAGTATGTGCATCGACAAATGTTTGTCATCTTGCTTCATGTTGTGCTTGTGGCATGCTGGTTGGCATCGGATGGGCTTCGGGATTGAAGGAGCCGATTAAAGGGGGATGATGCCACTGTGACAAATATGCTCGATCAGAAAGTGCGGTATACTGCTGCGTTAGCAACGGCAGTTCAATCTGCTGATTTACGGGTATTGCTGATGGTCTTGTTTCAGATATCAGGTGATCGTCGTTGGTTATCTGAGCCTTTTCGCCCTGCGCGTGATGTCAGTTTGATTGCAGATGAAGCGGCTGGTTTTCCTGAACATATTCAATCTGAGATCAGGGCTGCTGCGGTTGAACTATTGTCACGGGCTGATCAGGCTACTGCGATTGAGGTTCCTGGTGATGATCTGATGGTTGAGATGATGAGTACTTGTCTCAGCGAAGCCGTGCCACCGGAATATGCCCCCATGATGCGCGAGCAAATGGGATTTACGCCGGAGGCTACAGATTCTGTCGAGGTCACATCGGGACATGAGAAACAGACCCGGCCAGTCGTTATTGTCGGTGCCGGTGCAAGTGGCCTGGCGCTTGGATACCGGCTACAAAAAATGGGCATCAACTATATTACCGTCGAGCGAAACACTGAGGTTGGCGGAACCTGGTTTGAAAACACATATCCTGGTTGCGCTGTTGATACGCCTAATCACGCCTATTCATATTCTTTTGGCAACCGATATTCCTGGAGCCGGAATTTTTCACCGCGATCAGAGATTCAGGATTATCTTGAGTGCATTTCCGAAGAACTGGATTTACGCCAGGCGATACGGTTCGAGACCCGGGTAACCGCGGCTTTCTGGGATCAGGAAAAGTCTTGCTGGCAGGTCACATTGTCAACGAACGATGGCGAAGAGCGGCTTGAGGCCATGGCGGTTGTCAGCGCCATTGGACAGCTTAGCCAGGTTTCCATGCCATCGTTGAAAGGTGCCGATGACTTTCAGGGCACAAGTTTTCACACGGCGCGATGGCCGTCGGGAACGGACTTGAAAGGCAAACATGTCGCGATTATCGGGACCGGCGCATCGGCCATGCAAATCGTGCCGGAGATTGCGAACGATGTCGCGTCTCTTGCCGTATATCAACGCAGCGCCCAATGGGTGCGCCCCATTCCCCGTTATCAGGATGCCCTTCCCGAAGGTGCACAATGGCTGCTGAAGAACGTACCGCTTTATGCCGCCTGGTATCGATTTACAATGTTGTGGCGCTATGGCGATGGTCTGTTACCATCACTTCGAATTGATCCGACATGGCCGCATCCCGCACGTTCCCTGAACAGGGCCAACGACCGCCATCGTCAGGAGATGACCCGCCATATCGAACAGGAACTGGAAGGCCGTCCTGACCTGATTGGAAAATGTACACCGACCTATCCACCCTATGGCAAGCGCATCCTGCTGGATAACAGCTGGTATAAATCGCTGCGAAAAGACAATGTCGAACTGGTTACGGAGGGCATTGAGCATTTTGATCAAACCGGGATAAAGACCTGTGATGACCAGCACCATCCGGCTGATGTTGTCATTTATTCGACAGGGTTCAAGATCACGGAAATGGCGTCACGTTTGAATATTGCGGGACTGGGTGGTCGTCGACTGGAGGACGCCTGGGCCGACGAGAACCCCACAGCCTATATCGGGATAACGGTCCCGGACTTCCCCAATCTGTTTTGTATGCAAGGGCCAAATACCGGATTGGGGCATGGGGGCAGCGCAATTTTCACCGCTGAATGTCAGGCCAATTATATTGCTGTTTGCCTTGAGAAGATTGTCACCGAGGATCTGGCATCGATCGATGTCAAACCGGAAGCATTGGATGATTATGTGCGCAAAGTAGATGCCGAACATGAGCAAATGGTCTGGTCTCATCCCGGCATGTCGACCTATTACCGGAACAAAGCCGGGCGCGTATTTTCGGTCATGCCATGGCGGTTGGTTGATTACTGGTCGATGACCCGGTCACCGAAATTCGAAAACTATCAACTGAACAGGAAGAAGGCGGCACAGAGCTGATATTGTGTTTAGATTTATTCCGCCAGTTTTTCCCAGATGGCGGTCATGGAAGCACACAATTTTTCAAATATTTCAAAGCGTTGCCAATAAATCTGCTGTTTAAGAGGATCAGGATAATAGCTGTGATCGCCTTGTGACATAGCTGCAGTACCCGCAGTCAGGTCCGCGAACAGGGAAAGTCCGACACCTGCCGCAATGGCGGCGCCTTTGGCACCTGTCTCGGTACACTCGGAAACCGTAACTTCAACATCCAGGATGTCCGCAAACATCTGCGGCCAGATCGGGCTGCGTGATGCACCACCTGACAAGGTGGCGCTGTTAAAGTCGACACCGGCGTTTCTCAACTTTGCTATGTGCTGAAGATGTCCAAAAACCACGCCTTCATAAATCGCGTGGATCATGTGCGCGCGTGTGTGCCAGCCGCCGATACCGTAAAAACCGGCCCGGGCTGAACCATTGCTACCAGAGCCATATATAAAGGGATGAAAGATCGGCAAACCTGGAACTAACTCGACGCCAGCAACCAGTTCATTGCAATGCGCCAGTACAGTGCTCTCATCCGCCTGCATGTCATTATCTGTCAAAAATTCGCGTACCATCCAGGCAAGGTTTGTCGCAGAGGTGGCACTGGCTTCGGCTTCAACAAACCTGTCAGGGGAAATTGCCGCGGCCATGAAGATTGAGGGATCGGAAACGGGTTGTTCAACAACCACCTGATTGATGCTCCAGGTCCCTGCGACGATGGAGGCCTGACCAGGTTGTGTGGTGCCTGCACCAAGCGCACTTGCAACAATATCAAAGAGACCTGCGACCATCGGCGTGCCGGCCTGCAAGCCGGTTTGTTCGGCCGCTTCTGGCGTGACCTTGCCAATAATATCTGTCGATTGAGACAGGGGCGGCAGCAGGTTCGGGCAATCCTCCAGACCATAGTGCGTCAGCAATTCCTGATCATATTCCAGAGACGGAAGGCGCAGCAGGCCGCAGCCACTCATATCCGAATAGTCACTGCCGATTGTCCCGGTCAGACAAAATCTCAGATAGTCCTTGCACAAAAACGCTGTCCCGGTTTGGGCGTAAATGTCGGGGGCATGGCGTTTTAGCCAGGCCAGAAGGGTCGCCGTCTGTGAGGGCCACGGTTTTTGCAGGCAGATGTCATAAATCAGATCATCGCGCCCGTCCGCTGCAAATTCATCAACTGTTTCGACCGCACGACTGTCGAGCGACTGGATACCCAGCAATGGCAGGTTTTGTTTGTCCAGCAGATAGAGGCCGTTACCGTGCCCGCTGCAGCCGACGCCCAGGATTTGCGACGGATCAACTCCAGACCGTTCGATACAAATCCTGATGGCCTCGCTGGCCTGTTGCCAAAGATCGGGCAAGGAGCGTTCAACGTGGCCAGGTTCAGGATGTTGAGACGTGCCAGGACAAGCGTGGGAGGCGACCTGGTTGCCAGCCGTATCAAACAACACTGCCTTGGTGACAGTGTTTCCGGCATCCAGTCCCAGTAAATATGATCCCATCCTGATACGTCTCCGTTGCTGCCTGTGGTCAGGACGCTTCGTACAAGGCCCAGGCGTCATCTCCTGTGGCACCGTCATGGATCATGGCCATCAGGGATTTGACAACGCGAGAGGGATTATCATGCTGATAAATATTGCGACCATAGACCATGCCCATGGCCCCCTGTTCCATCAGGGCATGTGATTTCCTGAATACGGTTTTCAGATCCTCCTTGCCGCCGCCCCGTACCAGGACAGGACAGCGTGCGGCTTCGACAACCTTGTGGAAATCTGCTGCTTCATTAGTTGGGTCGGCTTTGACAATGTCGGCCCCCATTTCACGGGCGAGGCGGACCAATGTCACAATGTCATCTGTATTGCCGTCCACCATGTAACCGCCGCGTTCCGAATTGGACTGCATGACCAGAGGTTCGATCATCAAGGGCATGTGGTATTTTTCACATTCATTGCGGATGGTGGAAATATTCTTGACGCATTGCCGGAAAAGATCGGGTTCATCCGGCACCATGAACAGATTGATGACGACACAAGCTGCATCCATTTGCAGGGCGGCCAAAATGGGCTCCTCCGCATTTTGCATCAGGGACCACATCACGCGGTGGGCAACCTTGTTGTAGGGGTTGCCCATGTCTGTGCGCATGACAAGGGCTGGTTTTTTCTTGCCATCAATGTTTTGCAGTAAATCTGACTGGCCGTAATTCATCTGGATAGCATCAGGTCCGGCTTCAACCAATTGCCCGACAACCTTGGCAATATCTTCCAGTCCGTCCAGAAATGATGGTTCGTTACAGACACCATGATCTATGGCGACATCCAGACACTTTCCTTTGCCAAACAAACGGTTCATCCGAACCTTCTTTGCGAGATACATTTTCTTTCCTTATGCGTTAACGGGTTGTGGTTCGGCGGCCTCAAGCGTGACGGCATGCTGTTTTGAAAGCCGTGCAAGAAATTCCTGACGCGCCGATGTGGTCCGGGTCTGGTTCCAGCCGCGTGCGTTCGCCATAATGGCCAGAACTTCATCAATCAGGGCCGTGGAAAGGCCTCCGGAAATGGCAAGGGACGTACGCCGCAGCAATATATCCTCAAGGCAGGTAACGTTTTCCTGTTCGATAATATGCAGCAATTCACGCTGGCTATAGGAAGGGTCGCTGATCAGCGCCTTGTCTGTTGATTGTTTCATATAGCCGATCAGGCTTTCTGCCTTGCTGCCATATCTGTCGATTAACCTGCGCAACCTGGCCTCATCCATACCTGATCGATCTCTCAGATCAGAAATCCAGTTTTCAAAATCACCATGGTCGCGCGGAAAGTCCTTGCCCCCGCCGATGGGAATACTATTCGTGTGACTTTTCCGTTTGCTGTTCAGGATGTCTAGAATCTTATCTGCCACCTGCTCACCGAAGGCGCGAAAAGTGGTCCACTTGCCACCAATCATGCACAGGACAGGAAAATCACGCTGTGGTGAATCAGGCAAGGTCCGGCAGGAATGGTCACGCGAGATGCCACCGGTCACAGAGCTGTCACTGTATTCCAGAGGGCGAACGCCGGAAAATGTATAGAGAATTTCGTCGGGTTGAATGACAATTTTTGGAAAAACAAACGCCAGGGACTGCAGGATGTAGTCGCGTTCTTCCTCTTCGCAGCGCACATCTGTGGGGTCATCAATCCTGATGTCTGTTGATCCCACCAGAACATTGCCAAAATAGGGAAATAGTATGCAGATACGGCCGTCCTGGTTTTCGTAATAAACCATTTGCTGACCGACGGCCTTTAATAAAGTGTCGTTCCTGATGATCAGGTGAGAGCCTTTGGTGCCCCCTACCATTTTCTTTGCGGGTTCATTGTCACCACCCTGAAGGGCACCGTTGGTAAGATCAATCCAGGCCCCGGTGGCGTTCACGACAATGCCGGGCTCAACCGAAATCTCTTCCCCGGATACTTCATCGCGCAAGGTGACCGACTTACCATCTGACGATGCGACAGACATGTAATTGACGGCCATGGCCGCTGTATCGGTTTGTGCAACATCCATAACCATCTCCAGGCCCAGACGTTCGGGATAGGTCACCCAGGCATCGAAATAGGTTGCGCTGCATTTGACGTCAGGATGCAATTCCGGCCAGCGCAGAAAAGTTTCCTTTTGCCCCTGGAAGTTATGGGTCGGCGTTTCGCGTCGGGTTCGGGTAAAAAAGTCATACAAGGTCAGACCAAGCTTGATGACCAGGGCCCCCCGCCTGCCGGGTTTTTCCGAAAGCCCGAGGAAACGCAGCAGGGCGTTCATGATGCCGGAAGCATAATCAAATACAGGAATGGTTGTCGGCAAGGGTTTTACATAGTGCGGGGCATTGCGTAGAAGGATATTTCGCTCCTCCAGAGATTCCCGCACCAGCCTGAATTCGCCTTGCTCAAGATAACGCAAGCCGCCGTGAACCATGCGCGAAAGGGCTGCACTTGCGCCGCTGCAAAAATCCTTTTGCTCCACCAGCAACACATCGACACCCTGCAGGGCCAGGTCGCGATAGAGGCCGATGCCATTGATGCCGCCACCAACAATCAGAACCGAAGGGTTCGTATTGCCCTTCAGGTTCGTGAGTTGTTTTGCCCTTTGCAGATTTGCCACGTTTGTTTCCTCGGTCCGGATCTTCTCTAGGCGTCCATATCCTTGAGGTATCGATCAACAGCC
>Ga0233430_1004744_pt1 | contig 12343 bp, 8 predicted proteins | sample SI_118_April2016_2_FD_179883 | JGI IMG/M metagenome (GOLD analysis project Ga0233430, IMG submission 179883) | Seawater microbial communities from Saanich Inlet, British Columbia, Canada - SI_118_April2016_150_MG | ecosystem: Environmental > Aquatic > Marine > Inlet | place: Canada: British... | reverse complement strand
AATTTAGAATAGATTGTTAAGGTTTAATTTTAATATATAAATGTGAGCTTGTCATCATTTAGGTGAAAAACTAGGTGGATGGAATGTCTTTAGAATAAAGAGAGTTTTTTTTATTTATATAAATTATTAATATTCTAAATAAAAAAGTTTATACGCAGTTAAAAGTATATTTGCAAAACTAGAGCCGTCGACGTCTTTTTTTTTGCAACTTATTTTGTAGTATTTTTAGCTTGGGTTAGTTAACAAGTTGGTTTAATAGTGCTAATATTTAATTGTTTTCAGCAGATTTTCAGAAATATTATTTTGTGATAAATTTTTATAAAGGACTTTTATTTATGGTGGAAAGAAAAATAGAGGTATTTAATAATTATGAGCAATCCCAGAAAGAAGTGGGGTATATTGCGCGCAAAGATGCTACCCAAAAAACTTATGATGACCTTGGTTTTATGTCTGGTCTGGAAGTGCATCAGCAGCTAGACACGAAAGAAAAACTTTTCTGTCGTTGTCCTGCCGGTATTTATCATCAGGATGATGAATATAATGCGGAGCTTATTCGTCATATGAGGCCTACTTTGAGTGAGCTAGGGGAATATGACGGAACTGCTTTGATGGAATTTAAGACTAAAAAAGAGATTGTTTATCGGATTAATGATAAAAATTCTTGTACTTATGAAATTGACGATACTCCTCCTTTTCCTTTAAATAAACAGGCTTTAGAGCGGGCTATTATTGTTTCTTTGGCCTGTAAACTAAATATTGTGGGAGAAGTTCATATTACGAGAAAACAATATTTGGACGGTAGTATTCCTGCTGGATTTCAACGGACTGTAATTATTGGGGTGGATGGTGAAATTTATCCTAAAAATAAAAAAGTAAGATTGATCCAGCTTAGTTTGGAAGAGGATTCTTGTCGTGAAATATCAGACATTAAACATAAACGTGTTTATAAAACAGATAGATTGGGAATGCCTCTTATTGAAACAGTAACTTATCCAGACATGAAAAATCCGGATGAAGTGAAGGATGCTTGTGATTATATTCGTTTTTTAAATAGAAGTACGGGTTTGGTAAGAACTGGTACCGGCGCTAGTAGACAGGATGTAAATGTCAGTTGTACCGGAGGTACTCGGGTAGAAATTAAAGGCGTAGCACATACGAAATGGATACCGGAACTGACCCATAATGAGGTTTTTAGACAATGGGCTCTTTTAAAAATTAGAGATAGATTAAAGAAAAAAATAAAGGATTCTCAAAATTGGAAAATAAAAGTCACGGAAATCAGTTTTGATAAAGTGGAACCGCTTACAGAAGCTATGAAGCAAGCACAAGCAAATAATGAAAAATTGGTACAGGTGATTTTACCTGGATTTAAAGGTATTTTGTCTTATTTCACACAACCTGGAAGAGTTTTTGCAGATGAAATTAGTGATCGTTTAAAAGTAATTGCTTGTTTGGAAAAGCCAAACATGATTTTTAATGAACATTTCAATGATGATGATGCGGAAATTTTGGTCTGGACACCGGAAGATGATCTGGCAACAACGTTGGAGACGATTGAGGAACGATGTCAGATGGCTTTTGAAGGAGTTCCTGCTGAAACAAGAAAATCCTTACTTAACGGAACAACGTTGTTCGAAAGAGTGTTACCTGGTGCGAATAGAATGTATCCAGACACCGATTCACCACCGATTTCTTTGCAAAATGAATATGTAGAGAATTTAAGACAGGAAATACCAGTAGCGGTTGTTGATATGTACAATCAATTACAAAAATGGGGAGTGCCTACAGATACGTATACTTATATTTTAAGTAAGAATTTGTATCCGGTATTAGAAAAAATAGTTACAGAATTAAAAGTAACGCCCAAATTTATAGGCGGGCTTTTAGGACATAAATTGAAAAATCTAGAAGGAAAGTTTAAGAAATGCGCTTTTTTTACGTATGAACATGTTTATGACTTGATAAAATTTGTTAAAGAACAAAATTTAGATCAAGCTATTATTAAGCCAATGCTTAAGTATTTATACCAAGATTCTAAACAAAGTTTTGAGAATATTTTGCAAAAGATAAATTTTCAAAAAGTGAGCTTAGAAAGTTTAAAAACGGAAGTTCAAGAATTAGCGAAAAAATTTAGTAAAATTAAGCAATCTAAAAAACCAGATATTGATCATCATTGGATTGTAGGCCAAATTAAAGTTAGGGCTTTGGGGAATATAGCTTTAAAAAAATTAAAGGAATTAATTTAAATGGATGGATATAAAGGGGATTCTTTAGAGACATTAAAAAAACACAAGGTGCGGGTATGGAGTAAGGCTTTGGTAACAACTACGCAAGGTGTATTTGAGGGTACTATTTTACCGCGTTCAGAAAATGATGATGACCAACATTTAGTTTTAAAAATCGCTACTGGCTATAACGTAGGGGTGGATATCAAGACCATAACGGATATTAAAGAATTAGGTTATAAGAAAGCTAATTATAAGATTCCGGAAAAAGAGTTTCCGTGTACACCGGGATTGCCAAGGGTGAAGCTTTTTGGGACTGGCGGTACCATAGCATCAAGATTGGATTATCGTACAGGTGCGGTTATTCCGGCTTTTTCGCCAGGGGAATTGTATGGTGCAGTACCAGAATTAGCTGATATTTGTAATTTGGAAACTGAAAAAGTTTTTGCTGTTTTCAGTGAAAATATGGGGCCTGAACAATATAAAGAGCTCGCAATTGCTATTGGTAAAGAAATTGAAAATGGGATAGATGGGATAGTGATTGGGCATGGGACAGATACTTTGCATCATACTGCTGCGGCGCTGACTTTTATGGTACAGGATTCACCAGTACCTATTGTTTTGGTGGGATCACAAAGATCTTCGGACCGACCTAGTTCAGACGCGGCTTTGAATTTAATGCATGCGATGAAAGCAGCGGGGCATTCGGATATCGCGGAAGTTATGGTTTGTATGTTTGGTCCAACTTCAGACGAATACGGACTGCTACATAAAGGTACGCGTGTACGTAAAATGCATTCTTCTTATAGATCTACGTTTCGTACTATTGGCGATGTTCCTTTGGCCATGATTACTAGAGATAAAATTACACATATTAAACCGGAATATCATAAAAGAAGAAAAGATCGTAAGGTTAAAATTCTTCCTTACTTTAATGAAAAAACCTGTATGCTTTATTATTATCCGGGGATGGATCCTGAGGTTATCGACGCTATGGTTGATAAGGGGTATAAAGGTATCGTGATTGTGGGTACTGGTTTAGGTCATGTTAATAAAAAAATATATCCGGCTATAGAACGAGCGCATAAAAAGGGAGTTTGTATGTATATGACGTTACAAACTTTATGGGGTTATGTGCATATGAATGTATATGATACAGGCAGAGATTTGCAAGCGGCAGGAATTGTGCCCGCAGAAAATATGTTGCCAGAAGTGGCATTTGTTAAACTTGGTTGGGCTTTAGGCCAAACGGAAGATCCTGAAGAAGTAAAAAAAATCATGTTGACGCCGATCAATGATGAAATAACAAAAAGAGAACCGTATAATGGGTATCTTGTGTATCAGGGCGGGATCCCGGAAGTTGAGGCTTTCGTGAAAAGCTTTAGGAAGTAACGTCAGTTCAAACATTCCTTCTATTGGTATTTTTAAACGACAAAAAAGCTACAAATTATGAAAATGATTTGTAGCTTTTTTGTTAAAATTGTTTTATGGAAAATTTGGTGCTTATAGTAATATATTAGATAGATATTAAGGAGGATAGGTTTATGTCTGTAGTGAAGATGGAAAAATTATTTAAATATTATCATTTGGGAAAATTGGAAGTGCCGGCGTTAAAAGATATTAATTTGTCTTTTGTCGAAGGTGATTTTGTTTCTATTGCGGGCCCGTCAGGTTCTGGTAAAACAACGTTACTAAATTTGATTGGATGTTTGGACAAGCCATCGAAAGGTAAGATTTCGATAGGAAATGAGGATGTGTCTCATTTTAATTCTAATCAATTGGCAGATATTAGAAATTATAATATTGGGTTTATTTTTCAAACTTTTAATTTGATCCCGGTTTTAACAGCCTATGAAAACGTGGAATTTCCGCTAATTATTCAGGGAGAGGTAGATAAAAAAGTAATGCGTGAAAAGGTGATGAACATTTTGAAGGAAATGGATATTGTAGATTTGTGGGATCGGAAACCTAATGAAATTAGTGGCGGGCAGCAGCAGAGAGTAGCTATTGCCAGAGCATTGATTAAACGACCTAAAGTGATTTTAGCAGATGAGCCAACCGCTAATCTTGATTCGCATATCGGTGAGGAAATATTGAAGCTTATGTATAAAATGAATCAGAAGCATAAGGTTACTTTTATTTTTTCAACGCATGATCCGATGGTAATGCATTATGCCGCGCGTTTGGTGAAGCTACATGATGGTGAAGTAGTGAGTGATGAGAAAAAGCATTAATAATGTTGTATTTTAGCTTAGCTTTTCGAAATATATTTAGAAATTTTCGGAGGACGTTTTTTACTTTTTTGGCTATAGCGTTTGGCTTGGCTGTTTTGATTGTGATGGATTCCATGTTGCAGGGAATTGACCAGGATTCTTTTAAAAAAATAATTAATTATGAAACCGGGCATATCAAAATATTTTATAAGGGCTATGAAAAAGAAAAAGATGACTTTCCTTTAGATAAATCGATCCCAAATCCTGAACAAATTATGAGAGAAATACGTAAGTTAGATGAGGTTAAAGGCGTTACCTCTAGAGTGAATTTTAGAATAATGCTCTCAGATGGTGTGGATCAACTGCCAGCGATTGGTGTGGCTATAAGTCCGCAAGATGATGAAAAAGTTTTTCTATTAAAAGATGCGGTGGATAAGGGCTCGTTTTTTGAGGGTGATGAGGAAGGCATTCTTCTGGGAGAAGGATTGGCAGAGGATTTTGAAGTTGAGGTTGGGGATTATTTAACTATTTTGACGCGTACAAGGTATGAAACCTATCAAGCCATGGATTATAGAATTAAAGGCCTATTAAAAACCGAAGACCCTCAGATTGATTGGCTGGCGGTGGTGATTCCTTTAAACATTGCTCAAGATGCTCTGGATATGGAGGGCGCGGTGACGGAAATAGATATTAGGTTAAAGGATCCAAGTAAAGTAGAAGAATTTCGGCAAAAATTGTCAGAACAAATAAAAGGGGTGGAGGTTTTGACTTGGAAAGATTTAGCGCAAGATGTGCTAGCTATCTCTAAAAGCAAATATTCTTTTAGTATTATGATTTTTTGCGCGATTGTTTTGATTGCTTTGATTGGGATTAGTAATACTATTCTAATGGCGGCATTTGAAAGAACAAGGGAAATAGGGGTTTTGGCTGCTATGGGCATGAAAAGAAGAAAAATTGTAATGATGTTTGTGATGGAAGGCGCGATGATCGGATTTTTGGGAAGTGTTGTAGGGTGTTTATTGGGTTCTTTTTTAGCTTTTTTAACTATAAAGTATGGTATAGATTATTCTTTTATGATGAGGGATATTGGCAATATAGGGTATCGTTCAACCGGGATTTTTTATGGAATGTGGCGACCAGGGATGATTTTAACAGCATTTATTTTTGGCGTGGTGGTTTCGGCTTTAGTTAGTATTTATCCAGCGTTTATTGCTTCCAGGATGGAGCCTACAGACGCGTTGAAAAAGGTATAAAGTAATGTTTTTTTTATTGAAATTTGCATTTAGAAATGTTTTAAGGAATAGCAGAAGAACAATTCTTTCCGGACTTTCTATTATGTTTGCGGTTATGATCGTGATTTATATGTGGTCATTTATCATGGGGATGATGGGCGATGTTGTAGACTTGTTTGTGCAGTCTACGAGCGGGCATATCAGGGTTGTAAATACGGAATATTTGAAGCGGGAAAAAATGTTGCCTCTTAATAAAAATATTGCCAATTATCAGAAAGTATTGGATGTTGTGGAAAAAACACCAGGGGTTAAGTTAGTAACTCCTAGGATAAAATTTGGGGTATTGATGGAGCGAGAAGGAAAAAACAAACCTGTTTTTGGGATTGGGATAGATCCGCAAAAAGAAGAACAAGCTATGAACTTTTCCAAAAAAATAATTGAAGGTAGGCCTATTATGATGGGTAAGGAAGAGGCTAACGTGGGAGCTCTTTTTGCCAGAGATTTTGGACTGAAAGTAGGAGATACTTTGACAGTAGTAACCCAAACGGCACATGGTTCTATTTCGGCTATGAATTTGAAGGTTGCGGGAATATTTAGTTTTGGGGCAGCGGCTATTGATAGGCGTACTTTTTATATGCCAATTGATAAAGCGCAATATTTGTTGGATATTCCTAACAGGGTTACAGAAATTTTTGTTTTGTTGAAAAACGAAAATAAAGCGCCAATGATTGCGGCTATGCTTGATAAAAAAATTAATGCGTCAGGGGCGTTGAAATATAAGGCACGAGCCTGGCAAGAGCAAGGTTTTGTTTTTCTTTGGATGATGATGGCTAAATATATTTATATGACGATTTATGCCATCATTTTATTTTTTGCGAGTTTTACTATCCTAAACACGATGTTTATGGCGGTTATGGAGCGCGCTAAAGAAATCGGGATGATGAAAGCAATGGGGATGCGGAATAGCCAGGTAAAAGGAGTGGTTCTTTTGGAAGCGGCGATAATTGGTTTTTTTGCGAGTATGATTGGCGCATTTTTAGGTGGAGCGATCAGCTATGGGTTAAGTGTGGCTGGGATTGCTTTTGGAGGTGGGATGGAAGGAGTTGATATGGCCATCCCTATGGTGATGTACGGTAAATTTAGTTTGTTTTATATTTTTGTGGGTTTTTTGATGGGAATTTTATTTTCAGTTTTAGCCGCGATTTTTCCGGCGTTAAGAGCGGCAAGGTTTGAACCGGCGGAGGCGTTACGTGAAATTTAAAAAAATATTTTTTTGGCTGGGGATTAGCTTGTTGTTTTTAGGCTTAGGGCAAACTATGGTTTTGGCTAAAGCTTTAACAGGCGTGGAAATTATTAAAAAGGTAGATGCTAATCAGGTGTATTCCACGGCCTATTTTGAATATGAGATGCGTATACATGTGGGCGAAGAAATCAGAACTAAAAAATTGGTTTCTTATATGCAAGGAAGAGAGAAAAGTTTTGCGGAATTTGTGTATCCGGTGCGGGATAAAGGCGTGAAATATTTATTTGTCGGAGATAATTTGTGGATGTATTTACCTAGTGTGGAAAAAGTGATTAAGATTGCTGGGCATATGCTCAGGCAGTCTATGGCGGGTTCGGATATGAGCTATGAAGACGCGTTGGAAGATAGAGGGTTAATCAATAAATATGAAATAAAACTGGCGGGAGAAGAAAAAGTAGATGGTAGGATTTGTTATGTGCTGGAGTTGGTAGCAAAAGTGAAGAAGGTTACTTATTACAAAAGAAAATTATGGGTGGATAAGGAGCTTTTTTTACCTTTGCAAGCAGAGCTTTTTGCCAAGTCCGGGAAAAAATTAAAAATAATGAAAATGGGTAAGATCAAAAAGTTTGGGAAAAGATATGTAGCGATGTATATGACTATGCAGGATTTATTGAAAAGGGATTCTTTGACCGAAGTGATTATTAATAAGGTTAAGTTTGATTTAAAAATTCCAGAAGGAATTTTTTCTAGACGAAATTTGATGAAGTGATCGTTTTTAAGTTTTTTTTTGGTATATTAAAAAATTGAGATATAATGATAAATTGAGAAGTGAAATTAGGCTTGCTTTTCTTTTAATCGTGCTATAATAAAACAAAAGATCGATTAAAAATATGAATTAAGGAGGTGATGAGGAGTAAAAAATGATTTGTACGGGACTAGAAGCTTTAAAGTGAGTTTTCTAGCAAATTCAAAAAATAAAGGAGAATATATAAGATGAAGAGAACTTTAACAGTATTATTAGCATTTTTGCTAGTAAGTGGCGTTGCTTTTGCAGCTGCTGACACTATGGGAGTGAACGGAAATTTAGCTATTAAATATAAAAGTGCACAATCTAATGATGCAACAGCTGGTAATTTTCAGCTTGATGCAGCTCAAAGTTTTTTGACGGTAAACGTTAATGACTTTACAGCTTATTATAGAATACCTACAAACGCACTTTATAAATACTATGTTGATTATAAGGTAACAGAATTGTCAGGACTTGATCTTAGAGTTGGTATGCAAGACATTCCTTTAGCTAAATACTATACACATACATATTCACTTACTGAATCATGTTTAGCATATGATAAAGATGGCCTAGGCATCGTTGCTACTTATGTGATGAATGAATTAGCAGTAAAAGCTGGTATTTTTAATAATGCTATTGGTTTAGGTGGCGTTAGTGCTACTGCTGGTACTTTGAATCAAACTCCAGCATATGCTCTTGAGGTTACTTATGATCTAACAGATGCTATGAATATGGATATGTTAGAAATAGGTGCTGGTTATGCACAAGATACACCTAACAATGGTGCTTGGGCAGTATTTGGTCAAGTAACTACTATGGGAATTACTGCTGATCTTGAATATCTAGCTCAAGCCAATGCTGGTGCAGGATCTACTAGTGATTCTTACCTAACAGTTGGTGGTGCTTATCAAGTAACTTCAGCTTTAGCAGTTGGTGCAAGTTACCAAATGTTGAAAATACAAAGTACAGAACCTAAAATCATAACTATCGGTGCTGACTATGCGTTAACATCAAAGATGGCTTTGAGATTAGAAGGTGTATTACCTACGTATGATAGCTGGAATAGTTATAGTAATGACAGATATTATCAAATAGCTGTTAATTGTATGCTATAAAATTAATTTAGATTAATTCTGAATTAATGTTAAATCCCCCCTTTATAAGGGGGGATTTTAATATAAAAATAAGGAGAATATATATGAGGAAAATTGGTATCGTTTTGCTAAGTTTAATCTTGGTTTCTAGTATGATTTTGGCCAAGACAGACATTAAAATGACAGGGCAGGTAGCTGTAAATTATACGAGTTTAACGAATAATTTGATTGGGCAACAAGGGGATTTTGGGTTAGATGCTTATGAGAGTAATACTTATTTACAATGGCAAGCTAAAATAAATGACAATGTTTCGTTAACCGCGCAGTTAACTGATTTTTTTGTACTTCCTGTGTTTGAGCAAATTTATGTGGATTATCAACCAGAATTTGTGAATAACTTATTAGTTAGACTTGGGGAACAAGAAATACCTATTGGAAGACATTATACTAGTTTGATGAGCGATCCTTTTTATTACTTAATTTTCAAATCTTACGAAACAGGTACTGTGGTTGATTATACTTTGGATGATTTGAATTTAAAAACAGGTGTTTTTACAGGTAGTGCGGCAGCTAATGATGGAAAATTAAAATATGTTGTACAAGCAAGCTATGATTTAAAATCCTTGATGAATGAAATTGATACTTGGGAAATAGGTGCTAACTATTTTAAAGATCCTGATACTACGGCTTTTGTAAGTGTGTTTACTCAACTAAAAGCGTATCAGATGACGGCTGATGTGGAATATGTTTATCAAAACGCAGCAGTACATGGAGCGGCAACTACCAATGATTCTACTTTAAATATTGGGGCAGCTTATCAGCTAACTCCGGAATTGGAAGCGGCGGCTAGATATGAAATAGTAAAATATAATGCCTATGAGCCTAAAATTATTACAGTTGGAGCTAATTATGCTTTGGCTGATAGTTTGATGTTTCAGTCTGAAGTGATTTTACCTCAGTATGATGGTTATGGAAGTTATACAGACGCTAAATATTATAAAGTAGGGGTAAAGGTTAATTTCTAAGCGAATCTAATTGTATTGAAAAGCATGTAGTGCTTTTTATGGCTCTTGCTTTCTTGATAATAAGCCCATCTTAATGATGGGCTTATTTGTTGCTATAATAAGAATAGTCTTTATATGGTGATAGAGGCGTTTTATAATAAAGGGTATTAACCCTGTCTTTTCGGCGCTCGCTCGGTCATAAAAAAAGATGCCGCGCATCTCTTTTTGCGACTCTCGTCTCGCTTGAAAATAAAGAACGGGAAAGTATGAAAATTGTTATTAATAGAATTAAAACCTAATATATGATAAAAACTGTTAAAAAAATTATTAAAATTTCAGCTATTGTTTTTATAATAGTTACTTTGATTTTTTACGCCTTATTTAGTTTGTTATATCATACAAATTTACCACAAAATATTGCTAAAGGGATCGTGGAAAAAGAATTGTCTAATATTTTTCAAAGAGAGATTACGATTGAAAAATTGACGGGAAATCTTTTAACACAAGCTAGATTTCAAGATGTTGTTTTTGAGAGCAAGGTTGCGTATCAGGCACCTGTTTTAATAATTAAAGATTTGGTAGCGGAATATGATTTGTTACGCGTGATAAAAAATAAAGGGGATTTTCCTGCAGGGACAAATTTGGTTAAGGCTCAAAATATAGCTTTAAATATAACCAGAGAAAAAGATGATACTTGGGAAATATTAAGTTTTTTACCACCACCGCCACTTGATGCGCCACCGCCACCGCCCACGTTTAAAGGTAAGATATTGGTTGATAATTTAAATATCACCTTTATCGATAAAAAAGGATGGGCTAAAGAGCAGATAGGGACTCCATTTAGTGATGCTTTTATGAATTTTACGGGCATAATGGATTTTAAAGATGTCAGAAAAGTGTCGTTGGACTTGAAAGGTTTTTTTGCGAGTAGTCAAAAAGATATTGTTTTTACTGGTTTTTTTGATTCTTATAACGGGCAGTATGATATAAATCTGGATACTTTTATAGATACTAATAAATGGTCTCGATATGTGTTGCCTTTAAAAGATTTTAAAATACAAGGTACGACCATGAAATTAAATGCTAAAGTGAAAAGTAAGTATCCTTTTCCAATCAAGGCGTTACCTTTTTACTATAATCTTAATTTTACTTTTGATTCCACGTTTTTTAAAATGCCCTTTTTTAAAATGTCGGCTCAATATCTTCGGGGCAGTTTTTCTTTGATAGATGGTTTATTGCATTTCAATAAATTTGAGGGTCGGCTTAATGATATTTTGATGCAGGGCGCTGGTGATTTAAACTTTAATACAGATAAAATAGCTTTGAAAATAAAAGTTAAAAAGTTTGATTTAGAAAAACTAAAAGGTTTATTTCCGGCTACAGATAAATGGATTTATAAAGGAATGGGTACGGCTAATTTACAGATTAAAGAGAGACTTTCTCAACCGGTAGTGCAGGGAACTTTAAAAGTAAAAGCGGCTGAAATTTATAATTTAAAACCTCAAAATTTATCGATTAATTATAAATTAAAAAAACAAAGATTAAATTATGGTATAGAAAAGGCGGATTTATATGCAGGAAAATTACAAGGAAAAGGAGCGGTAGATTTCAACTATAAAACACCCCAAATAAACGGTGTTTTTCAGATGCGAAATTTGGCTTTGAAAAAAATGTTTCCTGGTTTGCAAGGTAAAATCAAGGGGGCTATAAACCTGGAGAGTAAATTAGTAGGAAATACTGGTTTTTATGAGGTTACATCTGATTTGTTTTCGAAAGATGCCTTGATTTATAATCAGCATCTTAATTCTTTAAAAATTTATTTTACGGTCTTGAAAAATAAAAATATTGCCCTAAAAAAAGCAGATATAAAACTAAACAATGATATATCTTCTTTAAATGTTTCCGGGAACGTGACGGATTTGACAGATGTTCATTTGTTTTTTGAAGCCTACGATTTAGCCTTTAATGACCTTGATCAGGAAGTGACGGAGCTTAGTACAGCTAACCTGGCGGTTGGAGGAGAGATAAGGACACAGCTAAACGCTAATTTTTGGCAAAATCCTTTGAAAGAAACAACTTTCTTTTTAGGTGTGACAGGAACTCATTTTTCTTTTTATCAGACAGTTTTTGATAAGCTTGTAGCTAAGGTGGATTTTAATAAAGGTAAACTTCAGATACAAGAATTTTTACTTAAGTCTGTAGATTCTCAGATAAAGATGAGCGGAATTATAGATGATACCAGGCCACTTAATTTGAAAATCAAAACAGAGAATCAAGATATAACTAATTTTAAATGGATTCAAAAATATATTCCAAATAAATATAAACCGTTTGGAGGTAAATTGTTTTTGGATTTAGCTATTGTCTCTAAGTCGGCGAGCCCTATTCAGCCTCAGATGAGAAATTTAAAGTGGTTAAAAGATTATCAAGTAACCTCGAAGATACAAATTAAAAATGGTTTATTTCAAAATCAAGAATATCAAGAGTTCTTTTTAGATAGTTTTTTGAAAAAAAATATACTGAAAATTCAAAAGGGTAGTTT
>Ga0233430_1004743_pt1 | contig 12345 bp, 11 predicted proteins | sample SI_118_April2016_2_FD_179883 | JGI IMG/M metagenome (GOLD analysis project Ga0233430, IMG submission 179883) | Seawater microbial communities from Saanich Inlet, British Columbia, Canada - SI_118_April2016_150_MG | ecosystem: Environmental > Aquatic > Marine > Inlet | place: Canada: British... | reverse complement strand
TACGAGCGACACTGGGATTTTGTATGGTATCAACCGTCACAATAACTCCTTGATTCTATTTGATCGATTTTCACTACAGAACGCTAACGCTGTTGTGTTTGCGACGTCTGGTGCTGGAAAAAGTTATACAGTGAAATTGGAGATTCTGCGCTCACTCATGATGGGGTCAGATGTCATTGTTATTGACCCGGAGATGGAATACCGCACGTTGTCGGATGCTGTGGGTGGTACTTACGTGAACGTGTCACTTGCGTCTGAAAGTAAGATCAACCCATTTGATTTGCCGCGAGCGATCGGGGAGGGTACATCTGTGGAAGACATTTTGCGGTCTGCTGTTATTACTATTAAGGGACTACTCCGTATCATGATCGGTCAGCCAATGGGTTCAAAGGGTGCTCGAGGGTTCACGCCTGCCGAGGATTCTACGCTCGATCGTGCGATTTTGGAGGCATATGCAAAGAAAGATATTACACCGGACCTTCCGTCCCTTAAGGGCGTAGAGTACCCAATCATGCAAGACCTGCAGGAGATCCTGGAGGGAATGGATGGTGCAGGGGACTTGGTAGATCGATTACGAAAGTATACGGAAGGTACATTCTCAGGTTTGTTGAACTCGCCGACAACGGTTCAGATGAATAACCAGTTAGTTATTTTCTCTGTGCGTGATTTGGAAGATGAGCTACGGCCGATGGCAATCTATACAATTGTGAACTACATTTGGAATGTTGTGCGATCTGTTCGTAAAAAACGTTTGCTGACGATTGATGAGGCTTGGTGGCTCATGCAACATGAGGATTCTGCGAAGTTTATTTTCGCTCTTGTGAAACGTGCTCGTAAATATTACCTGGGAGTAACGACGATCACGCAGGACGTGAATGACTTTTTGCAGAGTGCGTACGGGCAAGCGATTGTTACAAACTCATCACTGCAGATGTTGATGAAGCAGTCGCCAGCAGGAATTGATGTCGTGGCAAAAACGTTTAACCTTACTCAAAGTGAGCGCTACCTTCTGCTGGAGGCATCAGTTGGAGAGGGGATATTCTTTGCAGGATCAAAACATGCTGCTGTGAAAGTTGTCGCTTCGTACACAGAAGATCAGCTTATTACCACGAATCCAGAACAGCTTCTTGAGATCGAGCGAGCGCGCAAAGAGTTTGAAGATTCATTCGGTGGCAAGCAAGAAAATAAATAGAATATGGAAAGAAAACATAAAATCGAAATAATTATCGCCGTACTAATTTTGCTAGTATTGGGGATATTATTGTTCTTGTACTTCATGCGTCCGGCAATTATTGAGAACATCCGGGAAGACGATGATATTGAGGTGATTGATGGGGAAGATGATGACACTCCAGTTGAAACGGTTGATACATCTGATTTACCCGATCAGCCTGAGACGATCGCTCGAGTATTCGTAGAACGCTTTGGTAGTTTTTCGAGCGAATCCGGATATGACAATATAGATGAAGTTTCTGCTTTGGCAACGAGTTCTTTGCAGGATCGTCTGTTGGGAATTGCAGAGAGTGCACGTGGCCAGGACAGCGAGAGTTATTATGGAGTCTCTACAACCGTGCTTACATTTGAAACGGTAGCGAGTTCTGACTCATCTATAACTTTATTGATTACAACACAGCGAGCGGAGTCAATTGATAGCCCGGCAAACACAACGACTCGTTATCAGGAGATTGAGGTTGCTATGATTGCAAGCGGGGATACATGGTTAGTGGATAGCTTTACCTGGGCAGAGTAGTTCGCGCTTGAACATTTGTATTTGAACCACTTTCGGCTTGTGGGACCCGACAGATTTCGTCACCGTACTATCTGTACGTCTCCTCGTCTGCCACCCTCGCACCGAAATTGATCACAAATACAAACGTTCAACTTTAGCTTGGAACACTTTCTGTTTTGGGGCCCGATAAACTTCGTCTACGTACTATTAGTACGTTTCCTCGTTTATCACCCGCGCACCGAAATTTACCTCAAATCAGAACGTTCAATTTACATTTGGACCGCTCCGGCTTTAGGGGTCAGTGTTTAACATTGTACATTTTCATTTAGAATATTATTCATTTACTTTGGAGAGAGTATGAGGTCTTTTTTTGTACGCGCGGTTTTCCCGCGCTTTTGCGTAGGTTGTAGGGTGGAAGGTAGTTTGCTTTGTGGTGATTGCCGTTCTGACTGGTTAGATGTTCCGATTCACCTGTCTGGAAAACGACACGTTTTTTCGTTTTTGTATGCCGATCCGATAGCACGGTCGTTGATGTGTGCTTGGAAGTATTCGTATGACTGGAGCGCTTGGGATTTATTAAAAGAAAAAATGGAAATAGCGATTCCGGTTTTGTCGTCATTTGTAGGTGCTGCCGGAATTGATGTTGTGACCTATGTTCCACTGCATAGAGTGAAAAAGAATCGCAGAGGTTTTGATCAGGCAAAAGAGATAGCGCAATGGCTGGCAGTGAAATTGGATCTTGAAATGCGTTCTATCTTAGTGAGGGCGAAATATACAAAGGCGCAGGCAAGGCAGTCTAATATTCAAAGAAAAAGGTCTTTAAAAGATTCTCCGTTTATGAGCAGGAACCAGCGTAAAGAGGAAAAAGTTTTACTTATAGATGATGTTTGGACTACGGGATCTACGATGTACGCAGCCTCTAAGGTAATTTATAAAGGAGGAGCCAGTAGAGTTTGGTATTACACTTTAGCTAAAGGGTAAATGCAAAACGCCACCCGCAGCACGAGGGCTGGAGTGGGTTCGACGGGGTGGCTATGCTGCCACCGCTTGTAGGTGAGTCGCGATGTCTCGGAGTTTACAAGGTTTTTCAAGCATTGTTGCCTGATGTTCTTGTATTGCATCGCGTTGATCATCACTGCACCCTCCACTGAGAAAGATGAAGGGGATAGTGAGGGAGTGAGTTTCGCGCACTTGCGTGAGTAGTCTAGCTCCGCAGAGAACGGGCATTCGTATGTCGGACAAGACGACGTTGAATTGCCCAGGTTGCTCCAGAAGGATTGCGAGTGCTTGTTCACCATCAGGGGCTTCCGTGACACGGTACCCCTGGCTGCACAGAAATTCTACGAGCATTCGTCGTACGGCATCGTCATCGTCAACGACTAGAACATGGCGTGGTGGGGGTTGGGTAGGTGAGGGAGTTCCCTCAGATGTTTTGACTTGCGCTTGCGTCATAATCCTCCTAGGATTTTCAGGCGTCGCAATTATGCATGAATTAAGTCAGAGTGTCAATGTAGTGGGGTGTGTTGAAAACATGGAAACCCACGCCGACGTTACGGCATGGGCTCAAGTCTACGCTGCAAGCAAAATGGTGATCGAGGCACACATTGCTTGATCGGTTTCGCGCGCATGTACGGCATACTCTTGGTTTTGGTTCAGGACGATCATCGGCGTTGAGAGTCCGTGGTCGCGGAGCTCGTCTCGTAAGCCAGAGGCGCTCAGGAACGGGGGGTCGTTTCTGCAGCAGATAATTACAGCTGGTTCACTCTCGAGTACATATTCGAGTGCATGCATTCCACTGTAGACAATGTTGATGTGGTGACCATCTTCCCGCAACTTGTCTGCAAGACAATAGCGGATATTTTCGTACCCAACGATGAGGATGTGTTTCTTCACTGTATTGCACTCTCCAGTTAATGTAAGTTTGTGGCGACTAGTGTGTCAGAAATTTAGTGTTTTGTAAAGGGCCGTAGGTTGCATTGATGTTATCCAGAACCAACTTCGTTGGCATAAAAAAAGACAACACGTACAGTGTTGTCTTTTTGGCGGAGAGGGAGGGATCACCAGTGTCTGTGACACTGGTGGAGGCTGCGTTCGTTCGGAAGTATCAAAATAAACTTTGCTACTTCTCTCTCTTTACTCGACTCTCTGAACCTGTGAGGGTTCTTCATCTACTCCTGTCCAATATAAAAACGCCAGACCAATAGGTCTGGCGTTTTTATGGCGGAGAGGTTGGTATATTGCCTCGCTCTTTTGAGCAAGCTCAACCGCTCGGCAGGATCCCTCCCTCCTGGATTACATCCAGAACCAACTTTGTTGGAATACAAAAACACAACATTTTCATGATGTGCTTTTGGCGGAGAGGGAGGGATTCGAACCCTCGGTACCCGTGAAGGCACACTTCCTTAGCAGGGAAGCCCGTTCGACCGCTCCGGCACCTCTCCGTATTTTTGTTCTTAATCAGATTTTACTCTACTTTACTAACTATATTCGTTGGATCTGTCTTTGACAGAAACCGCCAGAAAAGATTACACCAAAATTGACGAAATCTTTTCTGGCGGTGGGGGTGGGATTCGAACCCACGGTACCCGTGAAGATACTTTGGTTTTCAAGACCAACGCCTTCGACCACTCAGCCACCCCACCGTTGTATAGAAGCGTCAACAGGATAGCTCAGAAAGGCAAGAAGATCAAGGGCTGTCACATATAATTGCTTGTATTGGGGATTGTTCGAGTCTACGCCGTGTTCTGAGTGTTATACTGTCTCTATATGGAGAATGTATCACAAGAGCAAGAACAGGTATTCGACGATGATATTGTCGACGCCGGACACATCGAGGTTTCCTGGCAGACATGGGAGTATCCTCCTCATGAACGCTCTATTTATTGGTTTATAGCCGCAGGGGTTATTGGAGCTGCTCTTCTGGTATATTCCGTAGTAACAGCTAATTATCTTTTCGCCATTATTGTTTTGATGATGGGGGTAATTATGCTAATTGACGGTTTGCGACACCCTGACCGAATTGATGTACATATTACAGATTCTGGAATCGTTGTAGGCGAAGAGTATTATGATTTTAATATGATCAAGGATTTCTCGATCATCTATGAGCCACCAGAAGTAAAGGTACTGTATGTAGATTTCAATAATTTATTGCAGCCACTGCTTGTTGTTCCGCTGGAGGATGTGGATCCAAATGCTGTGCGTGATAGCTTGTTACCGTATGCTTTTGAGAACCTTTCTCGCGAGGAAGAGGCCTTGACAGATATGGTGAAGAGACTGTATAAACTTTGATGTTCGCTATCTGATAAGCGACATTTCATTCAAATATCTATACTCACCAGACATCGAGTGCATATATTTGAATGAACCAAGAAAAGCGAGTGAAGATATTTGAATGATATAGCGTTGACGGTTGAGCACCGAAATAAAACGTACCTATATGTACGTTGTTGAGGAGCGGAGACCGGATACGATAGATCGTCAAATAGCTAGCGAGCATCACAATGCGCCTGTAGCTCAGTTGGATAGAGCGTCAGCTTGCGGAGCTGGAAGTCATAGGTTCGAATCCTGTCAGGCGCACCACCCCTTATCATTCAACGTTGTTGAGTTATGAGGGGTGGTTTGTTTTTAGCAAATCGGATATGAACCTTTGGTTTTTTCTTATAAAGAAGAAAGAGGTTGATTTATTTTCGATAATGAGTTAAACTTCCGGATCATGTCTACTTTAGGAAAAGAAATTAGATATATCAAAGGCGTTGGCGCTGTAAAGGCTCGCGATTTTTCTCGCATGGGCGTAAACACGCTATACGATTCTTTGTTTGATTTTCCTTTCCGTTATGATGATTTGTCCGAGAAAGCACCTATAGCCGAGCTTAAACCTGGGCAGAAGGTAACGATCCGTGGACGTATAGGGTCTATCGCTAACAGGAAAAGTGCAAAGAGCCGAAGAATGATTGTGACGGAAGCAATTGTGGAGGACGGTACAGGTTCTATAAAAGTTATTTGGTTCCATCAAGGGTTCCTCACAAAAACACTTCGTACTGGAACTTTGGTTTCTCTTTCGGGAAAGATTGATGACCGTTACGGACTGTCTCTTGTAAACCCTGCATATGAAGTTGTTGGTGACAGTAAGGTGACACAACACACAGGTAGGATCGTTCCGATTTACTCACTTGCAGGTGCTCTCACACAGAAGCTACGACGTCAGGTGGTTGAAAGTGCAATGAAGAGTATTGATGAGATCAAAGACTGGCTTCCAAAAGAGATTTTAAAACGTCACAAGCTTGTTGATCTTGATCGAGCACTTTCAGATATTCACTTTCCAGATTCAACGAAGGATCAGGAAGAGGCTTTGGAGCGACTTAAATTTGATGAGTTTTTCTTACACCAGCTACTGCACGCTAAGGCTCGTCGCGAGTTGAAACGACAGGTTGCTCCTGCAATTAAATACAGTGATGCAAAATTAAAGAAGGCAGTTAAAGATTTGCCATTTGAACTGACGGATGCGCAGCGCAAGTCTGTGTGGGCGATTATTCAGGACATGGAGAAGGATGAGCCGATGAACCGCCTGCTTGAGGGTGATGTTGGAACTGGTAAGACTGTCGTTGCGGCACTCGTGGCGCTTAACGCTGCGGCAGATGGGTGGCAGTCAGCGTTGCTGGCTCCAACTGAGATTTTAGCTGAACAACATGTTAATACTTTGGAAAAATTATTTGGTGATCGTTTAACTATCGCCGTATTTACTCGGACAAAACGTCGAGTGAAAGGGAAGGAGGTTACAAAATCTCAAATGCTGGACGCTCTGCATAATGGGAAGATCGATCTTGTGATTGGAACTCACGCTATTTTATCGGCAGATGTGTTGTTTAACCGTCTTGGTTTGATCGTTGTCGATGAGCAGCATCGCTTCGGTGTGAAGCAGCGGCAGGCGCTTAAAGACAGAAAAGGAGACGCTGACGGAATCCCTCACTTGCTTTCAATGACAGCGACACCAATTCCTCGGTCACTTGCCCTGGTACTGTACGGAGATTTAGACCGTTCACTTTTGGATGAGTACCCTGCAGGTCGTAAGGCGATCGAAACACGAATTGTGCTCCCAAATAAAGAAGAAGAGTTCTACGAGAAGATGCGAGATGAAATGGATGAGGGTAGACAGGTTTTTGTTGTATGTCCGCTTATTGAGGAGTCTGATGCGCTTGGTGTGCAGTCAGTGAATGAAGTTTATAGTTTGTATAACGCAAAGCCGTTTGCTGCTTACAACATTGGAATGCTTCATGGAAAGCTAAAATCAAAAGAAAAGGATGAGATCATGGCGAAGTTCGTGTCTGGCGATTTGGATATGGTTATCTCTACGACCGTTGTGGAAGTTGGAGTGGATGTTCCAAATGCTACGGTAATGTTTATTGAGGGTGCTGAGCGGTTTGGGTTGGCTCAGCTTCACCAGTTGCGTGGACGAGTAGGGCGAGGAGAGTATGAAAGTTTCTGTTTCCTACATCCGTCTGGCGAACTTTCTGATCTTGCAAAAAAACGGCTCCAGGCCGTAGTGCAGACTCAGAACGGTTTTATGCTTGCCGATCAGGATTTACGATTGCGTGGTCCTGGAAATATTTTTGGAACATCTCAGTCAGGGTTTGAAGCGTTTAAGCTTGGATCATACGCTGACGTTGACTTGATCGCTGCCGCTCGAGATGAAGCGAAGGATATACTCGACGAAGATCCAGATTTGAACATGTGGCCACTTTTGAAACAACGCGTTTTAGAATACGTAGACGAAATTCACTTTGAATAGGAAGGTTATTGAAGCGATTATTAAATAAGTCGTTCCGCAAAAATAGGGAGCGACTTATTTTATTACAGTGAAAACTCGCTGAGCTGTTTAATGTTCTTTGGAGATAGCGGTCTTTTGAAACCAAGTCGATCAGCTTCTTTTACACGTTTTTCCAAATAAGGCACTGACCTGACTTCACCCCCAAGTCCAAGCTCGCCAAAGACGGCAATTTCTTTGCTCAATGCTTTGTCGGTAACGGACGATATGATCGCGGCGCAGACAGCAAGGTCGGCGGCGTGCTCTTTTATTTTGATTCCACCCACAACATTAACGTAGACATCCTGGTTTCCAACATTGTGCTTTGTTCGCTTGTTGATAATAGCTATGAGCATCTGTAATCGTGTCGCGTCATATCCGGATGTTCGGCGAATTGGGTTTGCGAATGTACTTTTTTCTACAAGTGCTTGTATCTCAACAAGTATCGGACGAGTACCTTCCATTAGGCATGTAACGACAGACCCAGGAGTCGACGTTCGTTCTTCCAAGAATCGTGCAGAAGGATTATCGATTGACGTCATGCCTTTGCCAGACATTTCAAAGAAGCCAATTTCATCCGTTCCTCCGAAACGGTGCTTACCGGCGCGCAGTATACGATACGAACTATCTCGATCACCCTCCAAAGACAGTACGGTGTCCACTAAATGTTCGAGCGTTTTAGGTCCTGCAACAGATCCATCTTTTGTAACCTGCCCGATAATAATCACCGGTACATTGCTCGCTTTGGCATAGCTTATTAACTGCGAAGTCGCTGCCCGTACAGAAGTCGGTGTTCCAGGGGTTGAATCAACTCCTTGGGGTAGGGCAGTTTGAATGGAGTCAACTATAAGAAGAGCTGGTTTGAGCTTCTTTGCTGTAGCGATAACTCGATCGATTTCTACAGAGTTTGAGAAAGCTATATTTTTTGGTTCTAGCTCAAGTCGTTTGAGACGCATTGCAATCTGTCCTTGGGACTCTTCACCCGATACGTAATACGCACAAGCTTTATCCGACGCAAAAGAAGCCGCAAGTTGCGCTACAAGCGTTGACTTACCGACACCGGGTTCACCGGCAAGTAGCGTGACAGATCCAGCCACAAGGCCCCCTGAAAGCACACGATCGCATTCAGGGATCTTAGTTGATACGCGGGCAGTAGGAGCGACGTCAGCTTTTCCAAGATCAACAAGAGGCGCCGCTGTGGCACCCCCTTTTTTACTTTTCGTTGAAGTTCCACCGGTGTCGTCTGCTATCGTGCCCCACTTCGCGCATTCCGTACATCGTCCTTGCCAGCGCGAATACTGAGCATCACAATTTGAACAATTCAGCATAAAATATATCTATTTACCTTCGTCTGACTAGCGGAGTTTTTCCCTGTGACAGATAGAGGTTTACCCCATATGATAATTCATACACTCCAATCGCTTCACCAGGCTCTCGTCCCGAACCATGTGAGTCGGCAATGTTACCGTCTCCGATGTAGATCAAGACGTGGCTAGATGGATATCCGATCATGTCACCTGGGACAAGTGCTGTCCCGTTTACTGTACCATCCGGATCCCAAGTATCAATTTCTACAGCGCCATTTGCAGTATCAAATATAGCGGCTGTCCCTCCGGATTCACTTGCGGCAGCGAGACCGGCACATTGGCGAATGAAATCAGCATATCCAGAACAATCAAGACATAGCGTTTCGTCAGGACAGTACTCACTGTATGGCCGTCCGCTTGGATCTATTTTTGTTTCTGCAGTATAGGGTGGCGCAGTTCCTTTTCCACCATATCGATACGTTACCCAGCCTACAGTTGACATGGCGATCTCGCTTATAGAATATTGTGGGTCACATAGCATTTGGCTTGATGGCGGGATATATACTGATCCGAAGTCCACCGATCCGGATGTATCAGGCGATTCATCTACGTATTGTTCAGCATCAATATAGGATAATTTTAGGCTGTCGTATGTGAGGACAGATGGGTCTACCATGCTCGCCATAGTTACTATCCCAAGTAGTAGCACTACACCGGTAATTGCATTTTTAACACGTTCTTTTGCTTTTGCAATCCGCCCGGAGTCTCCGCGTGCAAGCATGTACTGCATGCCTGCAATCATCAGTACCAGTACGGCAAGTAGGGAGGCGACTGGCACGATCCAAATGTAAACTGCTTCAATATATTCTCCAATATAGTTACTTACAACGGACTCTCCGTCTGTATATGCTGGTGAGAATTCAAGGCCTGGAATTTCAACACCAAGTACCGGATCTGACGTTTCCGTGATTTCTGTAAGCGCTTCGTCAATGGATTCAAGTTCTCCTTGACTTAGCACTGTTGTAGCTCCACTGACTGTGCATTGAATGCTATATCCAGTGATAGTTTCATCTAACGATTCTGAGTAAGTGCAATGGTCTTGGCAATCGTCGATACTTTCAATGTCAGCAGAATCTGCAGGATATGAGTCTGTCGGCTCACAGGTGCAGACGGGGGTATCGTCACAACTATCAAAATCGCCAGCCAGTACAGCTGTCGGCAATAGAAGTGGGAATAATAAAATGATTAGTAGACGACGCATAGGATTATCTAGTAGTTTGATTCATCAAAACAGGCAATCATATTTCCGCCTGAGATATATGTTAAGTGTACATGTCCTCCGGTCGTGTTTCCAGATTGTTCCCACGCTTGGCAATCACAACTCTCCTGTGAGTTTCCGGTTGAACACTCTGTTCCGGTATATGTGCAGTATGATGCTGCCGACCAATCGCTCGGTGGGTTTTCACCTGCGCAGCATCGTCCACCGACATGCCCAATAACATCACCCTTACTCACAGATTGTCCACTTGTTGTTCCACCCCAGTCTTTCAAGTGACAGAGGTATACAGCACCACCTGATCCGGACAGCTTGATACCGTTTCCGCAAGCGTTTCCTGCTGAGTCGAAGAAGTGAGTGACAGTTCCGGTAAAAGGTGCGTAGACTGATGAGTCCCACTGTCCGACATAGTCTAGAGAGTTTATGTTAGCCCAGTTATAACTTTTGTCTACAAAGTGGTAGTTACATGAAACGACGTCACCCGTTGGAGAACCTAGGGATTCCGACATGGTACAGGCACCGGATCCCAGTGCGTTTGTAACAGCTTCTTCACAGTCAGCAGCAATAGCACCACCTGAGATACCTTCACCAGCACCTGAAGTATCTTCTTCAAGTTTTTGTGCAACTAGGTTTGTTGTGAATGGATCGAAGCTTGAAAGGGAAGGGTCTACAATATATGTAAAGGTATAGGCACCCATAAGTAGGATTAGTCCTGTCACAGCGTTCTTGATTCGCTCTTTAGCTTTTCCTATTCGCCCCGAGTCACCGCGCGCGAGCATCCATTGCAATCCTCCAACCATTATAACAAGGACAACTAGTAGGGAGGCTGTTGGAATAAGCCAGGCGTATACAGCGGCGACGTATTCACCCAGATAGTTACTTACGAAGGTATCGTCGTCTTGGTATGCTCCCGAGAATTCAAGGCCAGGAATTTCAACACCCAATTGAGGATCTTCATAGTAATAGTTGTTGAAACCATCGTTCATGATCCCATCAGAATTTCCTTGACCAATGGTGGTAATAGACCCACTGATAGAGCATTGAACTGAGTAGCCTGTTACTTCCGGGTGAATTGATTGGACGAGTGAACAGTAACTTTGACAGTCTTCTGTTTCGGTTATTGGTGACGGGTACGCTGCTGGTTCTAGATCTTCAGGGGTACAAATGCATTGAACGGTATCTGTATCACAATCCGAAAGCTCTTCCCCAAACGCAAAAGTCGGTACGATAAGAAGGAGTAGTGTGAGTAGGAAGATTCGCATTAGAAAGTAAGTTCAAGGTTCAATATAACCGATCGAATTTCATTTTCTGACATGGATCCGGAGAATCGTTCGTCGTTTACTGTAATTGTAGGGGACGCTGTCAACTCCAAGGCATTGGCGTCGGCATAGGACGCTTCGAGGTCTTCAAAAGTTTGTTGTTTGTTTACACAGCGATTGAACCTCCACGAACCTAGGTCGAGTTCTTCAGATATAAGCATGTAATATTCAGCTGCTGTTTCGGTTGTGATGTCTCGTTGGTAGGTGAACAGAAGGTCGTGATAAGCCCAGAACTCTCCTTGTTCACCGGCACAGCGGGCCGCGATTGACGCGCCGGGCGCAAGTGGGTGAGCTGATACATTTGGAAAATCCTTCCAGACGATAGCTATCTCATCTGGATAGTCTTCTACAATATTTGAAAGGGAAGTTGCGGTTTCGGCACAGGACTCGCAAAGAAAATCACTATAATGCGTGATGACGATAGGCGCATTTTTGTCCCCTAATACGGGGTCATATTCCTGTATCCCTTCAGATATTTCATCCTCTTCATCTGTAAAAACGACTGTCTGATGTGGGAGTACAGAAATAAGCATCATGACGAAGACCATGAAGATTAGTCCTGCAAAAATGAGGAAAATGAGAGGCGTGCGTTCCACCATACGGAGCTGTTTATTTTAATCGCATAAAGTTAAGTCGCCCAAGACTGTCTGTGAAATAGAGAATTGATTCGTCGTCACTCACGCTCAAGTTTTCCATCTGAATATCGAGCACTGGGGATGCAAGTAGCTTAACGCGACCAGTAGCAAGCGTTACCTCATAAACATCATCAGTACCATCAATGAGTCGGTGATCAAGGCCAGATCCTGCTGTCACTTCTCGAGGTGCTGCACATATGATGGTTGCCTCGTCTTTAAATGTACATTTTTCAACCCATGTATTTAAATCAATTCGCTCTCGGTCTGACCCAACCG
>Ga0233430_1004716_pt1 | contig 12404 bp, 13 predicted proteins | sample SI_118_April2016_2_FD_179883 | JGI IMG/M metagenome (GOLD analysis project Ga0233430, IMG submission 179883) | Seawater microbial communities from Saanich Inlet, British Columbia, Canada - SI_118_April2016_150_MG | ecosystem: Environmental > Aquatic > Marine > Inlet | place: Canada: British... | reverse complement strand
AATAAAGTTTCTTCGGGCACCCTTGCTTTCGCCTACACATTCCCTCCTTTCTGGGTTATGGTTGGATTTTCACCAACTAGTTAATGACCATGCCGGTCGCACCGCTATGCTAAACTAAGAAAATCTAATAAATCCTTATAAGCTCAATCCAGGTTTCATCAATCTGCTTTCCGCAAACACCTGACCGGACATTGCTGATTAAAAATAGCCATTTAACGCCAATAGTACTTCATGTTCTGTTTGATAATTCCACTGCAATCGAACATCACTTTGCTGACTTAAACGCCACCGCTGTTGAACGAATCCTTTCACATAGGCGTGATCATCCCCGGCAATTCCCTGACTGCCGGTTAATTCCATCTGCAATCTCCAGGTCTGGTTGATATCTACCAACACCCCCATATCCACACCTGTTCCCAGCAAATAATCATCTTCATAGTGGCGATCTGCCTCAAAAGACCCGTGGGCCAGCAGATATCCCACTGTTGAATTTGAAAACATCGATAAACTCTTGCCAAAAGCCGTCTGCAGCTGAGACTTCCTGCAATGAAGACACGATGAGATTGTGGAAGGATACACCCCCGCCCTGAAGCGCCATGACCAGTCATCAGAAATAATATTATTGGGAGCCAGGTCAAACAGGTAGACAATATCGAGCTTGTGCAGAGTCCAATCCTCCTCATAAATCCTGAAATAAAAATCGAGTGTCGTAAAATGGGAGTTTTTCAAATGCCCTGTATCGTCGGCCAGTAGATCGTGATAAGAGGTTCTAATCGCCATTTGCAGGAAGGGGAGATCGTTCCTGTTCCCGGTTGCAATTTGAAACCTGGCCGGCGCATGTCCTTGATGGATGGATTGTTCATCAGAGACATGTGCCTCATAACCCCTGGATTTTCCCAATCTGCTACGAGCCAGCAGGAATTTCCGGCGATGGTCTGCTGTCCGGGGTTTGTCCCTGTCTTTGTTCACCCGGCTCCGTGAATAATCCAGAACTGTATCCAATATCCTGATTTTTCTCTCCTCGGAAAGATTTTGAAAAGCATCTGAATTCATCAATCCGGGATCCGCAACCAGAGATCCCAGCAATCTCTTTTCTTCCGGCCTCAGATTTCCAAATTTCTGCATGAGTTGTCGCGTCCGAGAGGGGAAATAGTTCACCTGTCTGATCAACCCCTTTTCATTGAGGGCATACACGACTGATTGAGACGGCATGGCCCAGAATAAAAACTTGTCTTTGAACCGGTATTGGGGTGCCGCAATTTCAATCAGTTCTACAATTCGATAGGCGCAATTCTCTTTAAAAAAATAGTACTGGGTATAAAAATGGGCCAGTTCCCAGGAGTGGGTCAGCAGTATTTCCATCTGCTGATCGGTCAGATTCAGTTCGTACTCCCAGATACTGCGGTCCTCAAATTCAATATTGTTCTGAATCGGAATATAGTAGGGATCGAGAGGGTACAGGCCTTTGTACCCGCCGAAGATGCCCTTCATCACATAGACAATGCCAATGTTATCTTCAGGGAGTGCTTGATACTGTATGACATGATCCAGCAGATTCAGCCGAGTGCCCCCTTTTTCCCGATTTATTTTTAAAAACGTGTGTCCGTAAACAGAGCCGGGATTGTCCATAAATGAAGACGCAAATACCAGGCTGATCGATTGCGCGCTCACCAAATCCCGCCACACCTGGTAGTTTTTGCACCTCACCTCAGGCAGATATCTGCGATCAAAATTCAACTGCCTGTCTAACCAGATAAATCGAGAGCGAAACAGGCATTGTCCATGGCGATCCCCTTTTTCAAAGACAGGATCGAAAATCGCTTCCAGCGTTTCATAGAGTTCAGCCTGTGGATCCACATTGCCTTTTTCTGAAAGAAAAAAGCGTCGATCTGTGATGTCGCTTTGACTGTCCGGTGCCACCGGATAATAGTGGAGCAGGTAAAGCCAGGTTTCATTGTTATAGATCTCCTTGGCAATAGCCTTTTGATGGACATCTTTTAAGTAATCGAAAAAGTCATATCCATAAAGAGGCTGGCAGAAGAAAAGATACCCGATCGCCACCAGGCCCGCAATCCACCGCAGAAAGGTATTATAATATGGCAATCGATAATTTTGTTTCATTCGATTTTTATTTACGCAGTCCCTATTTTAAAGTATTATCGTTATCAGATCAATTCATTCTGACGATACGCGGATAATCCTTTTTAATCCAGCAAACGTGTTTTCAATCTTGAATTGGTTTTTTAACGTCGTCAATGAGATTATCAGTTTTGGCACTATTCCTTAACTGGGGTTTTTTATGACAGTCCGCCTTCTCAGGCACCATTGAATCAAATCATTTTACCTGGTTTTGGTCCATAGGTCGCCTCCTGAGCGGATCGCGTGTTTCTTTTTCATGTTAACGAAAAGACCTGTTAATGAAAATCAAAGGAAAATCCGATGAAACGATTATTATTTTTCGTACTCTGCGGAATCGTCTTGCCAAGTAGTGTGTTTGCTGCTTCAGGATGCGGTTTCGGAACAAGGCTTTACGGAGACAGCTTCCTGGGTGAAACTTTCGCTTTGACTCAGGATGCAGGCAGTTCAATCAGCAACTCGTTCTCCATCACCTCGGGAACCAGTGGCTGTTCCAACTCCGGGATCGTGCAACATGAGAAGCAGAAGAATTTCATTATCCATACCTATCCCAATCTTGAAGAAGATATCTTAAAAGGATCGGGTCCCTACCTGGCTAACCTTGTTGAGGTCATGGGTTGCTCCTCAAACGTCAACACAGAATTCCAAAAGTCTGTACAGACAAAAATCGAAAATCTGATCGAGCAACCTATTGATCAGAAATCCAAGGCTCTGCGATTCTATCAGCAATTAAACACAGAGCTGAACAACAACCCGGTTTTCCTGGACGCTTGTCATAATTCATAAACGACACAGAGGAACGATGAAAAAAACAATCCATTTACTGATACTTTTATTGATTGTGGGCCTCCCCAGCGTCGCATTCGGAGCAAAAGGTGCACAGACCTGCGGGATCGGACCCAAAGTCTTGGGCGGAAAAGGAATGGTATCACAAGTGCTGGTTCAATTCACCAACGTAACCCTGCTGCCCACCAATGCGGTTTCAGTCACAGTTGGGACATCGGGCTGCGGGTACAGCGGTATCGTGCAAGTTGATGCCCCAAGGCTGCACTACGTCAGAATCAACTATGAGAACCTGGCCGAAGACGCCGCCAAAGGAGAAGGAACCTACATCAGTGGTTTCGCCCAACTGATGGGATGCTCCCAAAAAGCGGAATCCCTTCTCACAGAAAAGGTGCAGAACAACTTCGCTGATCTTTTTCAGGAGGCGTCCGAACAGCCAAAAAGTGACCATTTTTTCTTCTCCATCAAAGAAGAAATCCAGAACGATCCCATGTTGGCAAGCGATTGCATTTAGACACCCACTCTCGTCACCCAACCGGATGATGAGGATCCGTTTTTAAAGCATTCAGCGGCATTCTCATCATTTTACTCACCTCTTTAACTCAAAGACATGTTAAAACGCCGATACCCCTTCCCGCCTGACATATTCTGGATTCGCTTGCAGAACTCCAAGAAAGACTACTTGATGATAACGGACAGGAAAATCGTATAAAATTCCCTGTAGATCCTTTCTATTCATATTCTAGCAACGAATTTACTATTTTCCCCCCACGCCAACGCATGCTCAATGCCATCGAACCAGACAGTTACATTTGTCCTCATCGACACATCACTCCGCCCAAAGACGAGGGATTTTTAGTCCTCCAGGGAAAAGGTGTTACTATTATTTTTGAGGATGACGGCCAAATTCGTGATATGTTCCTGCTTGATCCCTCCCAAGGCAAATGGGGCGTGGATATTCCAGCAGGTCTCTACCACACCATCCTTGCCGTTGTACCCCAAACCGTCTTTTATGAAGTCAAACCCGGTCCCTATGATCCCCAGACAGATAAAAGTTTTACCTCCTGGGCTCCTCCCGAAGGACATCCCAACGCTGCAGCTTATCTCCATCAATTGCAACGGCACGTTGCTGAGATTTTGAAGTGAGTCTTTTCTGGCTATCTCGCTTTTTATTGATCTTTTTTTCTTCCTGGGGCAGAAGCATGTAAACAATGGCAAGAACAAGGGTGGCCTCACGAAAAGATCGGATATCCAGTCACATAAATTTAGATAAGCTGAAAATTTCTAATAATAACAGTTTTGAATGAAGTCTTTTCTGCAAACCCAATCGAAGAAGATGTGCTTCAAAAGTTACTCAACCGGTATGTAAAAGACGCTTTCCGGTTACAATTTAGTCACAGTTTTTTAATACTGATTGGGGGGATTTGCATTTTGAGACCCACAGTTTGGCAGTTTTTAATGTGAATAGAATGCTTCATTCCCGCTGTACATCAGTATAAAAACCCATCCTCAGGTCTTTGAAACCTAACTTGATGGATTCTACCGATTCCTGCATGATATGATGAACAAGCTTTCAGGTATAATGAACTGTATGTCTTGTATTTAGTCAAATCTCTGAAATAGGCTTAAGCCAATGTATCTTGTTTTTATCAGTAGTCCGCAATCAGAATTTGAGCATGAACGAAGAGAACTCTGTTACTTTATTTTAACAGACCCATATCTTAAGCAATATTTCGATGTATTTCTTTTCGAGAATCTCCCCGCAAATGAACAAAGTCCAAAAAACAATTATCAAGATAAAGTTGAGGAATCATCTATTATTCTTGGGTTGTTTGGAGAAACATATGGGACACCTGACATAAACGGTATCTCAGCAACAGAGCATGAATTCAACCTCGCATCAGAGCTTGGAAAAGATTGTATCGTTTTTCTAAAAGATTTTGCTCCAGAAACTAGGCAAGAAGTGAAGATGTCGGAACTAATTGCAAAAGTAAAAGAGGATGTGACTTATGAAATTTTTAGGTCATTGGATGAACTGAAGCTGAAAGTAATGAGGAGTCTTCTTTTCTGGCAACAAAAACAGTCTAGTATGGAGGAGAAATAAGATGGTTAAACAAACTCCCTTTTATATTTCTCAGGCTAGTAAGGCGAAGATATCAGATTTTTCTAACAAATCAATTAATTGGTTTGTTGATAGGGCCAAAAAAGAGAGAGATTTCGTTTTCTTGAGCAATGATAGTGTTGATGATATTTTAAGACAACTAACTCTTGAGGAAGACTCACATCCCTTAAACTCAGCTTTAATGCTCTTTGGAGTAGACCCACAACGTTTTTGCCCAAATGCTGTCATTAAGTGTTCTCACTACTACGGCATTGAAGAAGTCCGCCCAATTCCCAGTTATCAGGTCTTCGGTGGTACATTGTTTCAACAAATAGATGCTGCTGTTGACCTTGTTATGTCAAAACTTGATAGATCTATAGGTAGTAGACAAGATGGGCCGATGGCTGATGTACGGATGGAAATTCCAAAAGAAGTTATTACAGAAATCATCGTTAATGCTGTTGTTCACCGCGATTATGATTCGTCAGGCTCTGTCCAAATTGCTATTTTTGCTGATCGCGTTGAAATAGTTAATCCTGGACAATTACCAGAACAGCTAACTGTGGATGATTTAACCAAAGAACATTTGTCTATTCCCGTAAATCCTTTTCTAGCTCGACCTTTCTTTTTGGTGGGCTATATTGAACAACTTGGATTTGGTACAAAGTATGTTATTGATTGGTGTAAAAAAGCTCAGCTGCCAGAGCCATTGTTTGAACAATTAAATCAACAGTTTCGAGTTACTATGTGGCGGAATTGGATGACAGATCAAAAGCTTAAAGAGTTCGATCTCAATGATCGCCAGAAAGGAGCAATTCAATATCTTAAATCAAATAGGAGAATTACAAATTCTGAATACCAAAAGCTTTTTAATGTAGCAAAACGAACGGCGTCTAAGGATCTTCAGTATTTGCAGTCGCTAGAACTCATTATGAAGCAAGGAACGACTGGGAAAGGTGTTTTTTATCATCTAGCTAAAGGGGCGCCAAAGGGGCATTAGGGGCATAAATATTTAATCCCAATTGCTAAAAGGGCATTAAAGGGGCATTAGGGGCCCCTATACAAGAAATACTCCGGCGATTAAATCCTTGAATGGCTGATCAGGAGTTTCAGCTTTTTTCTTTTCAACAGAATCAGTAGAAGCGATTGAGAACATACAGTATACAAGTATTGAATCAAACCCGGGCTCGGGAGATTTGATGTATTCATGAACGGGGGTAAAGCCTTTCTCAATATGTCTTCACGCGGGTTGTACGGTGATTTCTTAACTATTGGTGTGCTTATCGCCTTCGATTTGAGCTCGCTTAGGTGTTGGGTTTGGTCTTTTAGTAGTTTGGTTAAGACCGGCTTCATGATTGAATCATTGGTCATTTGAAGTGTTTCTATGGTTTTTTGGATTTCTTGTTTGACTGCTTCTATTGCACCGAATGTGGAGGAGGATGATTTTTTCACTATTGAACTCATGGTTTTCTCGTATATGATGTAAGTTTTAGTGCTGTTTTGGTTGAGTTGAAGGTCGGTTCAATCTCTTGAAAGCCGAAACCTTCGGTTGATAATCGACAGATGATCCGAGATAAATTGAATGACGATTGCTTTCTCAAACGTTTTCAATATTATGAATTGGAAAGAATCAGATAAAGGACTTGAATTTGAAACTTATCTCGTAGGTTCCTTGTCTTTTATTTTGAATCCGGAGTATGGTATACTTAAGATAGAAGACGATTGAATAGCAAGAAAATTCATAAATTTAAAAAAGCAATGTCAAAAATAGATATTGCCTGTACATAGATTAATACAACTGCAACTATCAAAATTGAGGTTCTTCATGGGAATAGCTGGAGATATTGTTATCATCGTCGTTGCCGCTTTGGTTGGGGCTTTGATTGCACAGAAGCTTAAACAACCGCTGATTTTAGGGTATATTATTGCAGGGATTGTCATCGGGCCCTATTCAGGCGGTATTACGGTATCCGGGGTTCATGAAATTGAAATGCTGGCTGAGATAGGAGTTGCGCTGTTGTTGTTTGCGTTAGGCTTGGAGTTTTCATTCAGTGAGTTAAAACCGGTCTGGAAAGTCGCAGTCATCGGAACTCCTGTTCAAATAATGCTGACCATGCTTTTCGGATTTTTTATTGGACGCTGGATGGGCTGGGAATTAATTCCGTCACTTTGGTTTGGTGCTTTGATCTCATTTTCCAGTACCATGGTCATCTTGAAAACACTGATGAACCAGGGGTGGATGGGTACCCTTTCCAGCAAAGTGATGATAGGAATGTTAATTATTCAGGATTTGATAGTGGTGCCTGCCATGATTATTATGCCGCAATTGAATGATCCGAAAGCTGGCATGCCTTTACTGGGGCTGGCTGCATTGAAATCAGCAATATTCCTTATTGCCATGGTTTTTTTAGGTACCAAACTGATTCCGAAGCTTATCTCCATTATTGCAAGCTGGGATTCACGGGAGCTTTTTCTATTGACGATAACGGCGATAGCACTTGGTATCGGCTACATCACCCACTTCGTCGGGTTGTCCTTTGCACTGGGGGCCTTTGTTGCCGGGATGGTCATTAGTGAATCCGAATACAGTCATAAAGCACTGAGCGATATTCTATCAATACGGGATGTTTTCGGGCTCCTTTTTTTTACTTCGGTTGGCATGTTGCTCGATCCCCATTTCGTAGTTGAAAACTGGCTAAATATCCTTCTGATTGTTCTTCTGGTTAGCTTTTGTAAAGGGACCATTTTTGGTTTGATCGTAAGGTTTTTTCGGTACAGGAAAGTGATACCACTCTCCGTGGCTTTGGGGTTGTTTCAGGTTGGTGAATTTTCATTCGTCCTGGCAAGGGTCGGTTTAGATACTAAGTCAATTGATAAAGAGTTATATTCATTTGTCCTGGCAACAGCGATTATTAGCATGGTGCTTACACCCATCGTTTCAGGGATTACAGAACCGCTTTATGCGTTTAGCAAACGGTTTTTCAAGGCAGAACCACTAAAAACCTTTGAAATCCAGGGAAAAAGTCTTAAAAACCACGTGATCATCGCTGGTGGTGGAAGAGTCGGTCAGCACGTTGCCAACATACTGAAGTTGTTAAAAGTCGAATTTGTTATCATTGAGTTGAATTTTCAGCTTTATGAACAGTGTAAATTAGCCGGGTTTCCCGTCATTTATGGAGATGTTTGCCATGAGCTGGTCCTTGATGTGGCTCAAATCAAGCAAGCAAAACTGATGTTACTTACGATACCAAATGTTATCGTTTCTCAATCAGTAGTAGAGAAAACCAGGTTGATGAACAGCAAATTGCATGTCGTATCAAGGGCAGAGGGCGCGGATCAGATGAACTGTCTCTATGAAAAGGGGGCTTACATGGTCGTTCTGCCTGAACTTGAAGCCGGGCTGGAAATAGCTCGACAGGCGCTGTTGCACTTGGACATACCTGCTATTGTCATCCAGAACTATGTCGATTCCATCAGGCTGAAGCACTATTCTGCCGCTCCAAGTTCTCAACAAAACAGCAACACCTTATCACAACTTAAAAACGCTCAAAATCTCATCGAAATCACCTGGGCGCCGATCGAAAAGAATAGCCCATTTATTGGTAAGTCTCTCAAAGACCTCGATATCAGACGAAAAACGGGCGCCTCGATTGTGGGTGTGATTCGAAATGAGATCTTTCGCCCCAATCCGGAGGCTGAATATATATTTACCACAGGTGACCTGGTAGCCATGATGGGGAATACGCATGAAAGAGACACACTGCTAAAAGCAACAGTTTCTTGATTGCATGTACTTGCGGCTATGGATGGCTAGTCCGTTTTTATTTATTCAGTCAGTGATTAAGTTTTAATCGACAATATACAGCATAGTGGTCAGAAACTTTTTTAGCATCATCATCTTTCGGGATGATCTCACCAGAATTCATGTTGTATTTGAACCGTGCTGATTCAGAAAGCAGATTTGGAGAGATGAGAATATAATCCAGCCATGCTTTATGGAGACTAAAATTCAATGTTATAGGCCATCACTTTGATATCACTCATGTCATTCTTTGCTTGTGTGGGTTGTATCTATCCTGAAAGATTTGAATAAAGCTGTTTCCGTTGAATCCCATTCTCCAATCGCACTCATCTCTTTGCTCAGAATTTGCAGCCGACGTTTTGCAGAAAAGTGTGGCCTGTTTTCTGATTTACAGGCAAGGACATGTTCCAGTTCACTCCAAAGTTCTTGCGCCATTGTTCATACTTGTATTTCAAAATAAGGCCGTTCCTGAGCGATCTGTCATCGCAAGGTTTTCCACTCGGTCGGCATATGTCCCCAATATGAAACCAAAAACTCTAAAAGCAAGTAGTGCAGAGATTTCAGCAAAAATATAAGTGAGAAACAGTGTATCCTTACCGCCAGGCGCAAAACTGTTCAGCAATACCCACTCTCCAAATGGGCCGAAGAAGCTTAAGCCTATGCCGATCACTAACCATTTAAAATCGTTTCTGTTTTAATATCTTCATGGCTTACCAAGTAACACAATTTGATGTTTTTGAATATCCTATCCTGTTCCATTAGAGCGTTATTCACCAATAAACACTTCAGTAATGATTGACAATATCAGATATTTTACTGAAAATCCAAAGTAAAGCAAAACCTTCATGTTGTGTAATCATTTTTCATATTTTAACTTTCAAATGGAGATGTTGACATGCCTATAAAACCCAGCAAGAACGAAGAAGAGTATATTGCCAGGCAAGATTTTGAGCGAAAGAAACAAATTGAGCACGAAAAACATCTTAAAATGAAACAAGAGGAAAAGGATAAACTCAAAGAACTACATCATATGAGATGCCCAAAATGCGGAATGGAACTGATTGAGATTGATTATAAAGGGATAGAAATCGATGAATGTTCTGAATGTATGGGTGTATGGCTGGATGCCGGAGAACTTGAACAGATTGCTAATCTAAATAAATCCAGTCTGGACAAATTCTTTAGCATTTTTAGCAAGGAGTAGTTAACAAAATCGCTGAATCACCGTTTTAAGCGGATAATGGCCAGCTGAAACGATGTGTCGGACGTTTTGAAAGTTGGTAATCAAGGAAACGATCAATGACTTACTTGTGGACTGAAATAAAGAATCGTCACGGGTACCCTCCAGCATGCGTGATTGACTATACTTCTGCTCAGAAGTACCTCTCGTAAATGTGGGAAAACTGAGTGGATTGTGTACAACAACTTCTTGCCGCACGTGGAGGTGATCTGGATTTCTCCCCCCTACATATTAGCTTAAATTTTGCAGGAGAGGAAATGATTGAGATTAGAAAAAATATATTCGATAATCCCGATAAACCAGCATATATTATGGCTGGCAGCGGTGAAGTGGTCACGCGGATGCAGTTGGAAGAGCGAGGTAACCAGGGCGCTCATCTTTTTCGCTCCCTTGGTTTAAAAACCCGCGATCACATCGCTATTTTCATGGAGAACAATCGACATTATCTGGAGCTCTGCAGTGTGGCTTCCCGGTGCGGACTTGTCTATACGGCTATCAGCACCCATCTGAAGGTGGCGGAGATCGAGTATATCGTCAATAACTGCGGCGCCAAAGCGTTTATCACCTCAAAGGCCCTGAGTGGTACTGCCCTGGAACTGATCGATAAAATGCCGAATGTCAGTGCACGGCTGATGATCGGCGGGGTGATGGAGGGGTTTGAATCGTATGAGATGAAAGTCGCTCCATTCCCGACTACACCCATCACAGACGAAGCATCGGGACAGGACATGCTCTATTCATCAGGAACAACCGGCAGACCCAAGGGGATCAAGGTCAACTACGTCGATCTTCCCTATGGAGAGCTGATTGATTCCGGAAAACTGGTAATTGCCCTGTACGGATTTGACGAAGAGACCGTCTACCTTTCCCCGGCCCCCTTGTATCATGCCGCTCCGTTACGATTTTGCATGTTGAACCTGTACGCTGGCGCCACAGTGATTGTGATGGAAAAATTTGACGCTGCCCAATCACTGGCCTTGATCGAAAAGTACAAGGTGACGCACAGCCAATGGGTTCCCACGATGTTCGTGCGCATGATCAAGCTGCCGGAAGCAGAACGAACCCGGTATGACGTCTCAAGTTTAAAAATCGCCATTCATGCAGCGGCACCCATCCCCATCCCGGTCAAGAAAAAGATGATCGACTGGTGGGGACCCGTTCTTTTTGAATATTATGCAGGCACCGAAGCCAACGGTTATACCCAGATTAACTCCGAGGAATGGTTAACCCATAAGGGATCTGTGGGACGAGCCTTATGGGGAAAGATTCATATTGTCGACGAACAGGGAAAGGATATGCGGATGGGAGAACCCGGTTTAATCTATTTCGGCGAAGGTCAGGATTTCGAATATCACTTTGACACGGAAAAAACAGAGGCATCCAGAAGCCCCAAGGGGTGGACGACCATCGGTGATATTGGCTACCTGGATGAAGAAGGGTATTTGTACCTGACCGATCGACAGGCCAATATGATCATTTCGGGTGGTGTAAACATCTATCCCCAGGAAGCGGAAAACGTATTGATCATGCATCCGGAAGTTGAAGATGCCGCTGTCCTGGGCGTACCGAACGAAGAATTTGGCGAGGAGGTCAAGGGTGTTGTTCAACTAAGGGACGGGTCCCTGGCCGGCCCCGAAATGGAACAGGAACTGGTTGCCTACTGCCAGTCAAGTCTGGCCAGGCTTAAATGTCCCAGGACCATTGACTTCGACGATGATCTGCCGCGGACGCCGACAGGTAAGCTGTTAAAACGCCTCATCAAGGATCGATACTGGAAAGGAACCAAGAATATTTGAGTTGTATCTTCTCAACATAAATGGCCAAAAGCTATTTTCCGGAAAGCTAAGAGTGGAGATGCTTTTTGATCTTGGATATTAAGATTTCATTTTTCACTGCCAGATATTCATTTCTCAACAGGATTTCTTCTTCAATACGACCACTTACCAAAGCCGATGCCTCGAACACTTACCAAGTGTTTCTCATTTATGTAAAAGAAACACGTTGTCAATTTTTCCCCCAGGTTTGTTTCAAATACACGATGATTCGGATGTAAATGGAAATTCTTTAAAACCAAACACTTGAGGCAATTTTGAATGGGCCGATGGCTTTTTGAATGATTTTCGGGTTTTAACCCCCTGTTGGCGCGGGTTTAGGAGAGAAATAATTTTTTGACCAAACAGGAAGGTCTGTAATTCACCACAATACGTCGTTTATTTCTTCCTGAATTTTAATACCCTGCCGTCAATCAATAAGAGTCCCATAAAAATAATAATCATTCCACCAATATCATTCCACTTGAGTTGCTCTCCTAATATGGTTACTCCTAAAAAAATCGCGCTAAC
>Ga0233430_1004715_pt1 | contig 12406 bp, 7 predicted proteins | sample SI_118_April2016_2_FD_179883 | JGI IMG/M metagenome (GOLD analysis project Ga0233430, IMG submission 179883) | Seawater microbial communities from Saanich Inlet, British Columbia, Canada - SI_118_April2016_150_MG | ecosystem: Environmental > Aquatic > Marine > Inlet | place: Canada: British... | reverse complement strand
AAAACCTAAAAAGAATGAGCGAAGCGAATTAAATGCGTATTTTAAAGAAAATTACTACAAAAAAATAAATTTAATTTAGGCGACAACTTGCTTGACAAACACCGCCCCTTTACTTTTTTCAAAAAGAAGTATCCCATCATTTGCGGTCTCAAAAAGCCTCCTGTATTGCGTTTCGCTTTCTATAAGTTTCTTTTCTATCAATGATGTTCGCTTTAAAGTCGTAAAAACCACCAGGATCGATACGAGGATACCCAATAACAATAAAAAAATCCCCACCACATTCGACACTGAAACTATTTTTTCAGTTTTATTGTTAAATTCAGAAGCTTTGCCTTTTGCATAATTCAATAGTCCAAACATTTTTATTTCTAACAGAGCTACGTGACTGGCTCCTTTTCCAATTGTGATATTAGCTGCATTTTCTCTTTGATCATTATCAACTAATCCAATAACTTCATTTCGAATCAGTCGCCATGCATCGAATAATTTCCTGGCCTCATTTTCAAGAATCTTGCCTTCATCACCTAAAATATTATCTTTAACGATGTCGAGTTGCCGATACACTCGTTTTTCTTCATCATTTACTATTTCAATGGATTGCTGAATTTTTGATAAAGTATGGAAAAGAACCACATCTTTCATGCTACGATGCATTTTTACAATGGATATATTCGCTTGAAGGGCTGCATTTGATACAGCCAGTGGGTGGTTATAAATAATTCGAGTCAATTGAGAAATTCTGTGGATATCATACAAAGTATACACACCAAATAGAAGAAATATTGAAATCAATGTACAAAAGCCTAATATCAATCTTTTTTGGGTGTTTGATTGTAAAGGTCTAATCATAAAGGACTCCATTCACCGAATAATTTTCTATCCGGTTGGACTACAATTTTTGTTTCTCATGATTATAGCCGATCATGAATACTTGCATTATGGACAAATCTCCTAATGCTTAGCCATTCAAAACGTATCTTTAAGCAAAGATGGGTTACTCAAAAAGAAATTTAAAGCCAGCATAACGAGAGATCATTTTCACGCTACACAAACCATTATAAAAAAGCAATAATTTGATAAAGTTTCAGTAAATTAAAACCCAACATTGATGTTATAAAGCATAACCGGCGGTAATTTTAAAATAGGCAGGACTGGCAAAAGAAGTATGGGGGGGTTGTCGTATAGGTCCATGCGAGCTTTAAAACGTGTATGTGTCGCATTTGAAAAAAATCTTCAAACCCCAACATCTGGTATAAACCAAATTTTTCAGTCTTTGATGTGCGATTCATCTATACTGGATATGGTATGACCGGGATTTGCCAAGATCCCATGAAATTTTATTGGCGACCAACTTGAATTTATTCTTTACGCCGGAAAAGAAATTTATTAAATCTGCTAAAATGTTTTTGATATTATAAAAAACACTGTGGAGAAGTACCTAAAACGAAACTTATCAAAAAAATAAAGTTTAATGGTCCGCTGCAACTCATAAAATAATTTTTGGTGGAATGATTATACTGCATCTCTATATCAAAAATTAGTACTATTTCTAATAGCTTCTTGCAGGTAAGCTACAATCATTGGATGAGGTTTTTCAATTGTAGAGTTTAGCTGTGGTAAGAAAAGGCTCGCTATGAAAAAACACTGCCCCCGTAGCTCAATAATCCTTGCCTCTCCTTTGATATTAGACCCTACAATTTTGAGATTGCTATCACTAATTTGTTTTTGGAATTCTGGATTTAATCCATAATTACAGCGATAGTTTTCTTTAATTTCATCTGTTCCATAAATTTTATGAATCAGTGTGTCTGTCTGTAGTTTAATCTTTTCTTGTTTTCCAACAAGATGACAGCTTAAACGGCTGATTAATGGAATAGGTGTAAATGGGTTGCTTTCTTGATGATCAGCTTCTACTAAATTTAAAACATTTCGTGCATACTCTACCAGAGTATATTGAAAGCCCCCTCAGGTGCCAATAAAGGGGTAGGCCTTTTCACGAGCAAAATTAACTGCTTTTAGTGCCCCTTTCATGCTTTTATATGGGCTTCCTGGAGAGCACCACAATGCGTTGACCTCTTTCAATTTATTTATCTGTTTTTCCAGATCGATAGTTGATATCCAAGATATCTCTGTTGAAATAGATAGAGCTCGTTCAGCATGCCTTATTGCTTCGTTTGTTGCAACGTGGGAAGGATAGCTTGGGTTAAAGTCGCCGATTATACCAATGCGTATTTTGAATTTATTTTTCATTATATAATTTTGAATGTTATCTGATCAGTTAAATTAAAAAAAATGGATCAAAATTCTATATCAACATCTTTGAGGCCTGTAAAGGCACTTCAACAATTCACCTTTGGTGCAAATATAATTTAACCAGAAGGGATATACAGCAATGCTTTTTATTGAAAAAATTAACCGATATTAATTCTGAGATAGTGCAGACTATTATTAAGCAGTCTTAAATATTTTGAATAATGATTTTTATTGAGCCTTATAATAAATCTCCAGATATTTTTCATGATGCCGCTGACAATTGACTTGGAGGGAATTGTTGTAGGAATGGAAAAAGAGCCTAGGTGTTTGACTGCAGGCAAAACACCCCTTGAAAGAGAACACAAACTATAGTCAAAGCTTGATTCTATAAGGGTTAGCAAAGATAGAGGCTCCTGGTTTCCAAGAAAACTGATGACCTGTTCTATAAATTTATAGAACAGGTGGAAGCAATTTTTAAAACCTCCCTAAACCCTTTAAGAGGCAGGCTTTTCTGATGTATGATCTGGTTTTATCACCCGACATTCCCTCCAAAATCAAGAAAACATCAGTGAAACATGGCCTGAGTAATATCCTTTTGCCAAATTCAATGAGTAAAGTGACAATACTGAATTGAATCAGAACAGAGATGAATATAAAATTAAAAATTAATGCCTGATTTTTTCCTTTAAGGCTTTAATGATACCCAGACACATCTGATTGGCATCTGCCACAATGGCGACATCTGCCATCTTCATCATAGTGGCATTGGGGTTTTTGTTTATGGCAATCACAAAATCTGCATCTGTGAGGGCGGCTGTATGTTGAATGGCACCGCTGATGCCAAAAGACATGAGTATTTTGGGTTTTATGTTTTTGCCTGCCTGGCCCACTAAAGCATTGTGGGGTACCCATTCAGAATAAACCACGGGTCTTGTTGCACCGACTTCTGCATTCATTAATTCAGCCAGTTCAAAAAGTTTTTTAAATTTTCCCTTGCTTCCCATACCTCGACCTCCGCAGATTACAATATCAGCGTCTTCAATTTTTTGCTTTTTAGAGGGTCTGTGTTCCGAAGTTATCAGTCGTATTCGATCCTTTTTCAAATCGACCGGTAAAGTAAGGATGTGGGTTTCACCAGTGGCATTATCATCATGGGGCTGTTCCTGGAAGGTTCCAGGACGAACAGTTGCCATTTGAGGTCGTTGAACAGGGGTGATTATTTTGGCAATCAGATTGCCTCCAAAAGAGGGAGCGATCTGGACTAAAAATTTTTTTTCATTAATTTCAAGATCAATACAATCGGCTGTCAGACCTGTACCAAGCTGTTTTGCAACTCTGGGGGCCATTTCCTGACCAAATCTTGTGGCACCAACAAGAATGGTTTCAGGCTGATATTTTTTGGCAATCCTTGTCAACAACCTGGAATATGTTTCCAGGGAATATAATAAAAGTCTGGGGTCATCCATGACATATACTTTTTGTGCACCATGGGCAATATATTCAGCCACATAATCATTTACATTATGGCCAAACACAACCGCACAGACGTTACCGCCTGTTTTAGAAGCCAGATCAACCGCTCTTGCAAGGATCTGAAGCGTCACCCTATTTTGAAAATAATTCCTGTAATCACCAAACACCCAAATATCTTTAGAACTTGTCATCATACCTCATCATGATCATGTGTTTTAATGTCTTTGCCCATGCCAGAACTGATAACCTTTCCATATTCATCAAACAGTTGATCAACTATTTTTTTAACAGCACCTTTGAGTACCCTGTTCTCATTTTGGGTCGTGGGTGAAAAGACATCAATAATTCTTGTTGGAGAATCCTTTAATGCATTAAAAGAGTCATCAAGACCTAATTTTTTCGCATCAATTATTTTGATATCCGGGTTTTCAAAGGCCTTTTCCAACCCTTCAAGTGCAAGATATCTGGGTTTATAAGCAGAAAGATCAATGGTAATAAGTCCGGGCAGATCCATGGTGAGGATTTCGTAGAAATCATCCACATGGCGCCGGACTTCTATATTGTCTTTTTTCACGCGAATCTGATTGACATAACCAATGGCCGGGATATCCAGTTCTTCGGCTAACTGGGGTCCCACCTGGGCAGTCTCAGAGTCACTGGTTTGAGAACCGCAGATAACCAGATCAAAACTTTTATATTCTTTTTGAATAAATTTTGAAAGAATAAGGCTTGTCAAGAATGTGTCCGCCCCTGCCATCCTCCGGTCTGTTAACAAAACCCCATCATCCGCACCAAGGGCTTTGGCCTGATGCAGAATTTCTTCGGCCATGACAGGTCCCATGGTAACCGCACAAATATGAGCACCCTGGTTTTCTTTTATTTGTAAAGCTGCTTCCAAGGCTCTTCGGCTTGCAGGGTCCATCATGCCTCCGGCCAGTTCCCGCTTTAAAGTTCCGGTTTTTGAATTCCAGGGCAATTCCGATACCATGGGAACCTGTTTGATACATACTATAATATTTAACATATGCGTACCTTATTAACTGGGTTTGGACAGGATGGACCTTGCAATCACCATTTTCTGGACTTCACTTGTACCCTCATAAATCTGGGTGACTTTGGCATCCCTGAAATATCTTTCCACATCATATTCTTTACTATAGCCGTATCCACCATGGATCTGAACGGCCAGGTCCGTAACTTCCATGGCAGTTGCGCTGCAATAAAGTTTTGCCATGGATGCTTCTGCTGAAAAAGCTTTCCCTTTATCCTTGGAGGCTGCAGCCCGGTAAAGTAAAAGCCTTGATGCATCAATTTTTGTGGCCATATCAGCAAGATAGTTCTGAATGGTCTGAAATTTTGACAAAGGCTTATTAAACTGCTGTCGCTCCTTGGCATAGGAAACCGAACTTTCAAAGGCAGCCTGAGCAATTCCAAGGGCCTGGGCCGCAATCCCGATCCGACCTGTATCAAGAGCGATCAAACCGATTTTCATCCCCTGCCCCATCCGACCCAAAAGATTTATTTTCGGCACTTTACAGTCTTCAAAGAAAAGAGATGATACAGGGTTTGCCCGCATACCACATAGATCTTCGATCTCACCCACTGAAAAACCCGGCCGATCTTTTTCAACTATAAAAACGCCGGCTTGATTTCTCCTGCCCTGATTTCTCTTATCCGAACCCTCAGAAACAGCAAACACTAATATGGTGCCGCAGACACCGCCATTGGTGACAAAAATCTTTGTTCCATTCAATATAAAAGCATCTTTGGTTTCCACAGCATTGGTTTCCACTCCACCGGCATCTGATCCTGCATTCGCTTCAGTAAGACAAAAGGCACCAATACTGTCCCCACTGGCCATTGCCGGTACAAATCTCTTTATCTGCTCTGTTGTACCAAACTTTAAGATCGGAAATATACCCACGCTATTGTGTACAGTAACACAAAGACCCAGAGCCGCTGACACCCGGCTCAATTCTTCAATGGTTATGGCATAGCTGATTGTATCAAGATCTGCTCCCCCATAAATCCTGGGGACCTGGAGCCCAAAAAAATTCAAGGGCTTCATTTTCTCAATAATTTCCCAGGGAAATCTCGATTCTTTATCCATCATACTTACATGGGGTTTGATTTCACTTTCCACAAACTCTCTTACTGTATTACGAATCAACTGGTGTTTCATACAGGGATTAAAGTCCAAAGCAGCACTCCATATTTTTATTCTATTCATCGGCATTTTCAAGAATTTTTAAATCATCTTTTTTTACAAGTTCCCTTGAATTTGCCACACAATAGGGCATATCATACAATACCCAGATGGATTTAGAAATAGTATATAGGAAAATCTTATATCCCAGTATATACCATCGCCAGACCTCGCCCTTTTTTTAGAATCAGATCAATGCCACATGTATAGGTCTTTTTTCCTCTGTTCAGCTTCCTTAATTTCTATTCGTAGAGTTTTTTTGGATAAAGGATCAAGGGAATTCTCAATCGGACATTTACCATTGTTTTTTTTAATTAAAAAATATTTTCTCATCCTTTAACGTGGTTTTTATAAACTATCACACCATAACATGCAATTTAAAGGAATATTGATTATTGCTGCAATTTTTGATTCAATGAAGTGGAGACATACATTTTCAATAGTTTCATTGTGTCCTTGTTGGGCTGAATGGATATTTCAACTATATAAAAAATTTTTTAGACTTCTTGACAAAAAATACTTACTTAGCCTATAAATATCTAAATGTCGGAGGCTTTGGGAGAGTGTAAAAAACATTTTATTTTATTTTTATAAATGTTTGATTTACTACCAGTTTAGAAGCTGATAACATCATGAGTTGGTCTTGAGTTACAAAGAATTTCATTCGCACCTCTACTTCATCTTGCTTTTGATTCTGATATGGATCTCTTTAAAAAAAAGAATGCGGCCTGCATATCCTGAAGCAGATATTATTACAAAACCGAGCAATTCTGTATGAAAATGGTTTCTCATAATGCATTCATATATTAATCAGACGTGTAAGGAGGTGGCAATGGTTTCATCCGGAAAAATAAAAGTACTAAGTGTGGTGTGCTCATTAGCATTGTTGTTGGGCGCTTGTTTACTGAACGGATGTGTCAGCCCCTCTGAGTCAGGTTATGCGAAAACTGAAGTAACCCATACACAAGGGGTCTCTGTTGAACAGGCACAGGCGGTGAGATACGATGGGCCACAGGCCAGGATTACCGTGGGTGATTTCCAGGTCAAAGCGGCCAAGGCACCGGGTGAAATCGGTGATGGCCTCAGAGAAATGCTTGTTACATCCCTTTTTAATACCAATCACTTTATTGTGCTTGAACGACAGGCTATTAAGGATATTCTGCTGGAACAGGATCTTGGTGCAAGCGGGAGGGTTATTGGTGAAACTGCCGCACCAACCGGAAAGCTCGAAGGAGCTGAATTGATGGTTTACGGTGTTGTTTCAGAATTTGAAATGGACGCCTCTGGAAGCGGGATCAGTCTTGGCATATCAAGCCTTCCGTTCAATATTGGTGCCGGATCCAAAAACTGTCACATGGCCATAGACCTTAGAGTTGTTGATACATCTCCCGGGAGAATCGTTTTTGCGGCAAGAAGCAAGGGACAGGCTTCTGACTACAATATTAAATTGGGTGCAAATATTAAGGCCGGGAATACAAGAATGCCGGTATCTTTGGGCTCTTTTAAGAACACTCCAATGGAAAAGGCGATCCGGGCCTGTATAGACCGCTCTGTGGAATATCTGGTTACAAAAACACCTCCCAAGTATTATCGCCATTAATATCATGACATAAAATGATATGATGCTGCCTTTAATTATTACAAATCAAAGGGATAAATGTTTTCCAAGGTTATAAAAATGAAAAAATCTATAAGTATTTTAGGGATCATTATTGTTCTTTTAACTGGAGTCCCGGCATTGTCCGAAGAAAATGATGCGACTGCCACAACAATGGCAACAAAAAATTATATCGCAACGGACAAAAAATGGGCGGTGGTTAATGCAAACGTCAGCGCAATTCGCATGGAAATGGAAAGGTTGAGGAACTTGCGCTGGGATCTGAAAATCATTTTGAATGTTATTGAAAATGGCGTTGACTTTATTCAGGAAAAAACAAGTTTGAGCAGTGCCCAGCGTATGGCTTTGAATGCGCGTATCCCCTTAAATCGTGGCAGGATCTATAAAAATGATATGATCATTACAGATATTCTCGGAGCAGTTCCTTTGAATTTTGTTGATGCAAAAATGATGATCACCAAATTGTTGAATCGCATTGAAGATACGATTCAGAAAAATGAGAAGGAACTTAAGATCAAAGAAAAAGAAAGTTATCAATTGAGCCGGGAATTATCTAATCTGGAACGATCGGTGGAATCTGAATTTAAAGAATCTGGGACAGCTACCCCGTGGGAGAAAGGCCTCCCCAGAATCACTGACAAAGAATTATATGATCGATATGCTCAAAAAGAGAGATTGAGGCAGGAAGAAGTTGACAGTCGGCGACAATATGATCTGGAAAGATTATGGTACAAGAACAGCTATCCTACTGGCGTTTACAGCCAGTTTGGAGACGGGACCGGTTTTTTCCCCAATAACTCTGATTACCGGCCCAATGCCTTACTCGTTGAGTTGAGGGGACTGGATAAAAGAGCAACCTGCCGACAATGCTACCCTTTCAGCTCTTCAATGGAAAGACAATGGATTCTGAACCAATTGAATCAGGCAGCCCGAGATAAAGAAAAGATGCCGTGTGTTGGAGATATTGATTCGTTTCGGGTTCTCAACAATTTTACCAGCATGAATCTTTGCTTTCAGCAGCTATACTGAACCATGGATAAGGGGCATCAATGTTCCGTTTGACTAGAAAAACCAATTCCTGGAAACATATTTTTTTTCACTTCGTTTTTTACCTTACCTTCATTTACCCCAGCTTTGTCCATGGGTCTGAAGAGACTCTTGTCGCTAAGCCGTTTAAAGATGAACAATCTGCATTAAATCAAATCAACAAAAATCCTGCTCCTCAAAATTTTCAGGCACTTTCCATGATCCGCATGAAACATGCACTTCGGCTTTCAAAAGCTGCGGATAAAAAAGGTGACATGGATCTTTATATCCTGGCTCTCTCCTATGCCGGGTCAGCAACCCAGCTGACACCTGACAACTCTGAATGCTGGTTTTTGCTTTCTGTTCTACACTGGCAGATGAAAGAAAATCCATGGTCTTTGATGATGGCGGAAGATGCGGCAGAAAAAGCCGTTGGTCTGAACCCTGAAAACCATATCGCACGACTTCTCTTTGCCAGGATTTTATACAATCAACAAAAATTTTCCTCAGCCCTTGATCAGTTTGAAACAGTGATGTCGGAAGGGAGGCTTAAAATAGAGGATGAACGGCTGGCTGGTTTGATGGGCAGCGCTTATGTGATAGATTCCCAGGTCCCAAGAGGTATAAAGTTTTACCAGAAGCTCTTGAATCAACATCCAATGAAGGAAAGTGCCAGGATTGCACTTGCCCTTCTTCTTTATCACGAGAATAGAAAAACTGAAGCTGAAAAACATCTTGCACAGATTGCAGACAAAAAGGGTGCGCGCAAGCATAATTCTGAATATGCTCAACGACTAATAAATGAGTGGCGCAATGGGGAGAAGACCCAATGAAAATGACAGGTTCAGGATGCATTGCTGTGTGGCTGGTCATTTCTTTGATCTTGTTTTTACCGGTTTCAGCTCCGTGTGGGGACACGGTTTCGGCAAAAGACAAATACAATATCGGCAGATCGGTGAAACCCACTCCTTTAAAAGTGACCCATAAACCCCGTGACTGGTCCGTGAAAACTGAACAGACAGAAGCAATTTTGGAAAACAGGATCGGTGAGTTAGATAAAATCAAGGCAAACCCCTCTCAATATCAAAACACATTGCAAAAAACCCTGAAGGAATCAAACCAATGGAATTTAGAGCGTCTCAAGGATATTAAATCATTTAAAGGAAAAGCAGGGGTGGGCGGCCTGGAAATGACGGGAACCCCTCCCGGAGTCAAGGGGTATTGCGGTATTTTAAGTGATGCAGAACACGTCAATGTGGATGGAGTAAAATTCAATAAAATTGTTAAAACTGCAGAAAACATGGGATACACAACCATTGTAGAAGGCGATCGTGTTTTTATAAAAGAACTGAACGCTGAATTTTACAGAGGTCCCACGGCCTATCCTTCCCCAGCCGGTAGCAGTGCTGCTGAACTGGAAATGGGTGCAAAACTTTATGACAAAGAATATGCCGGCGGCATGAAGGTCAAGTACGACCCTAAAACAGGGAAACCCTGGCGGGTGAAATACGACCCGAAGACCGGAAAAGAAATTCTGAATTTCACAGAAGGTGCGGTTAAAGTGGAAGCGTGGGACAAACACCTTTATTCCAAGGACTTGGTTAAAAAGGGAGGCTATACACTTAATAAGGATGTGATGACCTGGAAAAAAGGGGACTGGCGGACAGCCGGAAAAATGACCAGCCGGATGATGGGAAATGGCGGGATTGTGGATCAGGATTTTTTAAACAAATGCAAACAACTCAAAGAAAGGGTGCCCCCGGAGGCATTGGGGCTTGTAACTCCTGCACAGAAAAAAGCATTTTTTGATAAAGTACAAAAATACAACAACCTTGCATACCAGAATACCAAAAATATTTATCAGGCAAAAGCCAATACCATGAACAACAGGGTCAAAACCACCACCAAAAATTATGAACGTGCATTGAAAGGAGGGAATAAAAACGCCATTGCCAAAGCCAAGAAAGCGCTTAAAAACGCCAAAACCAATGCTTTTAATTACAATACCAAACACCACTATGCGAACAAGAGCATCTCAAGGCAACCTGGCGGCTCTGCCAACCTGATGAAAATGGAAGGGACAAGATCTTTTCAGATCAAGGGAACAAAAACAAGTGTAAGCGTCCAGATTTCTCCCAAGGGGAGAATCAGCTACCTGAACGCGAAAACTGGCGAGATCATTCCTGACAGCAAAGTCAGAGAGATGGTTTTGAAAAAATCCAAAATGAGTATGATAAAAAATTCCAAACCGGGTACCACATTTAAAGCGTCAGCAGGCAAAGTCCTTGGGAAAGGGATGACTGCTTTAAATTACCTTATGATCGGCCATATGCTCTATTCCGGTGCCAAAACTGGTGCGGAAAAAGCAATAGAACATACCGATGTTGATGAAAGTGCCTTAAAAACCCTTGGCAGGCTCATTTTGTATGAAACCGTTTATGCAACAGGCCTTGGGAAAGCACTGGAAATGGGTGCCAAAGCAAACGAGGAAACATGGTATTACTATTACCTGGATGAAGCGGCTGGAAAAGATCCAAGTGCTCTGTGGGCTTATGTTCGCGGTTATAGGTATGGGGTTCATTATTTTGCTGAAGACTTAGCGAATTTTAAAGCCCTGGAGGAAAAATACCTCGACTTTGAAGGTCTTCAGGTGGATTTGCAGATGATGGCCCTGGCTGAAAAACAGGCTCTTCACATGGAATCCAGGGTTCGGCAAAAAAAGTGGGAGAAAGAAGTGGAATCCGTATTAAAGGACCTGAAATCGTTTCTGAACAATGAACCCGAATCCATGACAAACGAACAGAAAAAAATACTGGAGCATGACAGAATGCAGACGGCCTGGGAAAAGGCTGTGGAACAGGGTTTGGTTGGTAAAAGTCAGTATGAACAATTTAAAAGAGGATATAACAAACTATCCGGTCAATACGATCCTGAGTTGGCCGCCAGAAAACCTGTGGTTCCAGACAAAGCAACTGCGTCTCAGGGACAAAAGCCACCCAAAAAGAAACGAAATCTTGCTGACATGCTTAAGATTGATGTTTCGAAAGAAGAGAATGTAGATCAATATGATAAATCAGCCTATACATACACATTTCAAATCAGTTTTAACGAAAATCTCAAAGACAGATATTCTATCATTTCCCCGACGGCGGTAAACTTTCAAAAACAGATGACAAAGGCTGCAGGCGCAATAATCAGTCAACGGGATATGAAACGATACACTATTGATGATGTCCTGGATATTTTTTACCGGGATCATGATATTTTTCCAGGATTAGCTCTGCAGGTGACAGTGCCTGACGGGACTATCATTGCCGACTATCCATTCGGAATGGGTTGGAAAGGGGTTGTCTTCGAGCAGGATACTTCTTTTACTTATGAGTATTTATCGGCCGCTCATCAAATAAAGACAAAAAGATCAGACATTGCAAAGCTTGAACGAGTTTCAGAACAGGAACTCAAGGACTTGAAAAAATGGCGGGCAGATGCTCGTACAGCAAAAATAAAGAACAAACAAGCTAGTATTGCTGCACTTGAAAATAAGATTAAGCAATGCTTTATGGGAACTGCATCGACTATGGTAATGCAGGATCTGAATGGCTTAGAAGCATATAAAGGCAAACCTCATTGGGAAGAATCAATTATCGAGGATGACTATGGTAAACATAAAACATCACACCTGGTGCAGGATGTTGCAAAAGGGTATGAGTGGGATCGTTACAAAGATGATCCAAACGCTACCTGCAGCAGAGCTGAGGATATCAAAAAATATCAAACTGGCAAAAACATTGATTTTTCAGACCTCGACCGCAGATACCAGCGTGATCAAA
>Ga0233430_1004712_pt1 | contig 12408 bp, 11 predicted proteins | sample SI_118_April2016_2_FD_179883 | JGI IMG/M metagenome (GOLD analysis project Ga0233430, IMG submission 179883) | Seawater microbial communities from Saanich Inlet, British Columbia, Canada - SI_118_April2016_150_MG | ecosystem: Environmental > Aquatic > Marine > Inlet | place: Canada: British... | reverse complement strand
CGGGGTTAGCGAGTTATACACGAAAGTTTCCCAATAGGCAATATTTGTTGACCAAAAAACAAAAGCCGCAATCGGCGGCGATAATTGGCTTGGAAAAGGAAATTTTTTTCCGTTTTATAACAAATAGGTAGGTGAGTAGTCGGTCGCATTATGGATTGGAAAAAAAACGCTGGAACGTCCGGTGTTCCTCTTGCCTGCATCAAGCAGAGCTTGACAAAAGTGTCCTTATGGGAAACAACTGTTTTTCCAAGATGTATCGTTGATCTGTTCACAGGACCCAGGCGACCGGTGTTGAGAGAGTGGGGCGACATGAGCGACGACATTGTATTTGCGATCTTTGTTTATGATGATGTTGAACCCATCGACCTGGGAGCGACGTTCGGCGTTCTGTCCATGGCCCGCAGGATCGCACCGGGAATTAAGGTATTTACCGTGGGCCGGGAAAAAGGGCGGTTACGGCTGACCAACGGACTCACCATATTGGCGGAATACGGATTTGCGGATTGTCCGGACATGGACGTTCTAATCGTTTCCGGCGGACCGGGTTGGATTGATCAGGCAGAGATGCCCGGTGTTCTTGCTTTTGTAAAACGGATGAAAAGCCGCGCCGTTGTCGTGTCGGTTTGCACCGGCGCCATGATTCTTGCGGCTGCCGGTGTCCTTGATGGACGGCGGGCTACGACGAAACGGCGGGCGGCGGTTGACGAGATATCTCCACTACAAACCTTGCGTGGCGGATATCCGAAGGTGGATGTTGTGGAGTCGCGGTTGGTTGACGACGGTGACGTTATCACCGGGGGCGGAGTGACGCTGGCCATCGATATGATGCTTCACTTGCTCCAACGTTTCCTGGGCAGTTCCGTAGCCAACGAAACGGCACGGATTATGGAATATGAGACGGCGTGGTTTGCCAATGGGGTAGCGTTTGGTAAAAATGCTGAAACTGAAACGAGCGTGAAGCGAATATGAAATCCGAAGCACCCGAAGTTCATCAGATGATTGGCAAGCGGTTACGGCAACTACGCAAAACGCGTGGCGTCACCCTTGACACTCTTGCCAAATCAACTGGTTTCACCAAAAGCTATCTCTCCAAAATCGAGAACGCCAAGAAGGTGCCGCCGATCGCGTCGCTGGCGCGGATTGCTGAGGCCTTGAACACGGATCTGGCATTTTTCTTTGATGCCAATGGCGAGGATGTGGGCTCCAAGGGCGACGGGATTTGTGTCGTCCGCGCAAACGAGCGCGAAACCGTTATGCGGGGCGGCAGTTCATTTGGATACGATTATCAGGCCCTGGCGCATAAGAAGTTGGACAAGCTTATGGAGCCGTTTATTTTCACTTTTCCCCCGCACGTCAGCAAGGATTTCTTTTTCGAGCACGCGCAAGAGGAACTGTTTTTTGTGCTCAGTGGCCGCGTCTCTTTCGAGGCGAACGGAACCAAAGTGGTTCTTGAACCGGGCGATTGCGTTTATATCGGATCAAATATCCCACATCGTGGCCAATCGATCGGCGAGAAGGCGACAGCCCTTGTCGTCGTCGCCAAGCACGATCACCAGAACGGCTGATTGAAGCTCATTATTTTCCCGACCGAACGAGAACCGGCGTTTTTACGTTCGTCCTCGCCTTAGTCCGCGTTAAGCGCGCGCACCACCAGTTCTCGCAGTTCCGGCGTCACCTCGGGGCGAACGCCCCACCACAATTCGAAGGGCCGTGCGGCTTGGTGAAGCAACATTCCAAGGCCGTCGGCATAACGAATTCCGCGTTGCTCTGCGGCTTTCAGTAACGGCGTCATGAGAGGCGTGTAGACCAGATCGGCGACCACAGTTTCGTTGCCGACATCGCTCAGGTCTAGATCAAGATCGGGGTTTCCCACCATGCCCAGAGAGGTGGCGTTGATGATCAGATTGGCGCTGGGAAGCAGGGCCGGCACATCGCGCCAATGGGCGGGATGTATCTGTGAACCCAGCCGGGCGCGAAAGGCCACAGCCCGTGGAAACGTACGGTTGACCACATAGACGTTTCGCGCGCCACGCTCCAGCAACCCGTGGGCGACCGCCCGGGCGGCTCCGCCGGCTCCCAGAAGCACCGTATGCTCCAGATTGTCGTCCCAACCCGGTGTTTGGTCGTCAAGGCAGGAGACAAAGCCTTCCACATCCGTGTTGGTGGAACGCAAGCGGCCCTCGTCCAGCCACAGGGTATTGGCCGCACCCACTGCGCGGGCACGTTCATCGGGCTCGGAAGCGGCCAGCGCCAACTCTTTATGCGGAATGGTGACGTTGCATCCCACATAGCCATGCGCGGCAAGATTTTCGACAAAATCGGTAAAGTCGTCCGGGCTCACCTCTTCAAGGCGATATCCACCGTCAATGCCGTGGCGTTCCATCCAGTGGCCATGAATGATCGGCGATTTGGAATGCTTGACCGGCCAACCGATCAGGCAGGCGGTTCGAACAGCCTCGCCCATGATGGATATCTCCTCTGATTTTGTCGGCGGCATGATTAGCGTCGCGTCGGCATCCCGTCAATATGTACCGACCCTTGGACATTCACCGATATGCGGCTAATCTCTGAAAAAGCGTGCAAACGGCAGGGACCAAACGCAATGATCGGCAGTGAGGAAAAGGTGTCCACGGACCAAGACAATCCATTGGGGTTGGCGGGTATCGATTTCATCGAGTTTGCGGCCTTCGACGAGCGCGAAACGCAAGCTCTGACCCGGACCATTGAGGCTCTGGGCTTTCGGCAGACGGGCCGGCACCGCACCAAGCAGGTTTGGCGCTACCAGCAAGGGGACGTCAATCTGGTGGTGGATCTGGAACCGGCCTCGGCGGCACGGGCCATTGCCACCATGCATGGGGTCTCGGTCTGCGCCACGGGGTTCCGTGTTGGCGATGCCGAATTCTCTCATCGGTCTGCGCTGCGCCGCGGCGCCAGGGACCATCGTGGCGTAAGGGCCGTGGGAGAGGCGGATATTCCGGCGATCAGGGACCCGGCGGGCAGCATCATCTACTTTGTTGACCGTTTCGAGCCCGACGACAACGTCTACGACAGCGATTTCGAGCCTGTAGCACAGCCAGAACCGCAACCTGGGGCGAAAGCCGGGGAAGCGGATATTCTTCGCATCGATCATGTTTCCCTGTCGGTGCGGCGCGGCGGTACGCGCAAGTGGGTCAACTTCTTTTCCCAGCTTTTCGGCTTCTACGAGGTCGACCACAATTGCATTACCGATCCGGAAGGGTACGTGCTCAGCACCGTACTGAACGCCCCCGGCGGGGACATCCGGTATTGCCTCGACGAACCCATGGACGAGAACACCAACTGCGATCTTTTCCTCAAGGAAAACTTCGGCGAGGGCGTTCAGCACATTGCCTTCGAAACGAAGGACATCATGGGATTCCTGGCGAAAGCCGATCCCGAAAAACTGGAACTGTTGCCAATTCCAGCTGGTTATTACCGTGATCTTGAAAAGGAAGGTTACGACGCGGCTTTGGTTGATGAACTGCGCCGCGCCAACGTGATGATCGATACCGAAGGCGGCGGCAGGTTCCTGCATGCCTATTCCCGCCCCATTGAGAACCGCTTCTTCTTCGAGATCGTCCAGCGCAACGATCATGGCGGATTTGGCCGCCACGACGTTACCGCCCGGCTGCTGGCCCTTCAGGGCCGCGAAGAGATTTCGCCGCACATCAGGGCGCGTCCGCCAAGCGCCCAACGGTACGGCATAACCATCGACGAGAAAACCGCTCTACTGGGCACCCTTGATGTTGCCGGATCGCGGCTTCGCACACCCGAGGCAATGGGCAACTGGCTGACCCGGCATGGCGTCAACGCCGCTTGGCTGCCGTTTTTTGTCCAGCCGTCGGAATTGGCGGGTTTTGTTGACGGCGCGCGTGCGCTGGAGAACCTGACCGGCTTCACGGTCGGCTGGCCCCACAAGATGGAATTACTGCCCCTGTTGGACGAGGTTTCGGAACGCGCCCAATGGGTCGGTGCGGTAAATGCTGTCAGGCGGCAACCCGACGGACGATTGGTGGGAGATATTTTTGATGGTCCCGGCTTCCGGCGGGGTGTCGAGGCGGCAGGCATCAATCTCGACGGCGCCTCTGTTTGGATCGTCGGGGCCGGAAGCGTCGGTCGGGCGATCGCCCGGTCACTGGCCTCAGCGGGAGCCCAGAACTTGACCATCCGGGATTTCGACGAAAGGTTGGCGCAACGGCTGGCGACGGACCTTGGGAAACTATATTCCGGACTAACGGTGTCGGTTGGCGAGCCGGACCGACAAAAGGTGGATTTGGCGGTCAATGCAACACCGTCCGGCAAGTATCCCGATGACCCCGCACCCTTCGATTCAAGGCGCTTGCGAGAAGACGCAGCGGTCGCCGAAACCATCATTTTCCCGGAGGAAACCCGTTTGTTGCTGGAAGCCAAGCGCCATGGCTGCGTGGTTTGCACCGGTATGGAGATGCTGGAAAATCAGTTGGAGTTCTTCGTCGACTTCATGGATCTGGATCCGCAGTGAACAGAGTTTAAGTCATGCTGACCTTGCGGCAAATCGAGGTCATCCGGGCCATCATGGTGGCCGGTACCGTGAACGGCGCGGCCAAGCTGCTTGGCGTGTCTGCGCCGGGTATCAGCCGGGTCATGAAGCATGCCGAGGCCATGTTGGGCATTCGCCTGTTTTCGCGCCGTCATGGCCGTTTTACGCCGACCCCCGAGGCCAGGGACATCTTTGGCCAGATAAACGAGGTTCACCGCAAGGTGGAAGATTTGGGATTGGCCGTTGATCGGTTGAAGCGCGGCGACTCCAGAGTTTTCTCCTTCGCTACCGTCCCAAGTATTTCGCAGAGCATCCTTCCCCGTTCCGTCAACCGCATGCGCGGGAAATTTCCCGACCTGAAAATGAGGGTCGACACCCTGAAGATCGAGGAAGCCGTTGACTATCTGCTTTTGAAGAAGGGGGAGCTGGTGGCTCTGAGTTACAAGCTCGACCATCCCGGCCTTCTGTTCAGCGAACTGGCCGTCGGAGCGCTGATCGCCGTGGTTCCCGAAGGCCACGTTCTGGCGGAGCGTTCCGAGGTATCCATGACCGATGTGGCCGCCTATCCGCTTATCGGTTTTGATCCGCTGGATCCTTACGGAAAGGTGTTGGCCAAGGCCTTTGTGGATAACGGCATCGAACTTGACCTGAGCGTCCAGGTTCGCTACGCCCACACCGCATTCGGGATGGTTCGGCAAAATCTGGGCGTCGCGGTTATTGATGAATTTTCGGCCGCCGAGAAAGCCTTGCCGGGGATTGCCCGCTTGCCCATTGTCGAGCCCACTTCGTTTACCACCTATGCCGCGGTCAACGCCGAAGTGCCCGAAACCATTTTCGCCAAGGAAATGATCCGGCTGTTGCGCGACGAAATGCATCAGGCCGTCGCCAGCCGTCCCTGGGAATAGCTCTATTCCGCGTAAAAAATACCGTCGGCGATCAAGGCGTCGATTTCTTCATCCGAATAACCGGCTTCAGTGGCGATTTCACGGTTGTGCTGGCCCAGCAGCGGGGCGGGGCGGGGTGTTGTCGTATCGCTTTCGGAAAAATGGAACGGAAGGTTGGGTAGCCTGACCGTGCCAAGTATCGGGTGGTTCTGCTCAATGATCATGTTTCGCTGGGTGATTTGTGGATCGGCGACGACTTGATCAATGCGTTGGACCGGCGCGCAGGGCACGCTCGCCTCGTCAAGCGCTTCAATGCAGGCGGCGACGCTGGCTTGTGCCTCGGTCCATGCGGTGACGAAATTGAGCGCCGCGACCCGGTTTTCGTTGCGGCTGGCTGGATCGAGAAACCGCTCGTCCGTCGCCAGGGTTTCCCCACCGACAAGCAGGGCCAGCCGTTTCCACGCCTCGTCCACTTGCGCGGCGATAACCAGATATCCATCATTGGCGGGGAATACTCCATACACGGTTGCATCCGGCAGGTCGTGGCCGGTTGGAACCGGAATTTCCTCGCCATCGCTCAGCAGAAATTTTTGAACGGCGTAGTCATGCATCGAGACTACGCAGTCATAAAGGGCAAGGTCGATGTGCTGGCCGCGCCCCGAGGAATGGCGTCCGACAAGGGCGGCGCAAACCGCGGCCACGCCATTCATTCCCGTGTACATGTCGGCCAGCGGCATGCGAAGAAGCGGCGGCGCCTGATCTGGCGTGCCGAGTTGCGCCATGGCGCCGCTCTTTGCTTCGGCGATAACACCGAAACCGGGTTTGTGCCGATCCGGCCCGGTATGCCCAAAGGCGGAAACCGAGCAATAAACAAGACCCGGATTTATCTTCGACAAGTCGTCATATCCGAGACCCAGTTTGTCGAGCGCGCCGGGACGGTAGATTTCGACGAAGACATCCGTCTCGGTCACGAGTTTTTGCAACAATTCTAGGCCGCGCGGGTCTTTGACATTCAGGCATAGCCCACGCTTGCCCATGTTTTGTTGCAGAAAATAGCCGGACTGTCCGTCCTTGAAATACGGGTGGGCGCGCCCGGCGTCCCCGCGTTTGGGACGTTCGACTTTAATGACGTCCGCACCCATGGCGCCCAAGCACCGCGACAGATGTGGTCCGGCGAGGTAGTGGCTGTAATCAATCACCTTGATGCCGGATAGGGGCAGGGCCCGGGGCTCGATTTGCTTGTTTTGATCCACTACCGGTCGTCCATCCAGCTCCTTACTTCGTCGAAGGCGATGTCGGCGGCCACGGTGGTGCCGGTAAAGTGTTCGTACGCATCGAGCCCTTGAAAGTAGAAAAGCTCAAACCCGCTCAGAATCGGAACGCCGGCGGCTTCAAAGGCTTGAATGAATTCGGTTTTCAAAGGGGTGTAGACGGCATCGAACGCCCACTTCTGCGCGCCGACCGAGGCCGCCGGAATGGGGATGCCCGGGTGCTGGTACATGCCGATGGGCGTACAGTTGGCAACGCCGTCTGCGCTGGCGAGAATTTCGGCGACATCGTCATTGGCGACTGTGGCCGCGTCACATCCATAGCCCTTGAGGGTGTCGACAAGCTCCGTCGCCATGCCGTCTTTCAGGTCGTTGATCAAAATCCGGGTGGCGTTCAGATCGAACAAAGCGAATGCGACGGCACGGCCAACGCCGCCCGCGCCCACCATAAGAACGGTTCCCGGGGCCCGGTCTCCGAAACAACGCGCGTAGCCACGCTTGAAACCGGAAAAATCCGTGTTGTAACCAATCCAGCCTTCTTCCTCGAAAAGCACCGTGTTGACCGTGCCGATGCGTTTTCCAGCTTCCGACAGACGCGGCAAACCGGCGGCGACCCGGCCTTTGAAAGGGTGCGTGACGTTGACCGCGCGAAGCCCGGCATCGCAACATTCCTGAAGTGCCACAAAGGGGTTGAGCCCAGGGCGCTCAAGCAAGTCGAACAGCTCGTAGGTGACATCGCGCCCGTTTAATTTACCCAGGTATTCATGAAGACGCGGCGCGCTGGATCGGGAAATGCCCTCGCCGATAAGTCCAAGTTTTGTCGTCATATGTTTATCCTGGATATCCAAAAATACGCGGCAGCCAAAGAACCACATCGGGGAAGGCGATCAAAACCGCAACCGCCACGATCAGCGCCGCAAGGAAGCCCCATATCTCCCTGATGATTTCGCGAAGTGAGATACCCGTGACGGCGTTGAGCACAAAAAGCAAAATCCCGTATGGCGGCGTAATCAGTCCGATCATGCAGTTCACGACTGCCACCACGCCGAAGTAAACCAGATCGATGCCAAGCTCGCGGCAGCTGGGAATGAACAGCGGGATGATAACCAGGATCAGGGTGGTTGCATCCAGAACACAGCCAAGCAAAAGCAGCAAAAGGTTGGCGCCGATCATGAAGACAATCGGGTCCACGTCGAGCCCGACCAGGGTGCCGGCCACCCTCGCGGGAATGTTTTCGCTGGCAACGATGTAATTGAGGATAAGCGCGCCGCCGATAACCAGACCCACCGAGGCCGACGAACGAACGCTATCCACCAGAACGGAATAAAGGGTGCGGAATGACAAGGCGCGGTAAAAGACAGCCGCCAAAATAAGGGCGTAAGCCGCCGCGACGGCGGCCGCTTCGGTCGGCGTGGTGACGCCGCCATAGATGCCGTACAACAAAATCGCGGGCATTAGCAGGGCCGGGAGGGCGGTAAAGGTATGCTTGGGCAGTTCGCGCAACGGAACCGCTTTCTCCATGGCGAAGCCGCGCTTAACGGACATGGCGTAGTGAATGATCATCAACATGAAGCCCATGAGAAGGCCGGGCACGATGCCACCCAGGAAAAGGTAGCCGATGGAGGTGTCGGAAATCAGCGCATACAGCACCATGGGGATCGACGGCGGAATAATGGGGCCGATGGTGGCCGAGGCCGCCGTGATGGCGGCGGCATAACCCGGCGTGTACCGCCCGTTCTTGGTCATCATTCCGATGATGATCTTGCCAATACCGGCGGCGTCGGCGACGGCGGATCCGGACATGCCGGAAAAAATCAGGCTGGCAACGATATTCACGTGACCGAGGCCGCCTCGAAACCGGCCGACGGCGGCCACGCAGAATTCCAGAAGCCGTTCGCTAATCGTGCCTGCGTTCATAATATTCGCGGCGACGATGAACAGCGGCACGGCCAGAAGGACGAAGCTATCGTAAAGTCCTTGAAGGATTTGCTCGCTAGTCAGGCCCAGATCCTGCCCACCGGCAGCCAGGTAAACCAGGGATGCGACGATGATAGAGTAAGCGACCGGAGTGCCGATGGCCGCCAAAAGGAAAAGCGCCAGCAGGCAAAGCGAAAATTCAAAGGTCATTGGGTTTGCGCTCCGGGCTGGTCTTCAGGCGCCCCCTTGCGAATAAGGGTGACGACGCGAAGCGCATAACGAATGATAACGGCGACGGCAAAAATGGCGTAAACGCTAAACACGTAGTCCAGTCGAATTTTAAGCGTGGCGCTTTTCTTAAGTTTATAGAATGTAATGAAATCCCACGTCGCCGGAAGGGCCGCCAAAAGCCCAATGACGATGGCCACCGCAGAGATGATGGCGAAGACTTGCCGGGGTTTTTTGCCCACAGCCAAATACAGGATGTCGAACGTGACGAGATCATTGTCGCGTACGCAAAAAGCCGACCCCCAGAACACGATCCAAATCCAGAGCATAAGGCACAGTTCAACCGTCCACCCAATGGGATGAACGAAGACATAGCGCGACGTGATCTGAGCTACGAAGGTGAGAAACATGGCGGCGAGCATTGCCACCGCCACGTTCTCAGCCCGCGCATTCAACCAACGAAGTACAGAATGCACGATTATGCCTTCGCTTAGAGGGCGTTAATTTTAGCGACCAGACCCTTGGGCCAGTCTTTCGCGAAATCGGATTCCAGGTACATTTTCTGGACGCGATCGCGGAACGCCTTGATGTTGGGCTCATAGACTTTCAGGCCCTTGCCGCGAAGGAAGTCGGCCAGTTCATTTTCTTTCTTCAACTGGTTCTGGCGACCGTATTCAGAGGCTTCGTCAGCGGCCTTTTGCACGGCAGCCTGACCGGCAGCCGACATGCCATCGAAGACCTTCTTGGAGATGGCTAAGTAGTTAAGATCGACCAGATGGCTGGTCAGAATGATCTGTTTGGTGACTTCGTAGAACTTTGCGTCGACCACGGTCGGAAGCGGGTTGTCCTGGCCGTCAACGGCGCCGGTTTGCAGCGCGGTGTAAACTTCGGTGAAGGCCATGGGGGTCGGGTTGGCACCAAGGGCTTTGCCCAGGAACTGCCACGCATCCGTACCCGGCATACGCAGGTTCACGCCTTTAAGATCGTCAGGCGTCATCACTTTTTTGTCGGACCGCAGGTTGACCTGACGGCGACCAAGATACATCACGCTCAGCAGCTTGACGCCGAGTTCTTTTTCGACCTTGGCTTTGAATGGCTTCATGATGTCGGAATTGAAGACGGCGACCTGATGGGCGGCGTCGCGGTGCAGGTAACCGGCCGTGAAGATCGAGAACTCGGGGAAGAAAACGGCAAGTTCCTGAGCCGACGTGATCGACATGTCCAGGTTGCCACGCGCAATGGCGTCAAGTTCCGTGCCTTGCTTGAAAAGGGTGCTGTTCCAGTGCGGCTGGAAGGTAGCGTATTCAGCGACAGCCGGGCCGAATTTTGCGACCAAAGCGACGGCGCGCTGATCCGTGGCCGAGCTAGGCGCCGACAGGCGCAGCGTAATTTTGTCGGCGGCTACTGCAGCAGTACCAAAAGCGGCGGTCATGGCAACGGCGGCGACAGTAGCCAACGCCGTGCGGCGGGTCAGTTTGATAGGCATGAATCTTCCTTCCTGTGTCAGTTGTTTTTGTTCCGCCACCGGCGGAACACTTATTTTGCGCAGGATTTCGGAATCCGCCCCGTATCCCTTTTTCGCGCGTCGCTTTGAACGGTCAGCATACTGACCATCATTCTCAATAACAAACCCAAATCTATTCCATACGGGCCAGCGCCTCCAATCCCAGCTCATAGCCGATGACGCCGAGGCCGGCGATCACGCCGACGGCGACAAGCGAAACGTACGAGTGGTGGCGAAAGCTCTCGCGCTGATGGATGTTGGAGACGTGCACCTCGACCACCTTCGCCTCGACACCGGCAATGGCGTCGTGAATGGCGACCGACGTATGGGTGTAGGCTCCCGGATTGTAAAGGATGCCGTCGAATTTGCCTTTGTATTCCTGAATCCAGTCGACGAATTGTCCTTCGTAATTGCTTTGCCGGCAATCAACGGTAATGCCCAGGGCCTTTGCCTTTTTGCGGCACATTTCCTCGACGTCCGCCAAGGTGGTGTGTCCATAGACTTCCGGCTGCCGGGTGCCCAGCAGGTTCAGGTTCGGGCCGTTCAGAACCAAAATGTGTTTGCCCATTATGCGACTGCTCCTCAATCGGTTGACACGTGCGAGACATCCTTATCCGGCGAATAGATATCCAGAATGTTCCAATGGCCGCTCGTCGGTGTCGGATTATTAATCATGGCGACATCTATGACCGTGGGTTTACCAGATGCAATCGCTTTCTCCAACGCCGGTTTGAACTCAGCCGCGGAACGGATGCGCACGCCGTCAATGCCGTAAGCCTTGGCGATGTCGGCGAATTTGGGTGTCAGGTCTTCGTCATCCTTGGGGAAAGTCGTTCCGTAGGTCAGTCCGAAGTGCGCCTTTTGCAGACCCGCAATGGTGCCGAAGGCGTTGTTGTTCATGACAATCCAGATCACGCCCAGACCTTCCTCTTTCGCGGTGGCCAGAACCGCCGGGTTCTGCCCGAACCCGCCGTCGCCGACCAACGAGATAACCACTCGGTCGGGGGCTGCCACCTTGGCCCCGATGGCCGATGACGGCCCAAAGCCCATGGTCGCGAACCCGCCCGGTATGAGGACCGAGCCCGGCGTATAGATGTCGAACTGCTGGCCGACACCGTTTTTGTTCCAGCCCACATCGGTGGTCAGGATGGCGTCACGCGGCATCACCGCACGCACATCGGCCAGAATGCGTTCGGGCATCATGGGGAAGGCGTCGCTGGTTTCCATTTCGGTGTTCGACGCCTTGAATTCCTTGCGGTTGGCGGCGATTTCTTCGGCCAGTCCCGGTTTTGAGACGCCGTTGGGGTATAGCTCCCTGGCGATTTCCAGCAGCGCCTTCAGAGCTTGCTTGGCGTCGGCGACGATGCCCAATTCGGTGGGGAAGTTGCGGCCGATCTCGGACGGTTCTATGTCGATGTGAATCAAACGGCTGGGCGGGAAATTGAAGGTATAGTCCCGATACCATGACGAACAATCGGCTTCCTTGAAGCGCGTGCCGATGCCCATGATCCAATCCGCGCCCAGGCACTTGTCATTGGTGAACTGGGTTCCCCAAAAACCGGTCATGCCCAGTTTCAAAGGGTGATCGTCGGGCAGGGTACCCTTGCCCATGACGCTGTGGGCGACGGGAATGCCCATGTGGTCGACAAATTCGCGCAACTCGTCGGCGGCACCGGCCAGCAGCACGCCGCCGCCCACGTAAAGCACCGGGTTGTCGGCCTGGGCCAGATTGCGCACGACCTGTATGGCGGCCTCGCGATCTATGGACGGTTTGGACAAGACCTTGGTGTTGCCTTTCAGCGCATCAAACAGGCCGGTGTCGATCTTAGCCGAGAAAACGTCCATGGGGACGTTCACCAGCACCGGGCCGGGCTGTCCGCTTTCGGCCAAACGAAACGCCTTGTCGATAATTTCGGGCAGCAGTTCGGCGCGATCAACCCGCCACGCGCGCTTCACGAAGGGGCGGTAAATCTCGTACTGGGAGGCGTCGGCGTGCAGGTTGACTTCCTGGTGCGGGTGCTTGCCGTAATAGTGGGTCGGGATGTCACCGGCGATCACGACCATGGGGAT
>Ga0233430_1004705_pt1 | contig 12421 bp, 11 predicted proteins | sample SI_118_April2016_2_FD_179883 | JGI IMG/M metagenome (GOLD analysis project Ga0233430, IMG submission 179883) | Seawater microbial communities from Saanich Inlet, British Columbia, Canada - SI_118_April2016_150_MG | ecosystem: Environmental > Aquatic > Marine > Inlet | place: Canada: British... | reverse complement strand
TGGTTGCCCGCTTTGGCACCGAGACTAGCGGGCCCAGTGTTTGTAAAGCCGACCAAGGCGGCATTGGCGACTTCATTGAGCGTATCATTGCCGGTATTGCCCATCAGCGCACCAGGGTCGGTATCTGAGATACCTAACGGCGAAGCCGAGTCAGTTGTATCTTCGAGATAGGATTCGCCAAAATAATCATTAATAACGCCGTCTACACCATAGTTTTCTGGAGCCGTGCCACCGCCGAGGGGGTCAGTGGGGGCAAATTCGTCATCGGAATAAAACCAAGCTAAGTCTTTGTCACTGATGCCACCCCCAAATGGGTCGGCGTCACGAATCGCGTTTGCACCTGGATGCGACAATCCCATTTCTTCTGAAATCATATTAGCAGTTTGAGCGGCTGTACGACCAACAGGGTCGGCTGCAATGCCTGCGTAATAGCCAATACCTTTACCTGCATGTCTACCTAACTGGCTGCCTATGATGGCTCCTTCCTTCCCTAATCTGGAGCCAATTTTTCCTCCGACAATTCCACCGATCCGGCCTCCTAATTTTGCTCCTTTTTCGTCCAATCCATAATCAGGGGCATTTCCCGGAAGCCCGTTGAACGTAGTAGCGGTATAGGTTTGTGGCTCACCATGGACATTTCCATTCTGATCAACCGTTGAAACAGATTGTTCCCACATACCGGTATCCTGATTGAAATGAGCGGGGCCATAAGATGTTGAAAACTCGATACTTGCCATCAGATATTACCTTTTTTGTTGGATTTAAACTTTGAAAATAAAAAATATGAGAAATGTAGGATGAATTCTAATGATAAGAATAAAAATATATAGACTACGGATTCTATCATTAGGCTGTAATTTTCTAGAAAAGTGTCTAGATCGAATGAGAAATAAACTATCGAATAAACTAAAAATAAAATTGAATGTTGTTTTTTTGTTAAAGGCAAAACCCAATTGGGATTTAAATTTGATCTAATCATTCTACTTCCAATGCCTCTATTACAGACGGATTTTCCCCACATGCCGGTTTTTGGTTGAAATGAGCGGGGCCATAAGATGTTGAAAACTCGATACTTGCCATTAGATATTGCCTTCTTTGTTGGATTTGAATTTATCCAAAGAAAGGAAAATTAAATAAATTATTACCTCTAATATCAGTATAGATACTGCAAATATTATAATTGATAATAGTTCATTACTAATGGAAAATAATGAATCAATATCAAATAAGTAATAAAGTAATGAATAAAAGATCATTATTGAATAGTATTGTAATCTGCTAATTGGTATATTCAGTTTTGGATTGAATGTTAACCTCACCATTTTTAATTCGCCTCATTTTTATCAATACGCGTTATCTCTTCTATTCTCTATGCCCCTATTAGAGGGCGTTTTTAGTAAAATTGCGCGTTTATTTTTTTACTTGTTAGCATTCACGTCGTCCGACCAGGTGTTCATGAGGGAGTTGATGCTGTTGATATAGTGCTGTCGGCTTGCCTTCGTGGTGGTTGTGGGTTTGCGGGGTTTGAGCCGTTTGGCGCGCTGGCGGGAGAGGGGGCCGAGGGTTTCGAGTTGGGCCAAAAGACTATCGGGTGATTCTACTAGGCTTGGGCTTGGGCGGTGGCGGTCTTCGCTGCGGATCGTGCGCCCTGAGCTATCGACGTTGAGGGGGCCGGGATAGGTGATGGCAAACCACTCGCTGACGGTGTCGCGGACTTTTTCCGAGGCAGGGTGATACCAGGTGCGATAGGCCTCGCTTTGCATCAAAGTCTCAATCTCGGGTGCCGAGAGCAGCCGGGGAATGAGGGGGATGGCGCGCCCTTCCAAATGAATTTCCTGGTCCTCGCTAAATTCAGCCGGGGCAGCCGGGTCAATTTCCGCCTGATGAATGGCGGCCAACAGATCGTGGCCGGTGAGCGCTGGAATATTGGCCGCCATGTTTGCCGTTTTGTCGGCCGTTTGGCGGGTGAAGCCGTTCTGTTCTCCGCTCTCAGGGGGCTCGTCCACGCCAATTGTCGGTTTATTTTCTGAATAATCTTCCACCACTAAGTGTCCTTATATGTTTTTGTTAACGCATAAGGTAGGGGGGATGTTTCTCATTAGCAAGAACAAATTGTGAACAATTTATTAATATTCCTAAAAAGGGTATAATTAATAAGGTGTTAGGTGTTGAAAATTTAGTCACCTCCCACCCCAGCCCTCCCCCTCAAGGGGGGAGGGGGTAAGCTTAAAATGAGTGACCCAAACTTCCTCCCCCTTGATGGGGGAGGATTGAGGAGGGGGTGAATTAAAAAAAGAGGAGGTGTGTGTTTACTGAATGATCGATTTTAGTTCAGCGAGGCAGGCGGCGTGGTTGGCCTCACAGCCGCCGTCCAGCCACCAGGCCTCAACCTGCTCAAGCAGGCGGGAGATCTCGGGGCCGGGGTCAATGCCGAGATCCAGCACATCCTGGCCTTTGAGCGGAAAGGTGGGCTCTTGTCCAATCTGAGCATCGGCGATCTCGACGAGATGAAGCCAGCGGTGTTTTTCTTCAGCGAGCGTGTCGATTGCGTCGACCTGCATTGCCGCCCAATTGAGCAAGATAAGATCAATCACCGTGGTCGCCCCATGCGTATAAAGCGCTGCCTGGACATCTTCGTCGCTCATATCCCAGCGAATATCTACTGTCGGCGCGACCATGGCAGTGAGACGTTTCTGTTCGGCTTTGGACAGGCGCAGGGCAGCGGCAATCTCCAGGACGCCGCTTTCATCGGTGTCGACGAGGGCAGCCAGCCGCCGTAACGGGTCAGGCTTGACGCTGGCAAAATTCATCGCCCTGGTCTCCAACCAATGGACCTGACGCAGTTTATCCGGCGAGATGACATAAGGGAGGATGATCTGCAACACGCCCTGTTGATACATCAACGACATGATATCGAGCAGCATATTTGAGCTCAAAATTTTGAACAGCTCGGCCCGAATGCGCTCAGCCGAAAGCTCTCTCAGCAAGCCGGCCTGATCAATGCAGGCTTGGAACTCCCGCTTGCTCTCAACCCGCATGCCCAAGGTCGCGATAAAGCGGAAATAGCGTAAAATACGTAGATGGTCTTCCTCAATCCGCTCAGGCGCTCGGCCGACAAAGCGGATCACCCGATTGGCGAGATCTTGAATGCCATTGAAATAGTCATAGACCATGCCGTCCGGTGTCGCGCTCAGTGTGTTGAAAGTGAAATCACGCCGGGCGGCATCTTGTTTCCAATCTAGCGTGAACTCGACCACCGCATGGCGACCATCGGTTTTGATGTCTTTTCGAAGGGTGGTGATCTCAAAGCTCTGGCCGTTGATTACCGCCATCACTGTGCCGTGCTCGATGCCGGTCGGCACGGCTTTGATGCCAGCTTCTTCTAATAGCCGGACAACTTGATCCGGCGTCTCCTGGGTTGCAAGATCGATATCGGTATTTGGTTTTCTAAGCATGGCGTCGCGGACACAGCCGCCGATAAAGCGGGCTTCTTTGCCGTTTTTGGTGATAGCAGCAAGAACCGCTGTTACTTCCGGGCTTTCCATCCAGGGCTCAACCGGGATTTGCCCGCCGGGCCGTCCGTCCCAATTCACGATGATATCACCAGGCTTGATGGCCGGCTCAAACAGCTTGCGGCGTGACGATTTGCGGCGCGCGACGAGCAACAAAAAAACTATCAGGGCCAGGGTCGTCACCGTCCAACGCACCGGACCTTCGATATAATTGAGTATCTCTTCAATCATCTCTTACGATACCAAGCTAAATTGGCGTCACTTAAATCGACCGGGAACAATCTTGCCATCTTCCAGGCGCGGCGATTGGTATTTGCCTATTGTATCATCACCCAAGGTGGTTAGATATATGAGAGAAACTGCGGCAAGAACGCAGCCGATGACGCTGACCCAAAACCAATGGCCTTCTTCCCAATCGGGCATCCCCCGGCCTTTTCGCTTGGCGTCAATTTTGGCCCAAATAGTGTAGAGCACCAATGGCGTGATCAAAGGGAGAAATATATGAAGGAATATCCGCATTTGTTTTTTTTCCGTTAATCGCTGAGCAGGCGTTGCGATAAATTGCGCAACATGCCGGCGGTGGCGCCCCAAATAAAATAGTCCTGCCAGGTGATGGCAAAATGATGGCGCGTCTGGCCGTTGAACTCGCGGGCAAAGCGCTCGAAATTTTCCGGATGGATGAGAAAGTCGAGCGGCGCTTCGAAAATCTCAGCGACCTCATCTTCTTGCGGAGTGAGCTCAAAAGGCGGCTCAATGACGCCGATGATCGGGTTGACGAGATAGCCCGTGCCGACAATGTACTCATCCAGCTCACCAATGATCTCAATGTGGCGAGAATGCAGCCCGACCTCTTCTTCGGTTTCCCGTAGCGCCGTGTGCTGGGCGTCGCGATCATTATCATCGACGCGCCCACCTGGGAAACTGATTTGCCCGGCATGATTTTTAAGATGTTCGGTGCGCTTGGTCAGCATAACGTTGAGACGATCTTCGCGGACCACCAGCGGCACGAGGACAGCAGCTGGTGTCAGCGGCTTATCACCTCTGACCCATTCATTGCGCTCTTCCTCGATAAGCTCTTCTTGCTCGGTATCTTCATTGGAGCGCCGCCGCGTGACGCCCTCGCTGGCCTGGAGGCGCGCAAGAACGTCCTCGAGGCTCAGTCTTGATCCGTCAATGTGCCGATCTGAAAGAATTGTCCGCTACTCCATATGCCAAAGGCGTGTTCTTTAAATATATCCTCTCCTTGCGCCATTTCCACGCCCAATTCAACACCAAGATCAACCAATTGATAAAACACCGCGCGTGTCAATTTCGCCTCCAGGCCATCCCGCACCATAATGTAGGGGGAAGGCTCCTCGGTTTCAGGATCGGTCTCAATGCGCAGCGGATGGGCCCCATCGGCTATCACAATTTCGTCAATATTGGTGCGAAAAGAGAGAATCTGGGTGTTGTTTTCGCCCTCAACCGTCATCTCTACGGCCTGAAAAGGCACGTCTTCTACGGTGATTTCACCCTTTTCTGCCGGTGTAATCAGCCAGTACCTGCCATCTTCGTCGATAGTCAGCACAGAGGCGAATAATTTGACGAGTTCTTTGCGACCTATGGGTGATCCATGGTAAAACCAAAGGCCGTCAGCATTGATGTGAATGTCCAAATCTCCGCATAGGGTTTGACCTTCGCTCAATTGGGCGGAATCATGCGTAGGGGTGCCAAAGAGTTCCGAAAGAGAATTTAGATCCCCGGAATTGTGTTGAGGTTTTTGTTTGGTCATTATGACTTACCAAGGGTTTAAGAATTTATTTTAAGGAGAATACCATTGTCTGATGCCGCTGAACCATCCGTAACTCCCAATCAAACTGATAATAGTGATGTTGTGGGTGAACTTGAAGACATTAGCAAAAAAATTGTTGAGGTGCGTAGCGCCATTGGCCGAATTATTTTTGGCCAACAATCGGTTGTTGAAGAGACGCTGGTTACTTTATTGGCCGGCGGCCATGTGCTGCTGATCGGCGTTCCAGGTCTGGGTAAGACGCGCTTGGTGGAAACGCTTGGCACTGTCTTAGGGTTGGATGAGCGCCGCGTTCAGTTTACGCCGGATTTGATGCCGGCTGATATTTTAGGCTCTGAGGTTTTAGAGGAAGGCGAAGGCGGCAAGCGCGCTTTCCGGTTTATTCAAGGCCCCGTTTTTTGCCAGCTTTTGATGGCCGATGAGATCAACCGGGCAAGCCCGCGTACTCAGTCTGCTCTTTTGCAGGCGATGCAGGAGCGCCGGGTTTCGGTTGCCGGTCACTATCATGATCTGCCGGCCCCGTTCCATGTCTTGGCGACGCAGAACCCGCTTGAGCAAGAAGGCACTTATCCATTGCCCGAAGCCCAGCTTGATCGCTTTTTGATGCAGGTAAACATCGACTATCCGCAATTGGCCGCCGAGCGGGAGATCCTGACCGCAACGACGGGCTCGGAAGAAGCAACGCCTCAGCAAGTGATGAGTGCTGATGAATTACAAAACGCGCAGCGAGTCGTCCGCCATGTGCCGGTTGGCGATAGTGTGATGGCGGCGATATTGGAGCTGGTGCGTTCCGGCCGTCCAAACTCGTCGGATATTCCCGAAGTGATTGAACACGTGGCTTGGGGACCAGGCCCGCGTGCCAGTCAGGCCTTGATGCTGGCGGTACGTGCACGGGCAGTCATCGGTGGGCGCTTGGCACCCTCGATTGACGATGTGCTCGCTTTGGCCCAGCCTGTCTTGCGGCATCGCATGGCGCTCAATTTTGCCGCCCGTGCCGAAGGTGTCACTTTAGAAAAAATCATTGATAAACTGGCCAGTCGGATTGGATGATAAATGATATGCCGGTCCATTTAGCGGAACTCCATAATCGAGCTGAGTTGCTCGCTGCCAATCTGCCGCCATTGATGGTCGCGGCAGAGCGGGTGGCGGCGACCGTTGCACAAGGCGTGCATGGCCGGCGGCGGGTTGGCCAAGGTGAGACGTTCTGGCAGTTCCGCCATTATGAGCGGGGTGATCCGATCCAGCATATTGATTGGCGCCGCTCGGCACGTTCCGATAGCGTCTATTTGCGGGAAACCGAATGGGAGGCGGCGCAAAGCGTTTGGCTTTGGAGTGATGCGTCCCCCTCAATGAATTATAGCTCGTCCAAAAAGCTGCCGACTAAAATGGAGCATGCTGATTTGCTGACCTTGGCATTGGCCTCACTCCTGATCAGAGGCGGTGAACATATCGCGCCGCTTGGCCGGGGCACCATCCCTTCGACCGGTCGGATGGCTCTGAACATTTTGGCTGCTGCCTTGGAAGATCGGGAGATCGAACGCAAAGAACATGCCGGAAGCCTGCCACCTTTTGAGCAAGTGCCGAAGCATGGCCGAGTTGTTTTGATCAGTGATTTTTTGGAGCCTTTGGAAGAGATCAATCGCGCCGTCGGTGTGTTTTCTGATCGCGGCGTTGATGGCTACATCTTGCAGATCTTAGACCCTGCCGAACAAAGTCTGCCCTTTGGGGGGCGCACCCGATTTGAAGGGACAGAAAATGAAGGCAATGCGCTGATCGGGCGGGTCGAAGGTGTGCGTGATGACTATAAAACTGAATTGGCAGCTCAACGCCAGGGGCTCGAAGCCATTGCGCGGACAGCGGGCTGGGGGTTTGGTGTGCACACAACAGATCAGCCGCCCGAAGCAACTTTGTTGAGGCTCTATGTTGCGTTGACAGCAACCACAGAATGGACAGGATCGCATTAGCATGTTTACCCTTGGCGCCCTTTCCTTTGTTGCTCCCGTTGCCCTTTTAGGTTTGGCGAGCCTGCCGATTTTGTGGTGGCTGCTGCGCGTCATCCCGCCTGCGCCAAGACGGGTGCGCTTTCCAGCGATCCGCTTGGTAATGCGGCTGGTTAATCCGGAAGAAAGCTCGGCTAAAACGCCGCTTTGGTTGACGATATTGCGATTAGCGCTGTTGACGTTGGTGATTTTGGGCGCAGCGCATCCGATTTTAAATGCTAACAATCAAGTGGCTAAAGACGGCCCGCTCATCTTGATTGTTGATGACGGCTGGGCTTCAGCCAAGCATTGGAATAAACGCCAAACAGCCTTTGCTAATCTAATGGATCAGGCAGAGCGTCAAACCCGGGCAGTTGCGGTTATTACCACCGCTCCCAATTCGGCCGATCGCTCCCGCCAGATGGAGTCTTTGCTGAGTGCCGATGCGGCCCGGCAATTGCTGTCGGCTTTGCAGCCAAAGCCTTGGCCGGTAAATCGGCTGGCAACGGCATCAATATTAAATGAGTTGAAATTTGAAGGCTCGCCCGAAATCGTCTGGCTGAGCAATGGCCTGAACACCGAGCCAGATGGCAGTGATGTGGCTGAGTTTACCAGTATTTTACAAAAGCTTGGGCCGCTTACGGTTTTGGCAGATACGCCCGGTGCTTTGCCGCCGCTCTTAATGCCGCCGGTTTCTGAGCGCGATGGTCTGACGCTTTCGGCCCGGCGCGCGGCGAGCTCTGTGGCTTCATCGCTCAGCCTTCGGGTTAGAGGCGAGGACGGCAACGTGCTGACCCGCCAGCCCTTGAAATTTGCCGCCGGCGAGACAACCGGCAAGCTTAAGCTCCAACTACCGACAGAAATTCGCAACAAAGTGACGCTTATTGAGATTGAGAATTTGAACTCAGCCGGCTCTACTGTTCTGGTGGATGAGCGTTGGCGCCGCCGCCCCGTTGGTCTGGTCTCGAACCTCAAGCGTAGTGCCAGCCAACCTTTATTAGACAATCTGTTTTATCTCGACAAAGCGCTCGATCCTTTTACCGAGGTTCGAATTGGTCCGATGGTGGAGCTTTTTAAACGCGAGATTGCCATGGTGGTGTTGGCGGATCCCGGCAAAATGACCACGCAGCAAAATGATCGGCTATTGCGCTGGATTAAACTGGGCGGCGTTGCACTGCGTTTTGCTGGGCCAAAATTAGCCGCAGATAAGAACCCCGTATTGCCGGTGCGTTTGCGCAAAGGGAACCGGGATCTGGGCGGTGCGCTGTCTTGGTCGAAACCGGCGGCGCTCGCCGCTTTTCCGGAAAACAGTCCCTTTGCCGGGTTGGCCATTCCCAAAGATGTCCACATTCAACGCCAAGTGTTGGCTCAGCCGACGGTCGATCTACCCGAAAAAACCTGGGCCCGGCTGACCGATGGCACGCCCTTGGTAACAGCTGAGAAACGCGGCGATGGTTGGCTGGTCTTTGTCCACACCACGGCAAGCCCGGATTGGTCAAATCTGCCATTGTCGGGTCTATTTGTCGGTATGTTGCAAAATCTCGTGCAGCTTAGCCGGGGGGTTGTTGGTGAGACTGGGGAGCGGGTGCTGAAACCGATCCAGTCAATTGACGGTTTTGGCCGCCTGACCGATCCGCGTGCTGGTGCGCTTGCCATGAAGAGCAGCGAATTTTTAAGCAAAAAAGCTGGCCCCAAAAATCCGCCCGGCTTTTATGGCGATGAGACGGCAAGGAGGGCCTTTAATCTCTCGCCGTCGATCACCCATTTGACGCCCTTGGGTGATCTCGGCGCAGGAGTGACACGTGACACTTATCAAGAATCCCGTGAGCAGGATTTCCGGGGCGCGCTGCTGCTGGCTGCCCTAGCTTTGGCATTGTTAGATATCATCGCGAGTTTTGCGCTCCGCGGATTTTTCACTTTCACCAAAATAAATAAAAGCGCAACGGCGGCTATGTTAGCTGTGCTGCTGCTCCCGCTGATCAGTATGACAGTAGCAGCGCAAACGCTGGTTCCGGACCAGCAGGTAAATACGAATGACACCCGCGAATTTGCCGCGGCGCTTAACATTCGCATCGCCTATGTGAAAACCGGCAATAGCCAGATCGACCGAACCAGCCGTGCCGGTCTTGAAGGCCTGGCTTTTATCGCGAATAGCCGAACTGCTGCAGATATGGGCAAGCCCGTGGCGATTGATCCGGCGTCAAGCGTGCTGGCTTTTTATCCGATGATTTATTGGCCGATTACCGAAGATGCACCGATCATTGATCCGGCAACCGCCAGCAGATTGAACAATTATATTAAAGGCGGCGGCACGATCTTTTTCGACACCCGCGACAGCTCAGGCGCCGGCATCGGTGCCGACCGCCTGGAGGAAATCGCCCGCCATTTAGATGTCCCACCGATGACCGCGATCTCCTCCGATCACGTTCTGACCAAAGCTTATTATCTGCTGCGCGAGTTTCCGGGCCGTTGGACCGGCGGACGCGTCTGGGTGCAAAAGGCCTCTAGCCAAGCAGCCGAGCGCGCCAATGATGGTGTGTCTTCAATTATTGTCGGCGGCCATGATTGGGCAGGCGCCTGGGCGATGGATGAAGCCCGCAAGCCGCTTCACCCGGTCGTGCCGGGCGGCGAGCGTCAGCGCGAAATGGCTTATCGCTTTGGCATCAATCTGATGATGTATGTCCTAACGGGTAACTACAAAGCCGATCAGGTCCATCTGCCGGCCATTCTTGAAAGGTTGGGCCAATAGTGGAAATCATCAGCGGCATTGGCCTTACCGGCATTGGATTTTCCCCACTCGTTGCGTGGCAGGCGATCGTCTTGCTTGGCGGCTTGGCTTTGCTGCTTTTATTGTTTGGTATTGTGCGCGGCGCGCGGGGCTCGATTTTACGGATCGCGGCGCTCGGCATTCTCGTTTTGGCTTTGTTTAACCCGCACCTCGAAAGCGAAAACCGGACCCCGCAGCCGGATATTGCGGTGATTGCCGTCGATGAATCCTCTAGCCAAAATACCGGTGACCGCCGGGCTCATATAAAGTCAGCCTTAAAAGAAGTGCAGGAGAAACTGGCGCAGCATAAAAATCTGCAAGTTCGGGTGATCCGGGGACAGGAAACCGATGACGGTACCCAATTGTTTAGTGAACTTAACCGAGCGCTCGCCGATCTGCCAAAGGGCCGTTTAGCGGGTGCGGTGATTATCTCCGACGGTCAAATTCACGACACACCCAAAGCCAAAGACAAAAAATTCGACCGGCCTTTGCATCTTTTGCTGACCGGTAAGCCTGATGAGCGCGACCGCCGGCTGGTTGTTGAGCGCGCACCGGCTTACGGTATTGTCGGCAAAGAAGTAAAAATACGAGTTCGAGTTGAGGACAATCCGAAGAAACCTGCAGGCGCTTCAGGACGGGCAGCTTTGACGCTTAAAATCGATGGTAAAAAAATCATCAGAAAGTCCGTGCCGATCGGACAAAGTGCGACCATTTCCCTGCCAGTGGATCATGGCGGTGCAACCATTGTCGAAATGGAAGTGCAAAAGATGGCGCGTGAATTATCGCTCGCTAACAACCGGGCGGTCATTAGTGTCAATGGCGTGCGGGATCGTTTGCGGGTCTTGTTGGTCTCGGGCCAGCCTCATTTGGGTGAACGCACGTGGCGTAATCTCTTGAAATCCGACCCTTCGGTTGATCTTGTGCATTTTACAATTTTGCGCCCGCCGGAGAAAAATGACTTCACCCCGCTCAATGAATTGGCGCTGATCTCTTTTCCGATCCGGGAATTGTTTGAGGTTAAGCTGCATGAGTTTGATTTGATCGTCTTTGACCGCTACGTCATTCGCTTTGTGCTGCCGCCGAATTATTTCCAAAACATTGAGAAATATGTCCAAAAAGGTGGCGCTGTGTTGGCGGCGGTCGGGCCGGATTTTGCCGGGGTCAGAAGCCTCTACCATACGCCGCTCGGAAAAATTCTGCCGGGCGAGCCATCGGGACCCGTCATTGAGACCGGCTTTCGGGCCAAGCTTACTGATAAAGGTCGCCGTCATCCGGTGACCGGTGGATTGCCGGGCTCGGAGGGCAAAGAGGCAAAATGGGGTCGCTGGTTCCGCCAGATCGATGCGGTGCCCAAAAAAGGGCATACATTGCTGAACGGTGCGGAAGGCAAGCCGTTATTAATATTGGACCGGGTTGGTGAAGGACGGGTCGCGCAATTTATGAGCGACCAGATTTGGCTCTGGGCCAGAGGTCATGACGGCGGTGGACCACATGCAGAATTGCTGCGCCGCTTATCCCATTGGTTAATGAAGGAGCCCGATCTCGAAGAAGAGGATCTCCGGGCAAAGGTTGATGGCAAAGAGCTGACGATTGAGCGCCGCTCGCTTGACCCGAACCAACCGCCGATTACCCTGACGGCGCCATCGGGCAATAAAACCATCTTAAAATTGCAAGATAACAAATCCGGTGCGGCGACAGTGACAGTGACAGCCGATGAAACCGGGCTCTATAAAATTGAGGATGGTCGACGCCAGACCTTGGCGGCGATCGGCAAGCTTAATCCGGCAGAGTTATCGGACCTCCGCGCATCGCCTGATAAAATTCAGCCCTTGGTCAAAGCAAGCGGCGGCGGCATTGCCTGGATTTCAGAAGGTATGCCCGATTTCCGCCGCACCAAGCCGGGCCGCAGTGGGGCGGGCAATGGCTGGTTTGGGCTGGTCAATAACGGCGCGTATACAGTGACCGGTGTGCGCCAGGTTCCGCTCTTTCCGGCACTCCTCTTCCTGCTATTGGTTGCCGGCGGCATAATGTTCTCATGGTGGAGAGAAGGCCAATAAGCCCGTCTACGTGACACGTTTTATTTGCGCCGCCCTGAAATAGGTGTAACCTTATCCCTCCACAACAATTGGGAATTAGTAAATGCCATTTGTCAGACGTAATGCCGAAGATGAGGTTGAGGCCGTTTTTACCGCGCCTGAAGACGGGGCGACAGAAGAACTCCCTGCCGGCAGTGAAGAGCTTGTTGCCTTTTTTGGTGTTGGCGTGCTGGACATTATCAAAAACGATGAATGGCTCCAGGCGGATTTATCGCTGGCCCGCGTGACCGAGGATTTGATCGAGGTTTTAATCGAGAAAGGGGCGATCGCGTTTACTG
>Ga0233430_1004703_pt1 | contig 12424 bp, 14 predicted proteins | sample SI_118_April2016_2_FD_179883 | JGI IMG/M metagenome (GOLD analysis project Ga0233430, IMG submission 179883) | Seawater microbial communities from Saanich Inlet, British Columbia, Canada - SI_118_April2016_150_MG | ecosystem: Environmental > Aquatic > Marine > Inlet | place: Canada: British... | reverse complement strand
TTGGATCCGGACTAGATAACCATGAAACAAATTCTGTAAATTCTTCTTCCATGAAGTATTTACTTCCAATATGTAAATCTGAGAGAAATATGGCATAGGCTTCAGTCTCTGACTTGTTAGTTGCCTGTTCAGGAATATCTGGAAAAATCAAATCTTTAATGATGTATCCTGAATTTTTTCCTGGACTAATTCTTGCCATTACAAACTGATCAATCAGGAGTGTATCAGCAGTTTTTTGTAATTCATTATCAAAAATAATTCCCTCAAATGAGCCTGAAGGATCCTCTAGAATCAATTTTGTAATATTTCTCTCTGAATTTTTTGCAGTCACCAAACCACATACATGCAAATCATCTTCAGTTTTTGCAGTTTTGATTGATGCTAGTGACTTTAAACTTCTCGATTCTGGCCTATCTGAAATTATTCGTTTAAGTTTGTTAAAACGACTAGAAAATAATGCATTATACCCTTTAACTCCCTCACCTGTAGTTATTTTACTAGTGGGATCAAAAAGAACTTTAATTTCACTTTGTAAACTAGGATCATCTTTTATTCCAAGATATGTTTCTAAGTCATCTTGATTAATTTGAAATAATTTTTGTTTAGTCTTTTCTCTTACAATTTCTTTAATGATCTTCTCTAATTTTCTAACATCTACATTTTCTAAGATTTTAAACGCATCTGGATGAATTTGAAATCCTTTGTTTAACGCATAGTTTAAGGCAAAAGTTACCTCTTTTTTCATATAAAAAAATATCATCTGGTTTAATTAAATCTGCGCCTAACTACTAACCCTCAAATAATGATATAATGAAAAACTGGTATGAATAAAATTAGGGTATTATTATTTTTCATTTTTGTAGGATTATTTTCTTTAGCATACCAAATTGGTTCAATGTCTGTTGTAGGTGAAGAAGAAGCAGACATGTTCATGGAAGCATTTCAAGAGATTGTTTTAGATATTGATGCATTTGGAATTTTTGTACATAATACTACAATTTCATTACCCATGTTTATTCCAGGATTTGGTGTAGTATGGGGACTGTTTTCTGCCTGGTCAACTGGCTTTGCATTTGCAGCAATTACATCCATTACACCCGAATTAGAAAGTGTCCCACCACTCACTATTCTATTCCTATCCCCATTTGGTTTGATGGAGTTAGTTGCATATTCTTTAGGTCTATCTAGAAGTTTCATTTTGATTCATGCAATTACCAAAAAAATCAATCTTATTCAATTCATCAAACCTACAATTATTGAGATTGGAATTGCAGTTGGCCTTCTTTTAGCTGGAGGTTATCTTGAATTTTACATGATAGAAACTGCTGAAAAGCTAATTGAGATGCCTGGACACTAATTCAGAAAAAATCTACGTATTTGCCTAATCAGTCTAAAATAATTTAGTAGTAAATTATAAACCAAATTAAAAGAGAAACAATCATGAAAGTAACCATACTTCTATTTTCATTATTTTTTGTTTCATCTGGGTATTTCATCAATGAATCATTTGCTGAAATTTCAGAGAATCAAGCATTTCTCTTAGAGGGATCTGGCTTTGCAGTTACTGAGGAATCAATTAAGATATCTGACATTGATTTTGGATTATCTTCTCACCAACAACGCGGAAGTACTATTGATTTTCTAATAGAGGATGGATTTATCACATTAGATAATGAAGAATTTATTGTTTCTGAATTAGAAGGGAAATTTTTACGTGAAGGACGTTATATCCGAATTAATGGGAATATTGAGAGTTTAAATGGATTTGACACCACAATTAGCTTTTTTGGACGACTAGTTGAAGAAAGTAAGGATGCTGCAGTTTACGGTTTTACTGGAAAAATTACTACTACAGATGATATTTATAAAATAATTTTTACAACAAAATTATCTACACTTTCAAAAACTATAATTTCTTCAGATTCTGAAAAATCAACAGATTTTACAATTCATATTCAAAAAGGTTCATCTTTACAAGGCGCTGAAAATGGAATTCCAGGACAACAAAATTCAGATCCACTTCGATTGAGATATTTCTCCATGGATAGAATCTCTATTGATCCAGGAACAACAATTACTTTTGTAAATGATGATGACACATCTCATAGATTAGTTAGTGGTACTGGTAATAGTAATTTATTGAATGGAAAAATTTGCAGTGAACTTCCAGATAATATTCCAGAAGGGTTTAACTATATTCCAGCAGGTTCTGAAGGAAGAGACTGTGATTTTATTTTTGATGGCAGAATAAATACGGGAGAAATTGCTTCTGGTGATTCACTTACAATAACTTTTGATGATCGAGGATTTTATCGATTACTTGATCCAGATTATCCTTGGATGAGAATAGATGGATATGTCTTTTCAAATCTTAATGATAACTTAGTATTTGGTGAAGGACAGAATTTAGGTAATTAATTTTCCCATTGCCATCTATAATTCATATACGAATCTAGACTAGTTTGATTAAACACCATTACAGACAAATCAGAGAATTCTTTTCCTTCTAAATCTTTTACAACCCCCACAAAACTTGTTTCATTTTTAGTTGTAATTGCCTCAAAAACATGAACTTTCATTTTTGTGGTATCAAAATTATTATCTTTAAGATAAAATGCTATTTCTGATGGCATAAAGTGCTTATCAGGTTGTTTTGGCCAAGGTCTTGGAACCAATACTACACTAAAACCGTCAATCAATGCTTTTTGTAATTCCAATTTTTTGTCCTCAATAGGTGTGGTAACATGCATTGTAATTACTTTAGATTTATCAAGTGGAACTTGAGCCCTTGATGCTGCAACTTGAATAGAGCTAATTCCAGGAACAATCTCTATTTCACCAAAAATCTCAATTAATCTATCAACAACTTCTGATTCAGAAAAATTTACATCTCCAGTAAATGGAATCACTAATGTTCTATCACCAAGTTCAGGATGAATTTTTTGATACGAATTCTCCTGATCATTCATAGTAATTTCATAAATTTCTTTTCCCTCAATCAAATCCTCAATTGTCTTAAGCGTGTATTTGTAACCAATAACTACATCACAATTTTGAACTATCTCTTTTACAATTCCAGTCACATATTTTGGTGAACCTGGACCTACACCAACAGCGTATACTTTACCCAATTTACTTCGTGAATCTTTGTCTATCTTTAATGTACTGCACAAAGGGTTTCCAGTCAACTTTCATGTATTTTGTAGGTTCTTTTGCAGGGTATTTTACCCAATCTTGAGCTATTGAATATTGAAATTTTTCTTTTTTCCCATTTTTTTCATATTCTAATCGTAATACACTTCCCCATGTTTCTTCTTTAAATTTTATATTAGAAATATCATCAAATGATAACTCTATATTTCGTTCATCTTCCACATCTTCAACCAATTCCTCTTCATCATAGCCATCATGACGAATCATTGTATTCTTTGATTTGATAAAATTAATTACTTGTCTTTGAGTTATCGCTTTCCACCATTTCATTTTAGCCTCTGTTTTATGTATAAACGATAAATGCTTGTCAGTCAACACCAACATTCCTTCTCTTCCACCAATTGAAAAGAATTTTTTTGATTCTCTCCATACTGAAACTAGATGAGCCTGAATTTTTTCATCAGATTGCATATGAGATAATTTATCTGACTTAATTAAAAACTAATACACTTGGCTTTTATGTGAGATATTTCAAAAAAAAATATTGAAAAATGTTGTTATTGTAATAATAATTTCATTACTTTTTATCGGCATTGAAAATCAAATTTTTGCACAAACTGATGGTTTCAATCCTAAAAAATTTACCGATCCTATGGTTGTATTAGAAACTAATTTTGGAAATATTGTAATAGAATTTTTTTATGCTGATGCACCAAATCATGTTGAAAATTTTATAAAATTATCATTATCAGGAGATTATGATGGAACTATTTTTCATAGAATTATACCTGGATTTATGATTCAAGGTGGAGATCCTAATACAATTAGTGGTGATCCAAATACTTGGGGAACAGGAGGTTCAAGTACAAGTGTAGATGCAGAATTTAACACAATCAAACATAATAGAGGAATTGTTTCAATGGCAAGATCCGCTGATCCAAACAGTGCTGGCTCTCAATTTTTTATTGTTCACAAAGATTCTAACTTCCTTGATGAACAATATACTGTGTTTGGTAGAATTGTAACTGAAGAAAGTTTTCAAACACTTGATAAAATTACGGGAGTAGAAATAGGTGATAGTGATAGACCTGTAAATCCAGAACAAGTTAAAATCATTAAAGCTAAAATTATTAATCGTTCTGAAATTTCAAACGTTCTAGAATTATCAGAACCCGAACGAACACAATCTTCTATTTCTCCATCAACTGGCAATCAAAAATTTCAAAGCACTGAATATGGAATAAGATTGAGTTTTCCTGAAGGGTGGTTGTTACAAGAACCTAATGGCGTACAAGAAAATTCTCCTGATGTTGTTGCAGTAGGACCACAGGTGGGAGCAATTAATCCACAAATTACATTGACAGTTCACCAAACCAATCAAAAAACTATCGATGATCTTATTACAGAAAATACAGAGAATTTGAATAAAGCAGTAGATACAGGTATTTTGAAAATGAACTCGCAAGAAAAAACAACAATTAATGGATATCCTGCACATATTACTAACGCACAACAAGAAGTTACAGTAAATGATATAACATTAATTGTAAAATTTAAAGAAGTTTTAATTTATGATTCAGAAAAATTTTACGTTTTAACTTATGGAAATGATATAATCGATTTTGATTCTCAACTTTCACGATTTGATGAAACAGTTGATTCCTTTGAAATGTTATCACAAGATAATACAAATGACGAAATTATGAATGAGACTTCATCTGAAGAAACTGGAGGCTGTCTTATTGCAACAGCTGCATACGGCTCAGAGCTAGCACCACAGGTTCAACAGCTCAGAGAACTAAGGGACAATTCACTACTAAACACAGAATCAGGAACTGCATTTATGGAATCATTTAACAAAATTTACTACTCCTTCTCGCCAATCATTGCAGACTATGAAAGAGAAAATCCAGTTTTCAAGGAAGCTGTAAAATTGACATTGACACCAATGCTGAGTTCTCTGTCAATTCTCAATCATGTTGACATGGATTCAGAAAGTTCAGTGTTGGGATATGGAATCGGAATCATTTTGATGAATGCTGGAATGTATTTTGTAGCACCAGCATTAATTATTTACAAAATTAGAAAATAATTAGTTAGTTTTAATTTTCCATTCATACCAAATATTTTGAAAATATCTATTACCAAACATCATCTACTTCATCAAGTAGTTTGTACTCTTTTTCATCTTCACGTTTCATCATTTTTAATCGAGAGATATCTCTATCAAAGAATAGATCTATAGTCCAATCAAGAAATACTCTAACTTGTTTATCAAATGTTGGGATTTTTGAAAGATAGACATTTCTCCAAATTAACCATGCCCAAAATCCGGAGATATTCATTCCCAAAAATGTAGCAATTCCTGATCTCTTTCCAATTATTGCCATTTGGCCTTTTGAATGATATTCAAATTTTTCTTTTTCTGAATTTTTAATTAATGCTGTTAAATTTTTAGCAGCAGTTTTTGCTTGAGCTTCTGCAATTTGTGCGGTTGGAGGATAAGGTCTTTTTGTTTCAGGATTTAAAAATAATACACAATCACCTATTGCAAAAACACCAGGAAAATCTTGAACTTCAAGATAATCATTAATTATCACTTTACCTCTGTCTGTTTTTAACATTGATCTTTTGATTGTATTTACTGGGGTAACTCCTGCAGTCCAAATCAATGTTTTTGTTATAATTGAATCAACTTTTGATTCATCTACTGAATCTTTTGGATTTTGATCTAACAGTTTTGTTGTTACTTCATTTCCATCAAAACTGGTAATTGCCGTTCGTAATTTAATATCAATCCCCCTTTCAATCAATTTTTGTTTTGCAAACTCTGCTAATTTTTCATTAAATCCTGGTAAAATCATAGGTAGTGCTTCTATGACAATTACCTTTAGATCATCTTTTCTAATATTAGGATAATGTTTTCTCGCATCTAAAATAAGATCCATTAATTCTCCTGCCGTTTCAATCCCTGCAAATCCTCCTCCTGCTACAACAAAATTCAAAAAACTTTTTCGAAGAATTGGATTAGTTTCATTCTCTGCTTGTTCAAGCATATCAATTATCCTATTTCTCAAAACTACTGCATCATTGAGAGTTTTCATTGTATATGCATTTTTTTCCACATCTGCCATTCCAAAAAAGTTAGTTTCACTGCCAAGAGCTACAACAAGAAAATCATAATGAATTGAAACACTTCTTTTATCTCCAGTTCCCCATAAATTTACCAATTTTCCAAAAGGATCTATATTTTTAATTCTGCCTTCATAAAATTTTGTTTTTTGACATATTGTTCGAATTGGTAAAACAATATGCCTCGTTTCAATCATTCCAGATGCTACTTGAGGCAACATAGGAGTAAATAGTAAAAAATTATCTTCACTTATCATAACTAGTTCTATTTCAGAATTATCACCAAACTCTGATTCTAATTGTCTGGCACATTCTACTCCTGCAAATCCTCCCCCTAAAATCACAATTTTCTTCTTATTTCTTGTCAATCGTGATTTTTCCACAAATTAGGTGAATATATGCTATAAGAATAATTTCAATAAAATTTAGGCTCGTAAAATATCAGAATGTAAAATATCATAGGCCCTTGATGAATCTCTTTCATTTAGAATTATTGTTATACTATCCTGACTGAAAAATGCATTAACTAGCTCAACCCCATTTGCATGTAATACTTCTGCAACATAAGAAACTACATCTGATTGATTTTGAGAGTTGGGAATTGAAATTCTAATTTTTGCAAGACCAGTACTAAACATATCATTATTGTCTGGCACATTTCTGAAAATCTGTCTTATGTCCTCTAAATCTTCCGCCAAAAATCTAAACGAATCAGACATTCTGAAAAAATCATAATTATTAGTTATCTTGGAGAATTTATCTAAAATTACCATAGGATCCATTTCATTTGAATCCTTTACTGAAAATTTGACATCCATTATTCCATCAGTTAAAGCTAATCTGGCATTTTTCAAAACTGATTCTTCTTTAACTTCTTCTTTAATTTCAAAGGAATCAGCAAATCTCTTGATTGCAACAACTACAGTATTGAGATTAACAGAGTTTCCTAGAATTCTTTCAATATCTGGCTGAATCTTTACTGCCAAAGCTGTATAGTTTATCAAATCCATTTTCATACAATCGTAAATTGAACGATTTCTGGTGATGATCTCTTTTACAACTTCAGGTATTGATACATTTGAAACTCTCATTAAGATTATTATATTATGTCAGTTATAATAGGATTATGTAAGAAATCAAAGAAATAACAATAATCTTTATATAATGTCATATATATTACATATAGTAGATAAATATGACAAACTTCTTTGATAGTGAATTTGATAGAATCTTCAAAAAAATGTCAAACTCTTTTTTCAATATAGATGATGTTTTTGAGGAATTCAAGGGAAATGGTTCTGAATCTGGTCCATATTATTACGGTTATACAATGACCGTTGGTCCTGATGGAAAACCTGTTGTAAACGAATATGGAAATGCCAAACCAGGCCTTGCTCCAACTTCTGATACGCGAGAACCACTAGTTGACACAATTGTCGATGAAAAAGAAAAAGTAGTAAAACTCATTGCAGAAATGCCAGGAGTTGAAAAATCTGATGTCAAAATTGTTGTTGAAAACAAAACAGTTGATCTTTCAGCAGAACACAATGAAAAAAAGTATCATGTAAAAGTTCCTGTGCAACACAAAGTTGATGAAAATTCTGCAAAAGCTTCTTACAAAAATGGAGTTTTGCAAATTATCTTCAAATTAATTGAAGAGGAAAAACCAAAAGGCAAAACGGTGGAGGTTGAATAAATCCCTCTTTAATTTTTGAGGTAATGATATGAATGAAATAGTTTTAAAAATTGAAGAAAGCCCACAACAACATGTTGGAAGAGGTAGGGCTATAATTGATCCTAAAATTATTGAGGATCAAAAATGGAATTCCGGACAAATACTAGAATTAACATACAATAAAAAAACACATGTAAAACTTTGGCCAGGAGCTCCTGAAGAATATGGCTCAGGTATTATCAAAATAGATGGAATGACAAGACTAAATATTGGAGCTGGAATTGGTGATAAGATTTCACTAAAAACAGTTGAAGCTGTAAATGCTGATCAAATTGTTTTGTCTCCAACTGAAAAGATTGCTGCAGAAGGATTGCAAGAATATATGATTTACAACTATCTTAATCATGTATTTACAACTGGAGATTCAGTATCTCTTAATACACAAATGGGTGGAAGAGTTCAGTTTATTGTAACAAGTACAAAACCATCAAAACCTGTTTTAGTTACAGAAAATACCGTATTCAAACTTGGAGCAATGACCAAAGCAGTTGATTCATCTGTACCACGAATAACATACGATGAACTTGGAGGTTTGAAAAAAGAAGTTCAAAAAATTCGTGAAATGGTTGAATTACCAATGAGACATCCAGAATTATTTGACAAAATAGGCGTGGAAGCACCCAAAGGTGTACTCTTGTATGGTCCTCCTGGTACTGGTAAGACACTATTAGCAAAGGCTGTAGCTGGGGAAACAAATGCCCACTTTATCTCCCTAAGTGGCCCTGAAATTATGGGAAAACATTATGGGGAAAGTGAAGAGCGAATTAGGGAAATCTTTACTCAAGCTGAAGAAAATGCTCCTAGCATAATTTTCATTGATGAAATTGATTCTATCGCTCCAAAGAGAGATGAAGTTTCTGGTGAACTAGAGAAAAGAATTGTTTCTCAATTACTAACTCTAATGGATGGAATGAAATCTAGAGGTAAAGTTGTTGTAATTGCAGCTACTAACAGACCAGATTCAATTGACCCTGCACTAAGAAGACCAGGTAGATTCGATAGAGAAATTGAAATTGGAATTCCTGACGATGAAGGAAGATTCGATATCCTCTCAATTCATACACGTGGAATGCCAATTGATCAAAAAGTAGATTTAAAACAAATCTCAAAAACTACACATGGATTTGTAGGAGCTGATTTAGAAGTTTTAGCCAAAGAGGCTGCAATGAAATCTCTTCGTAGAATTCTACCTGAGATTGATTATGACGAAGAAAAAATTTCATCAGAGATACTAGAAAAGATCCAAATCACAAGTGATGACTTTAGAGATGCATTAAAAGAAGTTAGTCCTAGTGCACTTAGAGAAGTTCAAGTCCAAGTTCCTAACGTAAGTTGGGACGATGTTGGTGGTTTAGATGAACTCAAAGATGAACTCAAAGAAGCTGTTGAATGGCCAATCAAATACAAGGACGCATATGATTATGTTGATGTAGAATCTCCAAAAGGAATTTTACTTCATGGTCCTCCAGGAACTGGAAAAACATTGATTGCAAAAGCTCTAGCAAAGATGACAGAGTCCAATTTTATTAGCATCAAAGGTCCTGAATTACTCTCAAAATGGGTAGGAGAATCTGAAAAAGGAGTACGAGAAATATTCAGAAAAGCACGACAAGCAGCTCCATGCATTATATTCTTAGACGAAGTTGATGCACTTGTTCCAAGAAGAGGTAGTGGTGGTTCTGATTCACATGTTACAGAAAATGTAGTGTCTCAAATCCTAACAGAAATTGATGGATTAGAAGAACTAAACAATGTGTTGATAATTGGTGCAACAAACCGATTAGATATTGTTGATGAAGCACTTCTCAGACCAGGCAGATTCGATAGAATTATCAAAGTTCCAAACCCTGATGAAAAAGGAAGACAACATATCTTTGAGATTCATACAAAGAAAAAGCCTCTTGCCAATGATGTAAAAATTCCAGAAATTGTAAAAATTACTGATGACTTTAGTGGTGCTGAGATTGCAGCAGTTGCAAACAGAGCAGCTATTGCAGCTTTGAAGAGATATGTTTCTAGCAAGTCAAAGAATGTTAAGGAGATCAAGATTACACAACAAGATCTAATTGACGCTGTGGATAAGGTTAGGCCTCGAAAGAAAGAGGCACCTATACCTCAATCCATAAAATAGTCTAAATACTAAAGAGAATGACTCAAAATATGAAACTATATCTTGATTTCAGTCCTTGCCAAGAATGTAATACAATGATGGCTGATCTAAGTAGTCCAGAAATGTTATTTGCAGACGAAAAGACTAGAGCAGATGAATCTGCAAAATTTCTTAGACATTTGACATATAATCACAATGAAGTGGTTCAAGCAGTAATGGAAGATTTACCAAAACAGAAAAAAGATCAAGAACCTGATTTTTACAAATGATTATTTTTATCAGTAAAAATCAGTAATTATATTACACACAAATTTTTTCTGAAATTATTGAATAATAATAAAATAAAAACAAGTTTTATTGTTGGATTTATTGCAGTACTTTTTTCAATAACCTTTTTACAAATTTCATTTGCAATTGAAACTGAACAAGTACCAAATCCACCACAAATTCCTGCACCTATTCCAGAACCAGAACCTATTCAAATGCCAGAACCAGAACCTACACCAAACCCCTTTCCTGTAGAAAGTGAATCAGAGAAAATTCAAAGATTAATTGACGAAAACAATAATCTCAAAGAAAAAAATTCTGATCTTCAACACCAAATATCATCTTTAACAAATGAAAAATTAGAATTACAATTTAAAATTTCAAAATTAAACAATAAAATTCAGAGCTTAAATGAAGTAATAATGGAACAAGTTCGAATTATGATAGAGTTAACGAATAAATTTAAAGGAATGTTATTTGAAAACATATTTTCTCCTTTAATTGACTTGTAAAATTTTTGGTTATCTGAATTAATCTAAAAATACCAAAAATGATTATTTTTTAAGAAAATAATTATTTCTTAATTGATTCTAAAGAATGACCTTTGTTTGTAATCATTTGAGTTACTGCTTCTATTGTATAATCAATTCCATGCTCTTCCTCAAAGTGATCTCTTAGTTTTTCAAGTTGTTGTAAGCTTTTTTCTTCATCTAAAACAAACTCACATTCGAATCCATAGTCTTCACATCTTAATTTTAATGTCATTTAGACTGGAAAAATATTGAGCCTATAAAAACTATAGACTCGAATTTATAAATTAAAACAGAATTAGGAATAAATCAAATTAAACATGCCAAATAGCACTAATAATGTCAACTAGTCTGTATGATGTAAATGAAAGGTTTAGAATTTGTTTTTCTTGCAATTGGTTCTGTACTGGGAGCATATCTGAGATTCAAAGTTATTGAATCTCCTTTACTTTTTAACACATTACCTGTTAATGTTTTAGTAGTTAATGTACTGGGAGCATTCATCCTTGGCATTTTCATTGTAATGTCTCAACAATGGAATCTTGATGGGAAATATTCTCTTTTTGCTGCTATAGGATTTTGTGGTTCACTTACAACTATGTCTGGACTTGCACTTGAATCCAATACTTTCCTTGAACACAGTCATTATGGAGCATTTGTAATCAATTTAGTGGCTAATATTGGTTTGTCAATTACTGCATTAATTGGAGGAAAATCATTAATGAATGCAATTCTTTCTAATTAATTAGAAATGGTCTATTCATATCAGATTGTAAAATTTCAAACAATTTCATTGGTACAGGGATCTCATTGGTCTCAATCAACAAATGACAAGGGTGTTCTATACAAATCACTTAAAGACCCATTTTCAAAATTAATTATTCAATCTTCTAATGGCTCAAAAAAATTATACCATATCCCAAAAGATAGAACAGTTATTGTAACAAATGACACTGTTCATTTCTTAGGGGAATTATCTTAACTATTTGAAAAATTGATCTATTTGATCTCTATACTTTAAGGAAATTTTTCCAAATTCCTCAAAATCTTCAGCAGTTGGATATTGCATTTTCATTGTAAATTGACTGATAAATATGGATAATGCACTACCTGTGATTAAATTGTAAACACCATCAGCTACATTTTTTGAATATGGAAATGCAACTTTGATAAAAGGAAGATACGTTTCTGTTTGAGAAATCATTAATTTTATGTGCTTTTCAACAAATTCTTCAATGTCATTTGGAATTGGCATAATTATACTGATATTGATTTCTTATAAGTACACATATCATTTTAGGCATATAGATACATATTTTTTCAAAATCATTTTTACTTTGTTTTAAAAATTTAATTATAATATTGAAAAGTTTGTATATTTTTTACCTTATGATTTGAGCTAGATATTTTTCCTTTCCTTTTCTACTTCTAGGTAGACATCTTAGTTGTCTATTGCAACAAGGGCAAGTATTTCCTTCATAGTCTACAAAAACTTCA
>Ga0233430_1004701_pt1 | contig 12429 bp, 7 predicted proteins | sample SI_118_April2016_2_FD_179883 | JGI IMG/M metagenome (GOLD analysis project Ga0233430, IMG submission 179883) | Seawater microbial communities from Saanich Inlet, British Columbia, Canada - SI_118_April2016_150_MG | ecosystem: Environmental > Aquatic > Marine > Inlet | place: Canada: British... | reverse complement strand
ATTCATACTACTGGACTTACTGGGGAGAACTTCTGAGAAATCGAGCAAACCATAAACGTATTTATCGATTACTGTCTGATCTTCCTGCTTCAATTCCTACCTACCTTGCGTATCGAGTAAAACAGGACGAAGACCTGGCCAGGGCTTTGGCGACATTTATTCGGTCTTTTGGCCAAATAGAAATTACCGACTCAGAATATTTTCATTTTGCCACAATTATGCATAATAAGGGCTTATTGATTGAGAAGGATTACAAGTCAATTGTTTCAAGCATCCTACACCTTATTTATAGGAACTTTTATATATATTTGAGCAATATCAATCTAAGAGCATTGAAAGAGGATTGCTCCTTTTCTTCTGTGAAAGAAATCTGCGCTGAGGATTGGCCAGAGGATATAAGTTATCTACTCAAATATCACTTAATTGATGCTGAAGAGCATATATTCAACACCTGCAAAGTGTTTACTGAGGGAAAGACAATAAACTATATCAAAGCGATTAGAAAAGCACTTGTTTCTGGAAAAGCAGTTGAGAATATATTTCGGATGTGTCTTGAGGTTACAGATGTAGATTCCTTCAGCAGGTTGATTAATATTATAGAGAACCACGATCCCACCACACTTAGAAATATGCTAAAAATGACAATCCTTGATATGAGTATTCATTCTACAAGGCAAAAAAAATACAAAGCCATTGAAAAATTAGCCTCTTTTGGAAACACTGAAAACGAATTTTTAATTGACACCAGCAAAGACCCAGTCTATTCATATCTTAAGCATGAAATTCTGCGGCATCTCCCGCAATTGTATAAGAGTATTGATTCTGCAGGACCTAGTGACCAAACTGCAAAACTATCAATTTTAGCTGCTTTTAGGGAAATGCCAAAGATAGATCGAATACACCACTACAAGCGTATTTTGAGAGACAAAGATGAAACAGATTCTTTTAAGGGCAATGTGCTAAAAGAACTGCAGCATGGATCATTTCTGAGCGCTGGAAAATTACTACTGGAGGAGCACCGAGTTTCTGGACATACTAAAATGGTAAATAGTGCACTACAAATATGGTGTAACAAAAACCAGCTATTGGCTGCTGAGCTATTTACAATCCAAAAGGGCCTGCATCCAAAATCTGAGTTTATCCGGATTATTGCTGCGAATACTATTATTGGGAGCGTAAAAACACTTCTGATAATCATGAGTAACGCACCTGTCCACGATACAGAGATGATTTGTGAACACTTAACAACAAGCATCCCCTCAAGAACCATGAGTGAGCAACAAAATCTCAAGGAGTTTATTTCTGAGTTAATTATAGACATTAACAATGGAATTCATGGCAAAAAATTGCATGTAAGGCCTAAAAACATCCTTGAAGAGCATCAGTTTATTGACACAGAAAAAGTACTGGATAGACTAGAAAATTTAGAAGGTCTTGTCCAAGAATCAAAAGGATGATATAGGATCAGTAGTGAATATTAGCGAGAAAATCGAGGCAATAAAACCGCTGTATCTGACTCCGAACGAAAATATCTCAAGAGAGGTATTAATTCCAGGTTATCAAGAGGCAGAGTCAGCAGATTGCATGGTTGGGTTCTTTTCGAGTTCATCGCTCTCACTTGTCGCTCCAGGTTTAGCTACATATTTACATCGCACGGATAAACCACTCAGGTTAATTATATCGCCACATCTATCGGATCGGGATATACAAGCCATGGAGGGAGGGATCTTTGGAGAAGAAGAAATAATTAATGGATTTTTTGATAGTATATTTACATCCGAAGAACAACTGGTTAATTTTACCTTAAGAAGTTTATCATTTCTGATCAAGGAAAACAGAGTAGAAATTAAAATAGCGTTACTTAAAGATGCGCTATTTCATCTTAAGGTATGGCTTTTCCACCTAGATATAGGTACTTTTGCTGTACACGGCTCAACAAATTTTACCTTAAGTGGCATTTCAAGGAACAAAGAGCAAATTTCTATTTCGAAATCATGGGTTGATAATACTCAATCGTATACTACGAAGATTCTTGAAGATCAATTTGACTCTCTCTGGACAAACAACGAAATGGATTGCAAGGTGATAGCCTTACCTATGGCCATATCCGATAAATTGGTCAAAAAATACTCTAATGGTGAACGACCTACAGAAAATGAATTAGCGGCACTTTACCAAAAGGCCGGATCTGGAAATCAGCCCGACCCAAACAGACAGGAATTTATTATTCCCAAAGGATTGGTTTACGATTCTGGTCCTTATCAACATCAAGGAAAAGCAGTTGATGCATGGAAGGCGAATAAGTACAGAGGCATCTTGAGTATGGCTACTGGCTCAGGAAAAACGATTACTGCCATGATAGGGTCGTTTAAGTTATGGAAGGAGCTAGGTTCCCTAGTTGTTGTGATTACAGCGCCATATATACCATTATTAAATCAGTGGGAGGAAGAAGTAAAGCTGTTTGGTTTAGACCCTACAAATCTTAGCGGGGTTTCTGCAGCTCAAAAGGCAAAAACAATCGCCCGAATAAGGAGGCGGCTAGACACACAGCAATCCTCTATTGAAGTTATTATCATTTCTCAAAAGTCGCTCAACGGTGAGGACTTTGTCAAAGAATTATCAAAAATTACCACCAAAAGTTTGTTGATAGGTGATGAAGTCCATAATCTGGGGAGCAGTGGCTTTCAGGTATCAGCACCCACATTCTATGACTATAGAATGGGTTTATCTGCGACTCCGATCAGGCAATATGATTCAGAAGGTACTGACTTCTTACTAGATTACTTTGGGCGTATCGTCTTTGAATACAGTCTGGAAGAAGCTATAAACTCATGCTTGGTTCCGTATGATTATCATATACACCCCGTAATGCTAACAGAGGACGAAATGGATCGGTGGTCAGAGATCACACATCAAATTAAGAGTAACAATTGGAGGCTTGTTGATAATGAACCCGATGCCGTCCTTCAGTCATTGTTTAGGAAACGACGACTTATTCTGGAATCCGCGGAGAATAAAATACTGACGCTTAAGAACCTGCTTTCCAAGCAAGTTAAATCAGATTTGAAACACACTTTGATATACTGTACCGATAAAAACCCGGGACAAATGTTAGAAGTTAATTCCATTCTGAATGAGTCGAAAATCACTTTCAGAAAAATCACAGATGAAGAATCTTCTGATGTAAAGCTAACCAAGGCGATCATCCGAGATTTTAAGGAAGGTGATATACAAGTACTTACGGCAAAGCGGGTTCTCGATGAAGGCGTGAACATACCTCAAATATCAAGGGCATATATTTTAGCTAGTACAACTGTTGAGAGACAGTGGGTGCAGCGTAGAGGCCGACTATTACGTAGAAGTCCAGATACAGGAAAAACAAAAAGTGTAATTCACGATTTTGTAGTTCTTCCGCCGGAGACTGCCGATGATGAGGGGCTTGCATTAATTAGATCGGAGCTGATCCGATTAACTGAATTTGGGGAGATCGCCTTAAATGCTGGAGCACCTGATGGTCCTTTGAGAATCATCCATGAACTAAGACAAAAAGTTTTTTATTAAGAGGGAGAATGATATGCCACTCAATCAAAAGAAAATATTAAGCATTATTACTAGCGAGGCAGATGCAATTCCTGAACAGTACGAAGGGTATACACAGGATATATCGAAAGTTGTTTCGGAGATTATCGGGTTGGAGATACACCATAAAGTTTCAGCAATAAACATTCAACAGAAAATCAACGAAGTTCTCCATGAAGCGGCTGTTTCCCATGCAGATCGTTTTGAAGATGATGAGGAGAAATCTAATTGAAGTTAATTAGCGCTAGAATAAAAAACTTTAGACTATTAAGAGACTTAGAACTTGATTTTTCATCTGAATCCGAAAAAAAACTTACTGTATTTCGAGCACCAAACGAAACAGGAAAAACCACAATCGTAAGAGCTCTCAGGTGGGGATTATACGGTGACAATGCACTCCCTAACAAAGGGGTCAAATGGCGTATGCATCCCATTGATTGGGATAAAAGTGATTCTGTTAATGTACATATCTCAGTAACAATTGAGTTTGAAATATTGAAAATTAATCAAATTGGCGATCAAAGAATTGAGACTCACCAACGATTTAGGATATCTCGGAGTGTGATGGAAGTTCTTGATGCGGATAGTGATACGTGGCGAAAAACCGATGCTTCCGTTAAGCTATTTGAAGTGAGTGAGGGTGGTGTTACTCCTATTGATCCTCCAGAAGCGATCATTCGTGAAGAGCTACCAACTGAATTACGAGATGTGTTTTTCACTGACGGTGATCGAGCGATGGACTTCATAGAAGCAGATATTAATGTCAGATCAAAGCGTAATCGAGTTGAAAAAGCAATTCGTGCTCTTTTAGGAATTGGAGTTCTGCAAAATAGTATAGCACACGTAACAATCTCTGCCAAAGAGGCTAATCGACGAGCGAGGTCGGTCGGTGGCGATGTAGACCTAACAAGAGTAATTCAGAATATTGAAAACAATGAGAACGATATTAGTGTAAAAGAGGCAAAAAAGACTGAGCTTACTGAAGAACTCACAAATATTGAGGAAATGGCGAAGGATACGACGAAACAGATTGACCTAGCATTAAAGGATGGAAATAAACAACAATTAATAGATGATAAAAATCGGCTGTTAAATCAAAAAGAGAAATATGCAAAAGATTTATCGGGGCTACAAAAGAAGCACTCCCAAATTTTTGAAGATGTGGAGCTTGCAAAATATTTACTTGCCCCCGCACTAGATAAATCGAATGAGATAATGAATAAGCTTGAAATGGAAGGTCAAATTCCCCACACAACGATTCCGGTTCTTAACAACAGATTAAAGCTAGGGGAGTGTATTTGTGGAGAGTCATTATCTCCTGATGATAATACTGCCAAAGATAGAATAGACCATATAAATCATCTAATCGAAACAAATAAAAGTGCTGACGATCTTCAAAGAGTTATGACGGCCTTGTTTTATAAAGGGCAGGATTTGACATCTACAAAATCCACGTGGAAACATCTTCGCAAGAACACGATTGCAGATCGCGAGACCCTAGCGCTAAAAATCGAGCAAATTCAAAAAGATATAAGAGCTCACGAAGCAAAGATAGACGCCCTGCCTGATACAGATATACAAAAGCTAAGAGAGTTCGAAAGAGACTATCAGCGCAGAATTACAGGCATTAATTTCGATATATCTGAAATTAATAGCCAATTGCGTAACTTAAGAATCGATGTAGCTGAACTGATAGAAAAGAGGGATAGGCTACTTAAGAACAAAGAGAAAGGCCTAATGATTAGATCAGAGTTGGCAGTTATCTCTGATGTCGCCAAGATTTTGGAAAACTCATATCACACTATGACAACAACAGAGTTGAGAAAAGTTAGTGATATGATGAGCGAGATTTTCTTGAAGATGGTTGGAGCAGACCCAAAGCAAAAATCAGTGATTCATTCAGCCATGATAACCGAAGAGTTTGATATCATTGTAAAGGGTCCTTCAGGTAGACATTTAGACCCTGATCATGATTTAAATGGAGCCTCTAGACGTGCGCTTACTCTCGCATTTATTTTAGCCTTAACTAATGTAAGTGAAGTCGAAGCCCCGAACATTATTGACACACCACTAGGCATGATGGATGGGTTTGTTAAGCTTTCTGTATTAAAAACAGCAGTGGAATACAGTCAACAAATTATTTTGTTTCTCACTCATTCTGAAATTGCTGGCTGTGAAGAAGTTATTCGGCAGAAATCAGGCATCATCAAAACGCTAACAAATACTGCCCATTTTCCAACCATGCTTGTTAATGATCCGGGTAGCCATGAGCGGAAGGTCATTCTTTGTGATTGTGACCATGAATCTGTTTGTCAAATATGTGAAAGACGCAAAGAACAAAAGCAGGAGGAAGTGGCATGAGCACTTATAATGTAAACCCTTTTCAAAAGAGTGAGTTGAGTGTCCCAGAAGAATATCATGAATTCTTTGTTCAATATTGTCAAACACGAACGGATGGTTTAAAAACAAATATTGATAAAAGCCCCTTTAGACGAATGGTGGATCTTTGGTTTCTTGCAGTGTGCGTTGCGGTTCATCAAGGGCTGAAACCAGTGGATTTAGCAGGAAAAAAAACAAAAAAAATAATTGATGGTACCATATTCAGTAGCGACCCATGGCGAATTAATGCACTAATGCTTATGGCTGTGGGTTATGAAGGTAAGGTTGATATTCTTACCCATCCAAACGAGATGATGAAATTGGCAAATAATTTGGCAATTGCGGGCTTGCCTGTATTAGTTGAAATGTTGAAAGATGGACCTTCGGACCCTATCTGGAATCTTTCCGATAATATCCTGAGCTAACCACAGTTTATGAAAAGTGTTTCTCTGGAAAAGAAATTTAGCCAAATATTCGCATGGCAGAAAGTCTCAGTGTGGTTGGATTATAAATGACAGATCAAACATGGCTTTTCAACATCATCCGCATCTCGTACCTCGTCTAATACTTCGAGCAAGGTTGCGCCAGGTCTAAGATTGCGCTTACTTTCGATCTCTTTCGCAGCAGCATCTTTGATTTCTTGAACAACTTTAGGATCATCAAGATCAGAAAGTTTCATGTCCTGTCGCCACTTAAAGTCCCCTTGCTCATATTCCTTGGCTTTTTTGAAGAGTTTGGGGTGGTTTTCTTTTAGCCCAACCCACTCTTCTTTTCTTTGATAGAAGCAGAAGTAACAACCTGATCTTGAACGCCATTTATAATAATCTGGATATCCAACCCCAGATTCATTCAATATGCGCAAGACTCCGTTTTTATCTATATTATCGTCAACAAAAGGAAAGATGGTCTCGACTTGATCGCTTGTTGATAAATAACCAAGGCGGTTTTCATCAGCACGAATCCCTACATAATTAATGACTTTGTCATCACCAAAATACTTCTCAAACGGATCAAGCTTTAATTTTTTTGTGCACCATCGTTGTGCAGCACTGGGAAGATAACCGCCGTATAAATCAAGATAGTGGTCGAAATCCAATTTGTTACTGTACCCCGGGAGTTCTGCAGGGAGTCGTACAATATGTTTATTGAGGAATACCTCTAACTTCTCAATAAAATCATAAGTTTCAGGCAACTCAGTAGCTGTATCACAAAAGACGTATTCCATATCTGGAACCTTATCTCTTAAATAAATAGCCAGGGCAGCGCTATCTTTTCCTCCTGAAACACCGAGTATATGCCTAGTCTTGCTCATAATATGCCTTTTCTGCGTCTGGATAATATTTCCTCAAAAGCTCGATTAAGGCCTCTAGCTCGCTATCATCAATACTTGCGTTTTTAATGGTCTCTGTGATCATGTGTGCAACATAATTTAAATTTTTGTCGGGCGATAAGCTTGCTAAGGATGATTGTTTAAGCCTATAAATCTCCTCGACTTGAAAATGCTTGCGCCTCAACTCATTACCGAAAAGAATGAGGTGATCATCATGCCATTTTTCGAGGGGTCTATTGGCCAGAAATGAAACAACGGAGTTAAACCATGCCTTATTCCCCACAGCATCATCTTGGACACGATTGTAAAAGGCGGTGAGTGACTCTTCGACAATTAGTTCTGATATATCTTTCGATACACGAAGCAGTAATTCCTTTCTCAGGGTTTCAATATTAGCGGCTTTAAACCCCCACGTCCGTGAAAACTGTTGAATACACTGTTGTTGTAGCTGGGGATAGTTGTTCTCAATCTCCTTACGAACGCCAAGTAGTTTCTCAAACAAATTCTCAGGCTGAGTAACAATGTCAAAATCGGAACTTTCTGTCGAGATGCCAAGGGCTTCGGGTATGGAAATGAAAAGCAGGGCTTCTGGAGAGGAGGCCCGTAAGACCGTTTTGATAAAACGTTTTGCATTAGCGCTTAACGTGTTTGTGTGCTTGGTATAATAGGGCAGACTACTCACATACCGAATGATAGCTGAAACAACCAGGAGAATTGTTGGTTCCTCAATTTCAGAATCAAAAATAGCACTTACCCTTTTAAGGAATGCTGCATGTGAATCGTTTTGCGGGACATACACGAGGCTGAATTTTTTGGGCAACTTCATCATTCTTTCAAGCGTGTCTTTATAGACATCTGGCGTGAAAGTGCCATCCTCGTAAATGGAAAGCTCTTTGCGATGCTCGATAATTTTTGCGAATAGAAGTACTTTGGCCAAACCATTTTTAACCCCGTAAGGTCCTGCAGACAATAGCTTCTCTAGCTGTAGCATCGACACCGCTTTGCCATCACCCCTCCACATTGTGATCTCGGACTCCAAAAAAGCCCAGGCAGCATTTAGGTTTGATTCGTAATTCTCAGGCTCAGATATGGACCAGCCCTCGGAACCGTATGTATGTATCCCGGTTTGCTTTAGAGTATTTAGATAAATCGCGTACTCTGGACCACGAGAGCTAATATTTAAATCCTCATGATCATGGAATTCGAATAAATGGTTGAGGAAAATTTTCAATCCTGACATTGCTGAAGCAGAGGGGTTGTCGGTGTTAATTAGCTCGTTATGTACTTTAGGTGTATCTGGGTACTTAGCATCAATAACCCTTGAAATTAGTTTATTGACAGTCGAGGATGCTGACAGCACACACCATTCATTGGATTCAAAAAAACGATAGCGAGAGTTGTCAAGAGCCTTTGGACTGTTCCAATTAAGAAAGCCATTTATAAGATCTTCTAAGTAGGATATCCGAGTAGTTAGTTCATCGCGGGCATTTTTATCAACATTAACTTCTTTGTCTGTTGCCAGCAGGTTTGAGCAGGCGAAGTATTCTGCGAGAAGATTTATCTCTTTGTGGCGCAGCCCCTTTGCCAAATAAAGGATACCCTGAGAATCCGGAGGATTGAATGTGTTTAAAAAAGCTTCAACTTCTGTGTCAAGCCCGACATAACAGACGACAAGCCCATCAATTTCTGAGCTAGGTGGAACAAGCTGATCATCAGGTGAAACATACACCCACTCTAACACTCTAAATGAGCCCGATTCAACAAATGCCCGTCTCGCGACTAAAGAATCATGAGGGAAGAACCGCTTCAGTTCATTGGCAATATTAAATTCAGTATATTCTTCTTTAATGCGATCATTGATTTTCGCTGGTATGTCTATAGTGCTGCCATGCCAGAGGTTATAGGCATCATTGTGCCCTCTAAAGGTGATTAAATTGTTTGCATCAAGAGTCTCTATTAATTCATTCTGACTATTGCTGCTACCCCCCGTATCAAGTGCAGTGGTCAGTGCAGAAATCATCTCCTTGGTGGCACTTAAACCAACGTCTTCACCATATAGTCCAAGCAAGCCAATTGAAGAAATTATTCCCTGTAGAGCGTCGGTTAACGATACGTCATCTTGTTTAATCTTAGATTCGGCTAAGAGTTTTGTAGCTCGGATTTTTAGCCATAATTCCGAATCTTCAGACTCAAGAATTGCATGTTCAAGATTCTTTTCTACAAAATGATAGAAATCTAAGATTGAGTAAGTTGCTTTGGGATTCTTCTTCAAGTGTGAGTTCAACGAAAATTCAGATTCCGAATTGAAGAAGGAAAAAATAGAGCGCTCATTTTGAGCATGTTTTTTGAAAAATGATACTATTAAAAGAAGGAGTAATGGGGATACTCGATAGCTTACGCTCAGAATCTTTTCTATCGTCTCAGTAGAGAGTTGGGAATTTCCTTTTAATAGTTGCAGATCACTTTCCGATGTAGGTGAAGATGGAAGATCAAGTGATTCAAGACGATCATAGATGATTTTGAGCGACTCATCAATAGAGTTAATATGGATGATATCAGAGAATCTACCCTGGATTTTTTTCCACTCATTCAGATATGTTGTGGGGAGCTTTGATACATACGCCATCAAACCTTGATGTCTAATAGTGACGAGGAGGAGCTGCCCTTTGGATCGATGGGCTAGTTCTGCTATCTGTTGTAAGATGTATACATCACCCTCATTGGGAAACTCAGCGGCGTACTCTAAGTATTTACCCATTTCATCTATAAATATGGCGATTCGCTTACCGCTCTTAAGCTGATCTTCGAGCCAATGGATAAGCTCAACATCTTGCTTCAAACCAAATACATCCTTTAACGAATCGTTTAGCGAAATATTATCGCCTACCAGAACGAATGTTTTATCATAATTCGCATGATTTGGAAGAGGTGTAAGTCCTGCTGATGTAAGCTTTTTCTGAAAAGTAACATTTACTGAGCCAGTGAGATATTGATGCATCAGCAGTGCCGTTGTGCTTTTTCCTGATCCATACGGACCCACAATAGCAAAGGCGTTATCATTACCCTCAGCCAGAATATTATCTTTGATGGTTGTCAGGGTTTTCTTTAGAGAAGCAGTAAGAATGATGCCCTGAATTTGTTCTGGATTTGAAGTGTCCCTGGCTAAATGGGTCGAGCGATTGAAAGAAATGTTTGTCATTAGGAGTGGCTATATATCTTTTTTAGAACGTCAATTGATGAAGATTCAACTTCGCGAGGCCTTAATAGTTGCTTAGATCCAGCTGTTGTACTAAACCTATAGGAATATTCATTTCGCAATCCAAATCCATGCAAATATTTAGCTAATAAGTTTTCAGAGAAATGAAACACTCTCGCCGGGGATCCTGGCGACTCTAAAATATCAGAGAAGGAGATACTACTGGGCCAGTTGTTTACTTCAAGAAACCTTAGGAGGCAATATGCAAAAATGTCCTCCGATATTTCACCAAAAGTGAGTTGCCTGAACTTCCATATGTGATCACCATCATCAGTACGATGTGTGAAAAGGTGAAGTTCTTTCAGAGGACATGACAATACAGCCTGCAAATCCTTCTCACGCTTGAGTACTGCCGACGAATAAGTTGCTAATAGTGCGGTAATATCTCTACTGAGTGTGGTTTGAGATGGCGATTGAAGTCCCTCGCTATCACACCAGATCAAAACGGATTCATTTAGCCGGGTTTTTGTAAATGTCTGCTTTGCATAAAGGTTAAAAAGGTAATACCAGAGACTGCTTTTTTGAGGATTGGTTGCCATAAGAAAATGGAGTAACCATATGGTATCGGTAGATTCAAGGAAGGGATCAGCGCCATCATTGAACACAATTGTTGCGATCTCGCTGACTCTGTGATTAGTCTTGCTTTGAAGTTCTACGAGGCGAGTTGTCTCAAGCCAATGTCTTACGGATTGGGCCATATTTTTACCCACGCCCATGCGCAGCATTAATTCTTCAGGCCTAAAAAGAATTTTATCGTCTTCCGCTACCAGGGGCAAGGCCTTGGGAATCCATGCATGCCTAAGAGGAAAGGTCTCATGTCCTGAGAAGTGGGGTGTTAGATGTTTATTTTCTGATAATTCCATAGACAAATATTATAGCCTTTGATGCCTGGATTCCTAGCGCGAGCTTCACTTGCAGCGGATTTAATTTGTGGAATCAAGCAGTTTATTTACATCTTTTTAACCAGCATTGTAATGAAAATCTAACGAAGCAATATCAAAGAGCATTTGGTTCTAACCAAGAGAATGTTACAATACTTTCCACCCATGAAGAATATTTATTTAGATAACAATGCAACCGCTCCTTTACTACCTGAAATATCAGAGTTTGTTAAGGACTTTGCAGAGCGTCAGCAGTCCAACCCTTCCAGCTCACACTCTAAGGGCCAGCAATGGCGCCAAGAAGTTGAAAAAGCACGACAGGATGTCGCAGCGTTAATTGGTTGTAGATCATCTGAGATTTTGTTCACATCGAGTGGTACTGAGTCAAATAATTGGATTCTTAGGGGTGTTTGTTTTGAGGCAGACAAGAAGTGTCATATTGTTACATCGTCGGTCGAACATCCGAGCATCGAAAGCACTTGTCGTTACTTGAGCGAGAGGGGTCATAAAGTCACGATTTTGTCTGTTAATGCAGAGGGACAGATCGACCTAAATACGCTTGAGAAGACATTCGATGAAAAGCCGGACTTGGTCTCCATTCAATGGGTAAATAGTGAAACCGGTGTAATTCAATCAGTTAACGAGATAGCCACTCTCTGTCAAGCTGCTGAGATTCCTTTTCATACCGATGCCGTCCAAGCTCTTGGCAAGATTCCCATGAACCTAGATTCCTTCCCTGTCAATCATGCCAGCTTCTCTGCCCATAAAATCCACGGTTTGAGTGGGGTAGGTGCTTCGTACATAGAAGCGGGCTCCCATCTAGACACTTTGATTAGTGGGGGCTCGCAAGAACGTGGTTTAAGAGCAGGAACTGAAAACCTTCTTGGTATTCTCGCCTTTGGTCTCGCATGTAAGTTGCGTAAAGAGCGACTTGAAAAGATTCGAACACATTTCAAGAAACTAAAGACGACCTTCCTTTCGCAGCTAAAAACCGATCACCCAGA
>Ga0233430_1004697_pt1 | contig 12445 bp, 10 predicted proteins | sample SI_118_April2016_2_FD_179883 | JGI IMG/M metagenome (GOLD analysis project Ga0233430, IMG submission 179883) | Seawater microbial communities from Saanich Inlet, British Columbia, Canada - SI_118_April2016_150_MG | ecosystem: Environmental > Aquatic > Marine > Inlet | place: Canada: British... | reverse complement strand
ACAAGTCATTATTTTCAGAACCATACAATTCTGAACCTCTAAACCCTGAACCAAATTCAATTCCTTTTACAGATGGAATTGAAAAAATTGCTTTACTCAAATCAGATTCTAATGAACTAAAAATTGGCTCTCCTAATCCTACTGGTACTTTTGTTGTAATTGACTCTATGATTCCTCCTAAGGAATCTCCTTTTTTCTTTGCATTCAAAATATTAGTTCTCATAATCTTTGCTGTCTTATCTTCTGGGCATCTAACTTCATTTTTGTAAATTGAATTAATCATTTTCTCATTAAATTTTCTTTCCATCTTTATTTTTCCAATCTGTGATGTGAATGAGTGTGTCTCAATTCCTAGCGTTACTTTGAGTAATTTTCTAGCAATGGCTCCTCCCATCACATGAGTTGCAGTTAATCTTCCTGAAAATCTTCCTCCACCTCTATGATCATTTTGTTGATTATACTTTACCATTGCAGGATAATCTGAATGTCCTGGTCTTAATTTTGTTTTCAAATTTTCATAATCTTTTGATTTTTGATCACTATTCCAAATTAGCATTGTAATTGGAGCGCCAGTTGTATGTCCTCTGAATACTCCTGAAACAATTTCTACAATGTCCCCCTCTTTTCTTTGAGTTGAAATTAAATTTTGACCTGGTTTTCTTTGATCAAGCATTACTTGAATTTCTTTTTCAGTGATTTCTAATCCTGCTGGACATCCATCTAATACGGCACCAATGGATTTTCCATGACTTTCACCAAAACTTGTTAAAACAAGACGTTGTCCTATAGAACTTCCAAGCAACATAGTACCAAAGCTAAATGATGTTTATAATTCCTCATTCTAGAAAATTGACAAATTTTATCTCTTTTTCACTGAATTCTTTTGTTTTATCACGTTTGAACATAAATTACATTTTTATCATTACTTTTATGAAATAATTATAATATAATCTTAAATATAATAATTACATACATAATATATGTTAAAACGTGTAAATTCTAATGAATAATTTGCGCGGCCTTGCGAAAAAAGACATGTTATCAACGCTAAAGCGTTGCGGGTGAGGAGAATGCTTTTCACTCTATACAGGGTCGCGCCTTTTACTTTCTGTTGATTTTTTTAAAAACTGATTTATTGGATTTCTAATTTTGCCCCAATACGATTCATTTCTTCTACAAAGTTTGGATATGATACATTAACTGATTCAGGATCTGTAACAGTGCAATTCCCGATATGCATTCCAGCTATACAAAATGCCATAAATAATCTATGATCATTTTCTGAAATTAATTCTGCTCCTTTTTGTTCTTCTGTTGATTCTAAAATCAACCCGTCTTCTTTTTCTTGAACTTTGATTCCAAGTTTCACCATCTCTCTTGAAATAATTGCGATTCTGTCTGTCTCTTTTAATCTTGCATGCTTTACGTTTGTTATTTCAATTGGTGCAGTTGTTTTTAATGCTAAAATTGCAAGTGGCGGTAAAAGATCTGGTGAATTACTTAAATCAAATTTCCCACCATTTAGTTTTTCAGGTGATTTGATTTTAATCTCATCATCGTTTATTGTAACTGAAACTCCTAACTGTTCTAAAATATCTAAAAACACCTCGTCTCCTTGAGGTAAATCTCCAAGGTTTCCTTTAATTGTGACATCCTCACCGTTAAGTACAACAGCTGATAACAATAGTCCTAAACTTGAAAAATCAATTGGAACTGTAAATGTTGCACTCTTGTATATCTGTGGGGTGATGTTGTATTTTTTATATGGTATTAATGTTTGAACTGTAACTCCAAACTTTCTCATAGTTGCAATTGTTGCATCAAGATATGGTTTTGAAACTAAATTACCTTCTATTGTAAGATTGATTCCTTTCTCTGTCAATGGAGCGCTAATTAGCAATGCTGAGACAAATTGACTAGATAAATTTCCTGGAATTGAAACATTGCCTCCTAGAATTTTCCCTTTAATTTTGATTGGAGGCTTTCCATCAGTTGAGTCACATTGTGCACCTATACTCTCAAGTGCATCTAATAGTGGTTGCATTGGTCTTTTCTGCAAACTCTCATCGCCTGTAAGTGTAATTTCATTTGAAAATAAACTTGCAATCCCTGATGCAATTCTAATGGTAGTTCCAGAGTTCTCTGTATTGATTTCCGGCACATTTACGTCTAATTTTATGGGATTTTCAGCAATAATTGTTGAATTTTGAGTTTTAATTACAGCTCCAAATTTTTTACATGCATCAATTGTTGCAGCCGTATCTGCTGATAATAGTGCGTTATCCACTTTACTATTATTTCCTGCAAGTGATGCAAGAAAAATTGCTCTGTGTGTATAGCTCTTATTTGAAGGGCAAATTATCTGACCTGTTATTTTTGATTTTTCAACTTTACACTTCATGAACTTCAGCCTTTTTGTTATTGATTTTTGAAACAATAATGTTTCCTTCTAGTGCAGAAAATATTTTCTTGATACTTGCTTCATTTTCTTTTTTTGTCACTGCTGCAATTGATGGACCATTTCCTGAAACTGATGCTCCCAAAGCTCCTTTTTCAATTAAACTTGTAATTATTTTAGGATCAGAGTTCAAAATTGTTGCAGTTGCCAATCCGTTAATTATCATTGCATCCCAATAGTTTGCTTTTTTTGCCAACTCCCACGCATTTTCAAATACTGAAGAAAGAATTTTTAGATTTTTTAGATTTCCTCTTTTTCTGTTTTTTGGAATAAATATTACGGCAATTAGATTTGATGGACCTTTCTCAAAATGTATTCTTTTTTTCTTTGCATTATCTGTAACATTGAATCCTCCATAGTAACATGAACATGCATCATCATATGCTCCTGTAATACTCACTTTGGTTTCAATTGATGCATCAACTCCTGCAAGAAGTATCTGCTGATCAGTTAACTTTGGTTTGAATACTTTGGCACACACTAGTGCAACAGCTGATGAGATTGCACTGGAACTTTTTAACCCATAACCTGTAGGAATTTCTGATTCTAGTGTAATTACAATTTTATTTTGCTCCAAGTCTTTTTTTGGAACTATTTTTTCAACTGTTTTGTTGATTAGCCGAGAACTCAGGCTCTTGTTTTTTGATTTGATTGTGATTCCTTTACCTGGATTTGTTTCAATCTCTGCTACGACCTTTAGGTCTATTCCTAGGGTCGCGCCTTTCTTGTTTGCAATTGCATTTACTAGTGAAATTGCTCCTTGAACTGTAGCTTTTGCTTTTGCCATCTTAGAATCCTCCTAACAATGCTTTTTTCATTGCATTATAAGGTGCTTCCATGTTGTGCCAAATTTCAAATGCCCTTGTTGCTTGACCTAATAGCATTTCATAACCGTAAATCACAATTGCATTATTTTCTTTTGCTTTTTTTATAAAATCTGTGTTCATTGGGCTATACACAATATCATAAACAATTGTTTTCTCATTAATTCCTACTAGTGAAATTACACTTGCTTCATTTTTTAGTCCTACTGATGTTGCATTTACAATAATGTTATAATCTTTTGCTGACTCCTTTACATCCTCAATTTTTATCGCATTTGCTGTTAACCCTATTTTTCCTGCAAATTCTGATATTTTTCCTGCATTTTCTAATGTTCTATTTGCAATGGTGATGCTTTTTGCTTTTGACTTTGCAAATCCTGCAACAATTGCTCTTGCTGCTCCCCCTGCTCCTAATAGTAGTACTTTGGTATCTTTAATTGGTAAATCTTTTTTCTTAAATGGCTCCAAGAATCCGTCCATGTCTGTGTTGTATCCTTTGAGTACACCATCATTATTTACAACAGTGTTTGCAGCTCCAATCAAACTACATGACTCATCTATCTTGTCTAGATATTTCATCATTTCAATTTTATGTGGAATGGTAATGTTAAACCCACTAATTTTTATTTTTTTTAAACCTGCAATACCTTCTTCTAATTCCCCTTTGGGAATCCTATATCCAATGTATGAACATTCTAAATTTAATTCCCTAAATGCTGCACTGTGTATGTTTGGAGATAGTGAATGATCAATTGGATCCCCAATGACTGCAAATGTTTTGCCCATCATAATTTTCTGAGTTATATGATTGATTTAAACTCTCAATTTACTATTTGATTATTTTTTTAGATTTGTAATTTTCTTTACTTCATCTATGCTAAATTGACCTGGTGCTACTGCCTTTCCTAATGAGACATATGTGTATGGACTTCCTAGATACAGGCATAAAATTCTTGAAATTCTGCCAAAATCACCCATTGCAAATGATATCAGATTGTTTTTTCCTTTTTTACTATACAATTCTAGCATTCTAGTCGAATCATCTGTTGATTTTGCTGTACTTACAATTTTGATGTTTGATGAGAATTTACTAATTTGATTCATTTTCTTTTTTAACTCTGCAGCATTTGGAGTCTTTTTAAAATCATGCCAAGACACAAGTAATTTTGTTTTTGTTGTTTTTAGATATTTTACTAATGATGCATTTTTTCTTAATGTGTTGAATTCCACATCCAAGTAAAATGGTGTATATTCTGAAATTAATTTTAAAATTGCAACTCTTTCCTTTTCATTTCCTGGAAACTTTCCACCTTCTGTTTTAGGTCTTAGGGTACACACAATTCTATTCATGTCTTTTTTGATAATCTCTAATGCATCTGGAATATCTTCAACTTTTAAAAAATCTAATCTCACTTCGGCATAATCTGATTTTTTTAAACCAATTTTTAATGTCTGTTTAATTTTAGCTGGTGTTTTTTCTGCAATTGATATGCATGTTTTGTACTTCATTTTTCTAGTATGTATTCGTCTGATACTTCCATTCCAAAGTGTCTTCCTGCTGCAGGTTTTGAATGAACCATCACAACATCTCCTTTCTTTAGATGAGTAACTGAAACTAACTGACCATTTGATTTTACAAATCTAATTGTCTCTGCATCTTGTGCAATAATTCCACCAACTTCTCCGTTTACTGAGGCTTTAATCATCAACATTGGTCTTCTTTCAATTTTTGATCTTCCTACAGTTGCCCTTCTTGCTTTACCTTTAGAATTGAGAATTAATACTTCAGAGCCTGTTTCTACTTCTGATAAATAATTTGTTGTACCATCTGGTGATAATGTGTAACAATGAACTGCACCTGCATTGACTCTAAATGGTCTTGGGGATGTAAACGATGATCCTACTGATTCATTGTGAACTAGAAACAAAAAGTTTGATTTGCTTCCAATTAACATTCCTTCCCCTTTGTGAAGCATTGATGCTGTATCTACACAGACTCGTTCTCCGTCTCCAACTTCTTTAATTTCTGTTATTTTTGCAGGTTTCATCTCGAAACTCTTAGTTCCTAGGTATACCATCACCTCTCGAACTTCGTTAATTGAAGATGTATTGAAAATCACACCATCTACTCCTACTTCTAAAATGGAGAACATTTTTCTTACTTCTTCAGGTGTTTTGGCAATTGCAAAAATCTTAGTGTGAATTTTGTGAAGTTTGGCAATAATATTTTCTAAAGGAATTATTTTCCAATCTTTAACCTCTATTATCACAAAATCTAATCCTTTTTTTGCAATAGAGAGTACATTTTCAATATCTGTATTTGATAATATTTGAAATTTTCTTCCTATTTTTTTACCCCTTGGTTTGACAGCATTTTCTTTTTCAAGAACTACATAGTTTGCATTGTTTGATGGAAAAACTGTTTGAAGTTTTGATTTTTTCTTGCCCATTTTTTTTGGATCAAGATATACCATTTTGATTCCCTCTTCTTCTAACTGAGGGAGAAATTTAGCTAATTGTACCGGGGACCCTTTGGGTGAAATTATTAATTCTCTTGTTTTACTCAATTTTCTTCATTGCTTCCTTTGCTGTACCCTTTCTAAAAATAATTTCAGCTAATGCTGCTACCATTTTTTCTGGTGCTTTATGTGCAAAGATGTTTCTACCATATGTTACTCCTTTTGCTCCTGCAGTCATTGCATCTTCTGTCATTTGAAGAATATCTAAATCTGTTTTTGATTTAGGGCCGCCTGCAATTACAATTGGAACTGGTGTACTCTTTACAATTTTTGCAAATGAATCCACATCACCTGTGTATAGTGTTTTAACAATATCTGCTCCACATTCAGCTCCAATTCTTGCAGCATGTGCAACAATTTCTGGCTCATGTGGATTCTTGATGTTTTCTCCTCTTGGATACATCATTGCTAAGAGTGGCATTCCCCATCTGTGACATTGATCTGCAGTCATTCCTAATTGTTCTAACATTTCTGGTTCTTCTTTTCCTCCAATATTGATATGCAAAGACACTCCATCTGCCCCCATTGCAACTGCTTCTTTTACAGTACCTGTAAGCATTTTGCGATTAGGTGATAATGATAAGATGGTGCTACTTGAAAAATGAACTAAAACTCCAATTTTTGGTGGTTTTGGTAATGATTTGAGAATTCCTTTATTGATAATTACACTTGTGAGTCCATGACCTTCACATTTGTAAATTGTATCTGCTGGATTTTCAAGACCTTCAATAGGTCCATTTGAAATACCGTGATCCATTGGAATACACAACATTCTTCCTTTTCTGAGAATTTTGTTAAGTCTAATTTGATTTCCTGATACCATAATTTGATCTAATTTTTATCCCTACTTAAAAATAACGTGAACATTCAAACAATCATTCGTAAAAAATTGAGCCCAAAATACTATTTATTTTTCTACCAAGGATTAAATAGAAATTCCAAAGGACCATGAATAATTGAGTCAGACTACCGAACAAATACAAAAAAGCGACATTAAAGATATTTTAGAAAACTCTCTAAATGGGCAAAGACCTGGTCCTGAAGATTGTCTTAGACTCTTAGAGTCTGATGATGTTCATCTTATGGGATTGGTATCTGGTCATCTGACAAGAAAACAATTTGGAAAAAAAGCCTCTTTCATAAATAATATTATTTTGAATTATACTAATGTCTGTATTACTGACTGTAAATTTTGTGCATTTTATAGATCTCCTGGTGCTGATGATGCTTACACATTAACTTTAGATGAGATTGAAACTAGGGTTAAGACTTCATGTGAGATGTTTAACATTCATCAAGTCTTGATTCAAGGTGGACATAATCCAAATTTGAAAATAGAATATTATGAAGATGCATTTAAGATGATTAGAGAAAAATTCCCTCAGGTTGGAGTTCATGGATTATCTACATCTGAAATTGATATGATTGCTAGAGTTGAAAAATCTTCTACTAAAGAAATTTTATCTCGTCTTAAAGATGCAGGTTTACAATCAATGCCTGGAGCTGGAGCTGAAATTTTAGTTGATTCAGTTAAAGATGTTATCAGTCCAAAGAAAATTTCTAGTGATGATTGGATTAGAATCATGGATGAATCCCATGCACTTGGAATTCCATCTTCTGCTACGATGATGTATGGTCATGTAGAAAATAACAATGACATTGTTACTCATTTTTCTAAACTTGTTGCACTGCAAGAAAAGACTAAAGGATTCATGGCATTTATCCCATGGAACTTTGAGCCAAACAATACTTTGATGCAAGAAGAAGGAATAGCTACTGATGGTACTGGTGGGGTTCAACTTTTGAAGATGATTGCAATTTCCCGTCTTATTTTTGATGGATTGATCCCTCATATTCAATCATCGTGGCTAACTAACGGTGTGGGTATGGCCCAGCTTGCCTTACAGTATGGTGCTGATGATTTTGGTGGTACTCTCATTGGAGAAGAAGTTGTCTCATGTACTGGTGCTCGTTCTACTGAACTGACTGATAAAAAAATCATAGATGCGATTCATCAAATAGGATATTCTGTAGAAGAAAGAGATAATTTCTATAATCCTATTTCTGTATTATAATCCGTATTCAGACCATCTGGAATCAACTAGATTCTTTGTCTTATCATCTACTTTGACTTGTTGCTGAATTTCTCTGTTGTATCCTTCTTCTTTTGTTTTCTGAGTTGCATCAATTCCCATCTTTGATCCTAGATTAACAAGTGGTGATGCAGGATCAAGTGTATCAGTTGGTGTGTTGTTGATAATTGTGGTATCTCGTGCAGCATCTGCTCTGGTAGTTATTGCCCAAATCACATCATTGATGTCATGAACGTTAATGTCTTCATCTACTACCACAAACATTTTTGTCAGCGACAACTGGCCCATTCCCCACAAACCCATCATGACTTTTTTTGCTTGACCTGGATATCTTTTCTTAATTGATATTATTGCAAATCCTTGGAACCATCCAGCTGCTGGCATGCTAAAGTCTACTACTTCGGGATGTAACATTTGGATTAGTGGCAAAAATGAACGCTCGATTACTTTTCCGATATATGCATCCTCTAGAATTGGTTTTCCTACAACTGTTGTAACGTAAATTGGATCTTTTCTTCTCATAATCCCTGTTAGTGTGAATGTTGGGTATGGTTCAACTGGTGTGTAATACCCTGTATGATCTCCAAATGGTCCTTCGTCTCTAATATCTGCAGGATCAACGTATCCTTCTAAAACAATTTCTGCATTTGCTGGAACCTCTAAATCAATTGTCTTGCATTTTACCATTTTGATTCCTTCTTTTCTTGTGATTCCTGAGAAAAGATACTTGTCTAGTCCTTCAGGCACTGGGGCAATTGATGAAAATATTGTTGATGGCTCTCCCCCAATAATTATCGCAGTTGGAATTTTCTCTCCTTTTTCTTTTGAAAGTTCCCCATGATGTGCACCTCTCTTGTGTTTTTGCCAATGCATTAGTGCATGAGTTTTATCTATAATCTGAATTCTATAAACTCCTAGATTTCTTACTCCTGTTTCTGGATGTTTTGTTGCAACTAGTCCCAAAGTGATGAATCTTCCTGCATCATCAGGCCATGATTTTAAAATTGGTAAATCGTCAAATGATGCATCACTTGATGTAATTTCTGTTACAGGTCCCTTGATTTCTGATTTAGGAAACGATGCTGTCATTTTTGAGAGTTCTGGAAGTTTCTTAATTTTATTTAGTAATCCTGATGGGACATCCATCTTTGTCATATCTGTAATTCGTTTACCAATTTCAGTAAAGTCTGTCATCTCTAATCCTATCTCTAATCTTTTCATTGAACCAAATGCATTCCCTAAAACTGGCATGTCAAACCCTTTTACGTTTTCAAAAAGAATTGCAGGACCATCCGAATACATTTCGCGTCTCATTATTTCTGCAATTTCTAATTCAGAATCCACTGCTGTTTTCACCCTCTTTAATTCCCCATTTTTTTCTAATTCTGAAATAAACTCATGAATGTCTTCTATTGGCACATAAATTCTGAAAGACCATTCAAGTATAAGCTTAACTGGATTTCTTTTGAAACAAATTTTAAAATTATTTTTCTTTTTCTTTAAAAATAACTATTTCAAAGTACATAATAGATCCAATTATGTGAGAAATTATATGAAATATGCCCTCTGTCTCAGTTTTTTGATATTTTTTACTATGTCTTTTATTGATATTGATGCTAATGGACAATCAGATGACGTATCTTCTGAGACTGTGATATGTACTGAAGACTATGAGATAGTTTTCAAACCCTCAAATAATGTACCTATATGTGTAAAATCTTCTAGTGTTGAGAATTTTCTTGATAGAGGATACATGCTTCCTATTTCAACACAAGACAATCTACGTATTGGATTGTTGTTTTCAACTACAGGTGATTATTCAACATATGGAACTGAAAGTCAACTTGCAGCACTAACAGCTATTGATGATTTCAATGAACATCTTAAATCAATTGACAAAGGAGAGATGAGCTTAATTCCAGAAATTGTTTACCTCTCTACCAATCCTGAATATACTTTGGAACAAGTAAAAAAAATGCATATTGATGGTGTAGATGTTTTCATTGGGCCTCAAACAAGTGCAGAGCTTGGACTGCTAAAACCTTATGCTGATTCTGAACATCTGCTAATTATCAGTACGTCTTCTACTGCTCCATCTTTGGCAATCGCAGATAATATTTACAGACTTGTCCCTGATGATACGAATCAAGCTAGATTACTGTCAAAGATTTTAGAAGATAATGGTAGCCCAACTGTATTGCTTTTAGTCCGTGATGATGTATGGGGAAATGGACTTGCTAATGCAATCAAAGAATCCTATTCTGGTGAGGTCTCACAGATAAACTATGATCCTGAATCGCCTTTGTATGAAAAAACTTTACAAGACTTATCTGAATTAGTTACAACAGAATCACAAAGATCAGACGTAGTGATAGGTGTAATTGGTTTTGGTGAAACTGCTGAATTTTTATCTAATGCCATTCAATTTGATGTTCTTGATGATGTGGTGTGGTTTGGAACTGATTCTAATGCAAATGAACAAAAAATAATTCAAGATGAACAAATTGCCTCATTTGCACAAAAAGTTTCGTTTAGAGCAATTCAGTTTGCAAGTGATTATGGAAGCCCTCTTCATGAAAATGTCGAGTCTAAACTTTTTGTAGATCTTGGATATTTACCAAGCACTTACGCATATGCTGCATATGATGCTGTTTGGGTATTGGGTCTGAGCATGTTGGATGCTGACAGTATAGATCCAAATACACTGGGATTGGCAATCCCTGATGTTGTTACTTCTTACAGAGGCACCTTGGGCGATTTACGCCTTAATGATGCAGGGGATTTAATATCTGATAATTATGATGTTTGGTCTGTTGTAGAAGGCAAGTGGTACAAAGGTAATTTTAGAGAAATTAATGGAACTGGTTTAGTACAAAAAATTGAAGATGGAGTTATCACTCAAGAACAATCCTCCCCTACTGAAACTGAAACTACTCTTACAGAACAATCCTCCCCTACTGAAACTGAAACTACTCTTACAGAACAATCCTCCCCTACTGAAACTAATCTTCTTGTTCTTGTACTGATTGTATTAATCATAATTATTTCATCCATTGCGACATTTTCCGTATGGCGACTTAAGAAATCCTTAACCAAATTAAAAAATTCAACTCATATTGATAAACCTGAACCAACACCAGAACCTGAACCAACACCAGAACCTGAACCAACACCAGAACCTGAACCAACACCAGAACCTGAACCAACACCAGAACCTGAACCAACACCAGAACCTGAACCAACACCAGAACCTGAACCAACAAAAACTAAAAATATTGATGCCATGTTATCTACGAAAGAAATTCTACAGCACTGTATCAAAACACACTCTTCACTTATGGATGATAAAAATATAGAATTTCTGGATTCATCAATTAAAGATATTGAGATTAAATTTAATGAAAAACAAATTTCAGAAATATTTTCTCCTTTAATTAAAACTGCACATGATTTAGTTGGTGCTTATGGAAAAATTGAGATTGGAGTTGATGATGATGAAAAGAATGTTACATTTTTTGTAAAAGATAACGGTGATGGGATTTCAAAAGAAAAACAAGATCAGTTATTCAAAAAAGATGATCATAACACATCTTCAGGATTAATGATGTCTAGACAGTTAGTCGAAGAAATGGGTGGTAAAATATGGGTGGAAAGTGTATCTTATCTTGGCACCTCGTTTTATTTCACAATTCCAAAATCAGAATAGTTTTTAATTATCTTTAATACGTTTAATTCCAATATTCTACATTGGTGGTAATTCTGTTTTTTTATCATGGCCGCCAGACCCAAATTTACAGTAAAAACACAATTCTGATTCCATGTACTTTAGTTGCTCCACTTGAATTGCTCCTAGTTTTAGAGCAATTTTTGTGAGAATTCTGTATTTTAGTGGCATTGCAGGAATTACCTCTTCAGTGTATACTTTGTAATGATCGGGACAAAACTTGAGTGTGACTTTGGATGGTTCTTTACCTTTCTCATTTACTTGCTTTGTAAAATTGATCTGTTCTCGAATGTATTCATGTTTTGGACATGGACAATTTTTACCCCCTGGATGTTTGTATGCTGGTGTATTTTTCCAATCAAAGTCTGGGAATTCTTTCTCAAAGTCATCCATAACATCCACATACAATTTGTGCTTATAAAACTTGATCAGCCTTGGTTATGTTGATCAACCCAAATGTACATAAACCCCGCATAATTCAAGAAAATTATGGCAGCTGCTAAAAAGCAAACAAAGCAAGATCTTGAAAACAAGATTGCCGAATTAGAAGCAAAACTAAATCAACTTTCTACTCAGCTAACTGCAAAACCAGCAGAGACAAAACCTGCTAACACTGCAAAACCAAAACCAACCTTACCAAAAGGTTCGGAAGCAAAACCAGCTGAGACTGCAAAACCAAAACCAACCTTACCAAAAGGTTCAGAGGTTAAACCCGCAGAAACAAAACCAGCTAACACTGCAAAACCAAAACCAACCTTACCAAAAGGTATGGAAGAAAAACCAGCAGAAGTTCCAAAACCAGCTGAGACAACAACACAACCTCCTTC
>Ga0233430_1004694_pt1 | contig 12449 bp, 10 predicted proteins | sample SI_118_April2016_2_FD_179883 | JGI IMG/M metagenome (GOLD analysis project Ga0233430, IMG submission 179883) | Seawater microbial communities from Saanich Inlet, British Columbia, Canada - SI_118_April2016_150_MG | ecosystem: Environmental > Aquatic > Marine > Inlet | place: Canada: British... | reverse complement strand
ACACATCTTTTTCACTGCCTCTTGTACATTGATAACCCAAAGATTCAACCGTCGATTGCAGTTTATCATTTTGCACCTCTTCAGAGGCTGCAACAACAATTTCATCCAGCTCACTAGATTGAGATAAGCGAGCAAGAAGAAGCTCTATCATAGGCTTCCCAACAATATCTCTTAATACTTTTTCCGGCAATCTGGTTGACCCCATTCTAGCTTGTACCAATGCTACGACTTTCATAATCTACCCCAATTTGACGGATTTAATAAATTGACATCATTTGTATATAATTCAGTTGGTATGTTTGGCAAAACACCATTAGAAGCAACTATAATTTCTTTTAATTGATCTTTAGTATCTACACCAACTAACACTTTAGATATTTCTGGGATAGAAATTGCATGCCTTATTGTTGCCTCCAATGCTGTTATCTGGCTGTCATTTAACCACTCATGCCATATTTTCCATAAACCACTCCAGCGATTAAATTTTTCATGCCTACTTTGCTCGGTCATCAATAACAATCCTTGTAGAAAAACGGAGCGTGCATGAACCTCAACACCTTTACTGCGAAGTGTAGAAAACATGCCACTGTCAATCATTCTTCTATCCAATATATTAAAAGGTAACTGCACCAGGTCTATAGCAAAATTATCAAGAATAGATTGTAATTGACTGTGATCGTACACAGATACGCCTATTTTCACTATTTTTTCTGCTTGCTTTAATTCTTGCAGTTTATCAAATAATTTTTCAGCACCAGGCTTTAATAAATCGTCAGCGTCATGTATCAACACCCCGTAAACACTGTATTGTTTTAAATCTTTCAATGAATGATGAAAATCATTGTTTAGCAACTTAACATCATTATTGTCTATTTCAAGGCTATCAAAGTGTCTAGTTTTTGTAACCACTTTAAAATTCGAAACATTCATTCTACCAAGGATCTTTTCACTATTTCCATAAGCAGGTGCAACATCCAAAAGACCAACACCTTTTAAGTTCGCATAACTCAAAATTTTTTTAACCTCTTCAGGCCCCACCTGACCATCGACTGAATTAACACCATAATCAATGCCGAATTGCACTGTACCAAGGGCTATTTTTGACATATTCACTTTAATACTTTTTCTAAAGCTGCAATCACTTGATCTTGTTGCTCAAATGTCATTACGTGGAATAAAGGAATACTAATCGCGCTTTCATAATAGTTTTCAGCGTTAGGATAGTCGCCTTTTCTAAACCCCATATTCTCATAATAAGGCTGTGTGTGCACGGGGATATAATGGACATTTACGCCAATATCATTTTTCCGTAATGCTTCGAAAATTTCTTTTCTCGTGCTTTTTACTTTATCTATTTGAATTCTAATAGGATATAGGTGTAGTGCGGAATAACTATTTAAATCTTGATAGGGTGTAGTGATCGACAGGTCTATCAACAACTCATCATATCGTACTTGACATTTATGACGAAGAGCAACAAATTCATCCAGTCTCTCCATTTGAGACACACCTAATGCCGCCTGTAACTCGGTCATTCGATAGTTAAATCCTAAATCAACCTGCTGATAATACCATCCGCCTGCAGATTCTTTGGTCATCAACTCTGGATCACGAGTCACACCGTGACTACGAAATAGCTGCATACGCTCTGAGAGCTCTTTATCATTCGTTGTTGCCAAACCACCTTCTGCTGTTGTAATAATCTTAACTGGGTGAAAACTGAATACCGTAATATCAGAATATTGACAACCGCCAATTGGCTTGTCTAAATACCTACCCCCTATTGCATGGGAGGCATCCTCGATAATCTTAAAGCCATATTCTTTACTGAGTGAATGAATTTTCTTCATATCACAAGATTGTCCTGCGAAGTGCACAGGTATGACAATCTTAGGCAATTTATTATCTTTCTTTGCTTGAATTAGTTTTTTTTCTAGCTCTTCTGTGGATAAATTATAGGTCAAAGGGTCAATATCAACAAAATCAATTCGCGAGCCACAATACAAACCACAATTTGCAGAAGCTACAAAGGTGTTTGGAGAAGTCCAAAGCCAATCACCCTTGCCAAGACCTAAAGCTAAACAAGCGACATGTAATGCTGAAGTGGCGCTATTAACAGCCACTCCAAATTTAGAGCCACAATAATCCGACACTTTTTTTTCAAATAAAGGAACTTGCGGACCTTGGGTTAGAAAATCAGATTGTAAGACATCTACAACTGAATCAATATCGGCTTGATTAATGTCTTGTTTTCCATAAGGGATCATTCTTAGATGTTTCCAATCTTGTTTTTGTTGGTTTCAATCCAGTCTTGAAGCTCAGAAATTTTCATCCACTCTTTATTGTTATCGGATGTGTACACAAAATCTTCCGGCACCCTGATCCCATCACCTATTCGAGTCTTATCTTTAGCCCAGTCATTTATAGAAGGTAGAATTTTAAAGTGCGCCGGATACTCATAAGTGTAAAGAGCGTCCTCTATTCCAATCATTTGCTCGTGTAACTTCTCTCCTGGTCTAATGCCAACCTCCTCTTGCTTGGAATTTTTATTGACTGCCAAAGCAACATCTGTAACTTTCATAGATGGAATTTTTTTAACGTAAATTTCACCGCCCTTCATATTATCGAAAGCATGCCAAACTAATTCAACACCCTCTTCTAAAGAGATCATAAATCTTGTCATTCGATTATCTGTAATTGGCAAAACCCCATCTTTTGCAATTGACAAAAAAAATGGAATAACTGAGCCACGTGAGCCCATTACATTTCCATATCTTACAACTGAAAAGCTCGTATTATGACTACCAGTATAAGAGTTTCCAGATACAAATAACCTATCAGAAGTTAGTTTGGTTGCACCATATAAATTAGAAGGCGCGCTTGCCTTGTCAGTAGAAAGAGCAACAATGCGCTTAACACCCTTGTCAATACAAGCGTCAATTAAATTCATTGCACCTATTACATTTGTTTTGACGCACTCAAATGGATCATATTCAGCGGTAGGAACAATCTTAGTTGCAGCAGCATGAACAACATAATCGATACCGTCTAATACTCTATACAATCTATCTCTATCGCGCACATCTCCAATCATGAAACGAACCCTAGGATCATCTTTAAATAATTTAGCCATCTCCCACTGCTTCATCTCATCTCTTGAAAAGATAATAATTTTTTTCAGGTTATATTTGGCCAGTGTCATAAGGACAAAGGCATGGCCAAATGAGCCTGTACCGCCTGTAATTAATATAGTTGAATTTGTTAACATATTTTCTTTAGTCTTAAAGCTATTTTACAATATCTTGATATTTTTTAATATTAATAGTGCAATCTTTATCTAATTCGACAATCAAATCACATGCCTTTAATGTTGCAACTCTATGTGTGATGATAAATATTGTTAGATTTTTACCAAGCTTCTCAATTGATTCCATAATTGCAGATTCTGTTTCAACATCTAATGCATTTGTAGCTTCATCAAAAATTAACACATCGGCGCTCTTGTACAATGCACGTGCAATACCAATCCTTTGACGCTGACCTCCAGATAGACGAACACCTCTCTCGCCTACAAAGGTTTTATACCCTTGTGCACAACTATCAATAAATTTAGAGATATTAGCCAATTCTGCCACTTTTTTAACACTTTCTGCATCTATCTTGTCTGCAGGAATACCAAATGCAATATTTTCTTCAATAGTACCATCTGAAAGATAAATATTCTGTGGAACATGCGCAATATGCGACTGCCATAGTCTAATATTATTCATAGAAACTATCTTACTATCAATTTTTAAATGCCCTTTAGTTGGTGATAATAGTCCCATAACCAAATCTAGTAATGTACTTTTCCCTCTACCTGTTTCCCCTACAAAACCAATACGAGAACCTTTGTTAAAAGTTAAATTTACTTCTTTAAGAATCCAAGGTGTTTTTTTATTATAACGAAACCAAACATTATCAAGTTTAATATCTTTTTTGAAAGGCACTATTGACAATTGCTGCTGGTCTATATAACTAGAAATCGTCTGGTCCAATAAATACAAAATATCTTTAACAGAGTAATATGAGCCTTTAATAGATGTTACTGAACTATAAATCTTCTGTATTGCCGGCATTAGACGCTGAGCAGCCATAGCTAATAGCCCTAACATAGGGATAGCTACAGATATACCATCTTTCTGTTGGCTTAAATAATAAGCCAATCCAGATATTAATACCAACCCCAATGTTTCGATTACAAAACGCGGCGCATAAGAAATAAAATTATTATCAGATATAGCGCGACGATACGGGGTGTCAGCTTGGATAAATAATTTACAATAAAACTCTTGATTGCTATCTATTAATATATCTCGAATACCTCCCAACCCTTCTTGTAAAGCCTTAATTGTGTTGGTAGATCCACTTGAAATATATTGGCTATTTATTATAATTTTTTTATGTAAAAAGCTATACAAAATCCAATATATTGCACCAAATATACCGAAAGATACAAGTGCAATTTTATAGTCTATAAAAACCAAAATAAACATAATTCCAAATAATGATAAGCTTGAACTTAACAATTCTAATACAGGTATTATGACGCCTTTAATAACTATATTTACTTTACTTATAATACTGCTAATTATTTCACTACTATTATGACCAATATGGGTGGCATAATCTTGGTATAGAGTGCGGCGATATATATGGGCACTAAACTCTGTTCCAATTAACTGCTCAAAACGATTTATAACATATAGTAGAAAAACCCTTAAAACACCAGCAACCACCACAGAAATAACAAAACTAATAACTAACGGAAGAAAAAGTTGTTCGGACGATGTTATTCCCAATATTTTGATTACTGGCTGCATTAAGGAATGTGAATATATGTGCTCAGGAGCTGTTAATACGCCAAGAAATGGGAATATAGCTCCAACACTGATAATCTCTGCAAGAGAAGATATTATCATAAGAATAAAAATCAGTAAAAACTGCTTTTTATGCTGTCTTGATAAATAACCCCATAAGGCCATGATGTGCGTATTCATTGTATGTTATGCAATTCCAACCACGATTGAAACATTAAAATAGCCCATATTCTTGGGGTACAATCATAATCACCACTAAGGTGTTGATTCCAAATTTTTCTAACTAATACAGGGTTAAAGTACCCCTCATTCCTAAGTCTTGACTCATCCAGAAGTTCTTCTGCCCACTCACGCAGAGGCCCTCGGATCCACTGCCCTACTGGTACTGCAAAACCGGCCTTTGGCCGCTCAATTAATTCTTTTGGCACATATTTATATAAAATCTGCCTTACAGGCCATTTTCCCACCCCATTCTTAATCTTTATATTTATTGGCATCCTCCAGGATAAATCTACCACCCTATGGTCTAAAAAAGGAATTCTTGTTTCAAGCCCCACACCCATAGCGGCACGATCAACTTTGGTTAGTATATCATCTGGCAGGTATGTAATAGAATCCCACAACATCATACGATGTTCAGAGTCTTTCAAACCTAAAACAATACTAGAATCATTTAGTTTTGTTTTTAATATAGAGTTATTATTGTAGACCAACTCTTCCTCGTTAAACCCTTCGGTTACCATACTGCAGTATATATCATCTATATTATTAACTGTTTTTAGGCGATATGCCATTCTGTGCGCTTTGTCTCCCATTGACGCTGTTTTATATTGATTAGGTAGTAAACGCCCTGTGTTATCCCACATAGAAACTGGAATTTTTTGAATAACCACACCAAGAGCTTGTCTCATAATTGGCGGTATATGCTTTAATTTACCCCAGACGCGCTTACCCCACAAATAGCGATTGTAACCACCAAATAACTCATCACCAGCATCACCAGAAAGAGCAACTGTAATATTTTGACGTGCCAACCTGCTTACTAGATAGGTTGGTATTTGCGAACTATCTGCAAAAGGTTCATCATACAACGTTGGCAAACTAGGGATTATTTTAAATGCATCGCTGGCTGTTACATACAATTCATGATGCTCTGTTCCTAAATGCCTTGCAACCTCTTTTGCATATACTGCCTCATTAAAAGCACTTTCTTCAAAACCAATAGTAAAGGTTTTAACAGGATGACTGCATTCATTGCTCATTAATGCAACAATTGTTGAGGAGTCAACACCACCAGAAAGAAATGCCCCTAAAGGTACATCAGAAATAAGTTGTGATTGAACTGATTTTAATAATGTTTCTTCAAGCAATTCAACAGCTTCATTTTCATCTGTAATTAAATTATTTTGACTATTTTTTACAATATCACTCAAAGAATACCATTGCTTAATACCAACACCTTTAGAATTAAATGTAAAAGATGTTATTTGCTTTGGAGATTGCATTGCTCCAATGCTATCTATTTCTAAGATGCATCCTGGATCTAATTTGTATATATCTTTAAAGATAGAATACGGAGATGGCACATACATATATTGCATATAAAGCGATAGGGAGCTTCTGTCAATCTCATTATTAAATCCTTTATAGGATCTTAATGCCTTAAGTTCTGAGCCGAATAAGAAAATGCCATTACTCCATCCGTAATACAATGGTTTTTCTCCAAACCTATCACGAATGAGGTACAACTTCTTAGTTTTTATATTCCAAACAGCAATGGCAAACATTCCTACTAGTTGGTTTAATGTTTTTTCAATACCCCACTGAGAAAAAGCAGAAACTAAAGTTTCAGTATCAGAATGACCTCTCCAAGATTGTTTATATTTAGAATTATTTAATTTTTCTCTTAACTGCAAGTGATTATAAATTTCACCATTAAAAATAACAGAAAATTTCCCACACGGAGAAATCATAGGCTGATGCCCAACTGATGATAAATCTACAATTGACAGTCTTTGATGTCCAAATGCAATACCACTTTCTTCATTAACCCAAGTGCCACTATCATCAGGACCTCTATGAATCAATGTTGCCGACATCTTATTTATCGATCTTTCAAGATCTTCTTTTCTAAGGTTGCCAAAAATACCAACTATTCCACACATATTTTTAATAAAAATAAATTAGATAATTATAAATCTCTTGCAATGACCAAGAATATACTTTTTTAAAAAAGTATATTCTTATACGGCAGCCAGTAGCTAGAAAATTTTCCGAAATTTAACCAAACAAATAATAAAGATGCGTATGCACATACTATCACTACAACAAAAATTGTTCTGTTATATTCTGATTTAATTAACACAGCAACCCTTGTTAAAATCACCAACTGTATTGGGAGCATGTAAATAACAATTCTATCCAAAAAAGTGGAGTAAAAAAAAGAAAGTGGCAGCGCCAAGATGCTCATTATGCTAAAAATAAACCATAGTTTTTCATCATGAAATTTTCTCTTAAACTCTTTTCGAAAGATAAAAAACACAATTGCAGACATGAAATTTATAAAAACTCTTAATACGCCGCCGCTAGACTGATGAAATTCGATTGTTATGTAATAATAAATCATATGTTCCACCTGCCTAATAAAAATAAAATATACACTTATGACGATAAATGCCACAACAATAAGGGTAGTTTTATTAATCTTAACTGACTGATAGAGTATCCCAATAGGCAGCATCATCAGTACTGTCAAGTGAAAGAAAGAACCGGCAATAATCGATATATAAAAGAATAATTTTCTTCCGGCCATTAAATCGACCAATGCCCACATAAGAAACCCAACAGCAACAGATTGTCTCGTATAGCCCATAGCAACTACAACTACTAAAAATGGTATTGCTATTGATAATCCGAGCCATGGGAATGGCAGTGTCTGACAAAATCTAATTAACCCACTAACAAAAAAGAATGCACATATTAAATTAGTAGTATAAATCCCATAAAAATAATTTTCGGAAAACCAATGAAGTACTCTATAGCCATAATCACCACTAAACATACTTAAATAGTTCGGAAATGGGGTTGTTTTACTAATAGCATATGCTGTAGTTAAATAACGATCCCAATCTCCGCCAATCTCATGTCGTAACCCTATCAATACGACCAATATTATAGCAAAAGACCAAAGCATAATTTTTTGTAAATTCCAATCAGCTTTATATTTGCCAAATAGAAATAAAACCGGTATTACAAAAATCGACCAATATACAATCATGTTTTAATACAATTAATCTAAAAAATTTAACTTACCAAGTTCTTTATACTCTATAAAACAACAAATATAATGCGCTCGAAACAAAAGTGAAAGTGAAAGTGAAAGTGAAAGTGAAAGTGAATATTATCCACTCTATCTATCGCAAAGGTAATCTAAATACTGTTTAGAAATTTTAGATACAGAGAAATCTAACGCCCTACCCTTCAATATGTTAGGGTCATTTTTTTTGCCAATATTGGCAACCATTGAGGCAGATAACTTTTCAGGATCATCTATCGGGACAAGGCTTCCATAACGACCATTTTCAAGAATTTCAGATGGTCCACTATCGCAATTTGTACTAACAACCGGAATACCACATTCAAGGGCCTCAACTATTACATTACCAAAACCCTCCCACATAGAAGACAATACGAATAAATCAGCGCTAAAATACCACGGATAAGGATCTATAAAAAAGCCTGGCAATAAAACAGAATCATTAAGCCCTAATCTATCTATAAGCCTCTCAAGGGACGATCTAAGAGGCCCTTCTCCTAAAATAATTAGTTTTGCGTTAACACTAGAGGGAATTAAAGAAAAGGCCTCGATAAGAGTTTTATGGTCTTTCTGTTCTTTTAATGCACCAACAGAAAGGATGTTGTAGTCAGAATTACCCCCCCATATTTTATTCCTATCGACTATACATTTATAATTAAATGGTAAGTCATGAGCTGCAGGATTGTAAATAACGTTTACTTTTCTAGTTGGTAGTTTTCCGATCCTACACAAATCCTTTTTAACACCTTGAGAAACTGCTATTACTCCATCAGCTTGATTATAAGTGCACCTTATTGACCACTTTAAAAAAAATAACGGAACATTGATATTTCTTTCACGCTCGACACTCAATACAATATGCTCACTTAAAAATAGCTTTCCTATTTTTCCAGAAAAAATCCACGATAGAACGGTAACTGATGTTAATGGCCACATAGCAGATAATATAATATCAGGTTTTTTTCTTGTTATATTTTTAGTAAGAGGAAAAATAGCACTTCTTATACGACTAACTCCAATATCTGTAACACTTGCTCCGCTAGGAACAGAGTGCAATAGTTCACCATAAGCCTTTAAAAGAAAGAAATCAACTTCATGCCCTTGATCTATCCATTTTTTTGCAAGGTCTATATGAAGGCGTTCGGCCCCACCCCCACATAAATTCGGCAAAACTATAACTATTTTCATAAACTATTTTTTAAATTTACTTCTTAGAAATGCAAGAACAAATGATGCACTTGTTTTTCATTAGCATAGCAGTATGTTTCCATGTTTTTACACCTCTAAAGTCATCTAAGACTATTTAAATAAAATAATTTATGAATACTAATAATTAACCAAGAGTCTAGCCAAAAACAAAATTTCAATACTTAGAAAAGGCTGGTTTCTTTTTTATTATTAGCAAATATTCTAATAAAAAAATAGGCATGTACATTGCAATAAGGGAAGCTATCACCCTAGGATTAAATAAAAATTTAGGATAAATTTTTATCGCCCCAAAAATCGCCTCTCTTGCAATACTTATATCCTTCATTGTAATAAAAGTCAACCCGTACGAAAATAGGTCTTTAGCAATTCGTCTATTAACTAATTGACCGCCTCTCAACAAAGTGTTTTTATTTAACAACGCTATTTCATGATAACGTTTCACTCTACGATATACAGAATGAACATTTTTAGCATCATTCTTATCGTGCTCCCTCATAACCACAAGATTCTTATCAATAAAATCAAAGTCAACATACTGACTCATAACCAAGAAGTCATACTCTGACCCTGTCCAAATATTTTCAAGACCGATAATATCATAACAATATCTTTTAACAAGAGGGGAAATAGGTATGACAACATCCCCCCTTAATAAGTAATCTTTAAAAACATACCCACGAACAGATTGATACTTCCATTCAACTTTAGTTTTGTATTTCTCAGAATAGCGATAACCATGACAATAAACGATGCCTACAGAGTTGGGTAGCTTATCAAATAAATCTATTTGTTCTTCAATTTTATCTGGAAGATACCAATCATCGGCATATAGTATTCCAATATAGTTACCATTAGATTTATTAAATGCAATTCTAAAAGCTGAGTTTGTTCCACTACCAGGAGGAATATTTTCCTTGAGTTCAATAATTATCACTCTTGAATCGTGTGAAAAGGTTCTAATCTTTTCTAAACTATCATCTGTGGATCCGTTGTCTACCACGATAACTTCAATACTTTTATATGTTTGATTTAAAACACTCTGTATACATTTTTCAATATACTGACCATAGTTATAGCATGGTATGATGATTGACACTAAGGGCTTTATATTTTCTTTATTCATTGCTAATAAGATTAAGTGTCTGCTCTATTCCAAAAATCCAATTATAAAAGATTAATTTCTTGAATAATTCCTTCCAGTGAAGTATTTTTTGGCTTATAACCTACCTTTTCTGCCGCCCTGTTTACTGAATAATAATTCATTTTAGATCCTGTAGCATTAATAGTATTGATTGACGACTCAATACTATACTTCAACCCAAACCTACTCTCAACTTCACTCAATAAATCAAATTTTTTGACTGGAAGCTTTGTATAACAATCCAATACTAAATTTGTTAATTTAAAATCAATAACTGCTTGTATTAAAGCATAAAAGTCGGGCGGTGTAAAAAAATCCCTAACAATGTTTTCCGACGATGTTCTGAATACTTCTTCGCCTTTTAATGCACGAATTAAGTCCGTAATTAAAAATCTAGCATTCATATCTTGTGTATGGCTAAAATAATTAAATACCCTAACATCAACAATTGAAAAGTCTAACAAAGACCTGTGCCTTGCCTCTGCATATAATTTTGCGATTGCATACCAATCCGTCGATTTTAGATTGTTAATATCAACCGTTGCTAGAGTGTTTTTATTGACTGGATTTTCATAATCACCACCATATACTGCGCCACTACTTAAGAAGATATATTTTGTCTCTTTATTGTGTTTAAGATACTCGAGCACCATTTCATCATATTGCTGTGTTATCTTAAAGATATCACTCCCCATATTTTGAGCTTTTACTGGGTCACCTATACCTACAAAATTAATAATGACATCATAGTTCTGAGCGCTACTAAAACGAGAGTATTCACATGTTTGGTAATTTTCATTTAGACCGATGATTTCTGTCCATTTTTTCAACAACTCTATATTACGAGCAAATAGTGAGAATTCATATTCTTTATGCATCGAAAAGGATAGAATTAAGTCCTTTGCTATTTGACTAGTTGCACCCAGAATTGCTATTTTCATCTTGTTATCCATCGCTACTTGCTGATTTATGCCACTCTAAGATCAAATCTATTATAAAATTTTTAGAGATTCCTACAGAGTCTCGCAAATACTCTTGAGATCCAACCATCGAAACATACTCATCCTTAATTCCCAGCATCTCCATTTTTAACGGGAAACTACCAGATTTTAAACACGATTCTAGAACTGCAGAACCCATACCTCCAGTAATGTTACCTTCTTCTAACGTAATAAGGCCTTTTGAATTTTCAACGCATTCTTCAATCAGCAGCTGATCAAGTGGCTTTATGGTATGCATACTCACAACCTTGCAATCAATTCCTTTTTTATCCAAAGCGTATGCAGCAATTAGAGCTTCTCCTGTTATACCGCCACAAGAAATAATCGTATAATCATCCCCTTCCTTCAGGATATTACCCTTTCCTATCTCAAACTTTTCTCTCAGTCGTTTTTTATCTTGTGTTTTACTTTTATCTAGACGTAAATAACCAACACCTTTATGAGTTGCTAAATCAATGGTAGCAAAATACGCTTCATCTTCGGTTGCAGGAGAAATCACTGTTGTTCCTGGAAGTGCCCTCATAATTGCAATATCTTCCGTCGCGTGGTGTGACATTCCTAGAGCACCATAACTAAACCCTGCACCCATACAAATTATGTTTATATTTAAATCATGGTAACAAGCATCATTTCTTATTTGCTCTAAACATCGTAGAGTTGGAAAATTTCCTATGGAATATACAAAAACCACCTTCCCTTCTAGAGCCAACCCTGCGGCTACGCCAATCATGTTTTGCTCGGCAATTCCTATATTGATAAATTGACTTGGAAATTTCTCAGAAAAATTTTCAAACAGGCCAAAACCCAAATCCCCAGTGATAAGCACAACATCTTTGTTGTCATTGGCAAGCTCGAAAAGAGCTCTCATCATTGCACTCCTCATTTATAACGCCTCTAGTTCACTAATAGCTTGTTTAAATTGA
>Ga0233430_1004693_pt1 | contig 12456 bp, 9 predicted proteins | sample SI_118_April2016_2_FD_179883 | JGI IMG/M metagenome (GOLD analysis project Ga0233430, IMG submission 179883) | Seawater microbial communities from Saanich Inlet, British Columbia, Canada - SI_118_April2016_150_MG | ecosystem: Environmental > Aquatic > Marine > Inlet | place: Canada: British... | reverse complement strand
GCCCTCCTCCTATTTCAGAGCAGAGCTTTTTGGTTGATATTTCAGTTCGTCACACTTCGAGAACCTCAGTGAGACGATTTTGATGATTCGATCTGAGTTATGATCCTGAGAAACTCACCTTATCAAAAACCATGGTGGGTGTTCTAAAGGATGAATGGACCCAGGGATCGTTTCCAACCTCTATGAGATTCATAAGCAGATCATTGTAATTACCTGAGATGTTCATCTCTGTAATCGATTTGACACGCTTCCCATTCTCAATCAACCAACCCGCTACACCAAGTGAGAAATCACCTGTGGTACCATTGGCATTGCCACCTAACCAATCTGTCACCAGAATAGCTCGATCAAGACTGGCTTCAATCTCAGCCCCCGAACGCATACCGGGCTTCACAATCAAGTTTGAGGATCCACCTGAATTTGGAGTCCAACCCAGTTTGTTGCCATAGTAGACATCAGTATAGTAATTGCTCAAAACACCATTTTTGAAAATGGGCATGGGTTTAGCAGCTAGTCCATCGCCATCATAGTAGCGACTTCCCAGTCCACGAACAATGGATGGTTCATCTGTAATAGTCAAAAGATCAGAGCCAACTTTTTCACCCTTACGATCTGCCAGAAATGAGTTTTTCTGCTGGATAGAAGATGCTCTCAAGGGACCCATTAAGCGCCAGAACAATCCAGCTGCATTTGAGTTCTCCAGTAAAAGCGGCATCGTCTCAGACGCAATTTTCTCAGCACCAACTCTATCCTGGGTTCTGGCCAGGGCTTCGTTAGCAGTTTGCTCTGCCCCTACCAGATCATTGAGGTGACGAGCACGATAGTAGCGCCAGCCCTCTGGCTTTTTATCACCTGCACCTTGAAGAGACACTGAGGCGCCATGAGTGAAGGAGGTTGATTCCTTCTGACCCTCAAATCCATTTGAAGCCAGTTGATAAGACTCGCTATGGCTATCATAAAATCCTGAAGCCACAGAGATGATACGCTCATCCTTGCCTTCCAGATAGGCTCCTAGTGCTTTCGCTCGATCTTGACGTTCCTCAGCTGTTATATCACCTTGACTTGAATCATTGAGGTCCAGATCAACTTGAGATTGTCCCTCGTACAATTCAGGTTCAGCAAGTCGGCGAAATTCATCTTTGGTAAGAAAACCGGTTAAATCCACGGCATTGGTTAGAAATTTCTCAAGTGAATCTTTGCGGAGATCATTGGTTGAGTGGCTTGAGTAGCGTCCACCTGCAAAAAGTTCAATCCACAGCGATTGTTGGGTTGATTCCTTCAGGGTTTCCACCTTGCCATCACGATAATCTACGGAGACAGATCTACTATGATTGATACCCAGAGCAGACTGAGAAGCACCTAATTGCTTGGCTTTTTTCTGTACCCAATATCCCAGATCTAAATAGATATTTTTTTCCATAATTACCCCCTACCCCCCACTGTGATGGATGAGACCAACACGCTGGGCATTCCTTGTGAGACAGGTACTCCCTGACCATTTTTACCGCAAGTCCAACCACCTTCAGCCATCTTCATGTCATTGGCCACCATGGTGACCTTCTCTAGAACATCAGGACCATTACCAATGATATTCACATCCTTGATAGGAGCTGTAATTTTTCCATTTTCAATCAACGATCCAGATTTTACATAAAATGTAAAATCACCAGGACCAATATTTACCTGACCATTGGTAAACTGGTCGGCAAGGATTCCGTAATCTACTGAGGCGATCATCTCATCAAACTCATGGGGACCACTGCGCATGTATGTATTACGCATGCGTGGCATTGGATAATGCTTGAAAGATTCACGACGGCCACTACCAGTGGGTTTCACACCATAATGTTTGGCAGAAATTCGGTCATGGATATAGGTCCTGAGTACGCCATCCTCTACGAGAACAGTTTCTTCAGATGGTACACCCTCATCATCGACATTGATGGAGCCTCGGATATTTGGATTGGTTCCATTATCCACAATAGTTACAAAAGGAGCAGCAATTTTCTTATTCATTTTCTCTGAATAGACAGAAATACCCTGACGATTAAAATCAGCTTCCATACCATGACCAATAGCTTCATGGAGGAGAATACCAGCACTACCTGCTGATAATACCACCGGAAACTCACCCGCTGGAGGTGTCTGAGCTGCAAAAAGTTTTACAGTACGAGCGACTGCCTCACGGGGAAGTCTCTTCAGTTTCGCTTCAGTGAGAAAATTGATATCGTCACGGGCGGAGTAATCAAAATAATTATTCTCCCTGCGACCGTCTTCTTCAGCAGTGCAACCAACAGAAATCCTCAACATGGGTTGGTAATCTGATGCGATACCACCCTCAGAATTCACAACCAGGATATATTTTTCGCTATCACTAAAATTGACACTGGCCTTGATGACTCGGGGATCCTCTTTAAACACATCATCATTGATGGATTGGAGCATGCCAACTTTGTCTTTGACGCCCACATCTTCATAACTCACTTTTGTGTCATAATAATTCATCAACTTGGTGGCATTAAAGGATTGTGGGGCAGCTTTGGCTGAGCCTGAGGCAATTCCCGCAGCTGTTCGTGCAGCAGCTTTCATGCTGGATAAAGTAATATCTTCAGTAAATGAGTAACCCGTTTGATTTCCATTAAGCACACGAATTCCCACACCCAGAGTGACGTTGGTGCTGGCTGAATTCACAATGTTATCCTGAAGACGGATAGAGTTGCTCAGTTCATTCTGGAAAAAGAGGTCGCAGTAGTCACCACCATAATGGAGGGCCTCTGCCATCACCTTGCGAATCATATCTTCATCTATTCCAAAGCGTTGGAAATAGAAATTATAAGGATTATCACCTGCTCCGACGCCTGCAAAACCTGTGCGGATAAATCCGGGGAGGGTTGCCAGGGCCAAACCAGTACCGGTGACTTTAACGAAATCTCGTCTACTCATCTGAACCATTACCTTATTCCTTTCAAATCATGACCATTTTTATAGGGTATTAACCTATCATTGAGGAGTGGATTCACCAAATTTATTCTAGAAGCACACGCTCCCGTCGCCAAATGGTTATCTATGGGGATGAGTGACCTTTGGTAGTTATAAATTGTGAATGATGAATTGTGAATTTGGAGTTACGATGTTACTGGGGTTTTGGGAGATGGTAGGCTACCAAACGATCGCTGAGCTTGCCTGCCAAGTCGTAGCTTGTCATCCTGAGCCCGTCGAAGGATAAAGCGAAGACTAGTCGAAGTGCGTGATGGTCATCAGGCTAAGCCGATCCCTGATGGTGTCACACTGAGCCTGTCGAAGTGCTCTCGAAGGGCGAGGCTGAGATGAAGCAACTTTTGTATAGCTGGGGCATTTCGATGGGTCTTCGCTACAAGAGCTACGCTCCCACAGGCAAGCTTAATGTCTTTGACTAAAATCCCAAACCGTCTTCCTGAGGCTCCTTGTCACCCCACCTTTGGCTTCGACAGGCTCAGGCGCCAATAAAGCTATTTAAATTTTATCTCCGTAGTCAACTCAATCTTGGCTCGGGTGTAGTCTCTGCTGCCTTCAATCTTATTTGAATACAAACGATAGGTAGGCGCGAAAACCACAGAACCCCAATCTGATTTGTGCATGGTGTAGGAATAAGACAACCAGAGATAAGTAAAATTACTTGCAACAGAACCACTGACATCTGGTTTGGTTGTGGCAACGTCATACCAGGCTACCAGCGTTCCAGGTCCTAGCTTACCCACCGCCTTAACACGGGCAATCCATCCAGAATAGGCAGCAACACCAGTGAGTGAATCACTGACTGACTGGCTGGTGAGTGCAGCGGCGCTAGATAGCTTAAAACCAGCTACTTTAGGAAGTGCGAATTCAGCACCATATGTCATAGGAGCAGGTCTCCCCTCGTCTGCCAGGGTATACAGCAAATGAGGTGTCATTTTGAATCCAATAAATGAAACAGGATAAGACAAGTAGAAGGTGTATTGATCCCTTGTTGAGGATGCAGAAGAAGAAGTCATTGTAATGGTGGTGTCCAATCTGATACTTCCACTATCCTGATCAATGATGTAGACAATAGATGTATCACTTCCAGCGATGAAATTGCCATCGACAACCTTTTTGCCAGCATTATTATCGACCAGAATTTTAAGATCCAGAACATTCTTACCCAGCTTATAATTCAAATCAAACCCATGAGCAGCGTTGTTGCTGTATATGTCAAATGCTTTATCCAGCATGATTTCAGGATAATAATGGATGTCCAGCATGGGGTTGTGCTTAACGGGAATTATGCCACCGGACCAACCAAGTTTTTCTCCCTTATGACCAAAGTAGAGTTCCATAAAATCTACAGAAGCCCTGCCAGCACCTGGGACGCTTGATGAGCTGGGCGTTACCCCGGTTCCAAATTTACCTGTCCAGTAGGCAGCTGCATTGTGACCCAGACGTGTATTGAAAAAATATCCATCACCGATGTTTGCTTCCACCATTAAGCGAGCACGATAGTAATAATAAAAATCTTCTGATGTGGTGCCGTACTCACCATTGTCTTTTACGTCAAATCTTGGTCTCAGCCGTGCATCTCCAGTGAGCTTCACTTCAGCATAAGCAGATGACAGGATTATCATGAAGAGTCCTATCAAGAGTTTTTTGTTAAGCATGATATCTTCCACCTTTATAAATAAATCAATTAGCATTCGCACTATTCAAGTCGTTGATCTCCCTTTAAACGCCTCACATGTTCCATCAATATAGAAAGTTTCCCTCGAAGGGAATTAAGAATGTGTCAGTTTTGACAATTTATTGGTAGAGCACTATGACATAGCCCATTTGTTCTTCAGAGAATGCCACCAGGCAAAGCTTAACAGGTATGCGAAAAGGTAGTTTCCAATAATGATGACGACGAAGACTCTTAAAATATCCCACAGGCTACCATTGAGGCTGAATTCAGGGACATAGCCAAAGAGGAATGGTCCAATGTAGAGGAATTTGGCAAATTTAAAGGCAGCGAAGGCTGTACGCCACATATTAGCCTTGGCGATAGCTGCGCCAGCAAATGCAGCAATACACACTGGCGGAGAGATATTTGAATCCTGAGACAACCAGTAGACAATCATATGGGCGGCGATCATGTTCACACCAAGATGTGTGAGGGCCGGTACAGCTATAACCGCAGTAATGAGATAGGCAGCGGTAACAGGCACGCCCATTCCCAGAACCAGGGAGGCCAGGGCGATAAATAGGATGGTTAAAAAGAGGCTTCCACCCGCCAGTTGAATCACAATGTTGGCGAATGTGAGGATAAGACCACTAAATGTCAGGACGGATATGATGATGCCAATAATTCCGACCGTACCTCCAATTTTCAGGCTGTTCTCTGTCCCCTTGACTGCCGCATCAACAAATCCATTGAAACCCATTCTGGTTTCAGTCTTTACCCAGCTGATCGCAATACAGGAGAGAATACCTATTACAGCAGCAAATCCTGGTGAGAAACCGGAGAGCATGATTATGGTGATCAAAAGTAAGGGCGTGATATAGTACCATTCCTTTTTGAAGATCTCCCAGGCACCTGGTCCAGATTTGGTGCCCTTGATGTTATAAATCTTAGCTTCATAGTGGATCATGACAAACACGGAGAAGAAATACATGAGGGCTGGGAAGAGAGCAATGAGCATGATCCTGGGGTATGGTATACCTGTAAGCTCAGCCATGATAAAGCCACCGGCTCCCATGATAGGTGGCATAAACATGCCCCCGATGGAGGCTGCAGGCTCAATGCCCCCAGCTATGTGAGGTCTGAATCCAGCTTTTTTCATCAAAGGAATTGTAAATGCCCCAGTAGAAACGGTGTTGGCAATGGCACTCCCTGAGATGGATCCAAACAACCCACTTGCCAGGACTGCCATCTTGCCTGGTCCACCCATGCGATGACCCACTGCAGCCAGGGGAAAATCAATAAAGAATCGTTGGGCGCCTGAGCGTTCCATGAAAGCGCCAAATATGACGAAGAGGACAACATAGGTGGCTAAAACATTGGCCATGAGTCCAAAGACGCCATCTTCTTTGTAAAAAATGGTTGTACACAGCTCAGGAAAACTGGCACCGGGGTGAGCAATGAGATCTGGGAAATACATTCCGTAGACGCCATAGATGAGCAGGATGCCTGCCAGGATTACGAAAACTGATCCGATCACTCGGCGGGCTACTTCGATGCCCAGGAGCACGCCAGCAACAGCCACTGCTTCATCTAATTGTGTCTCAGCACCGGCACGATAGTTCAATGCCTCATAATTGAATATCCAATAGGAGATGCTGATGATAGATAGCAGCATGAGAAAATAGTCGAGGGGACGCAGGGATGGATAGGGTGACTTGTACAGCATGAATACAAGGACATAGGTGATGAAGACATAGATACCGCGATGGAATTCTGTAGCTGCTGGAAGAAGGGTGGCTGATAAGATATAGAATAGAACCAATCCAACAGACAGGGTCTTGAAAACGAGGGTTTCAATTCTATTTAGATTCTGAATCATTCAGTCCATCCATTTAATTTTTAGCATATTGCATCGGAGGCTGAGCCTGTCGAAGCCTTTTGTCCTGAGAACCAGGACCAATCATTTCTGCCACCGTTTAACTCACTCTGCCATCTGTGGTATGGTCAACCCGTTCTCCTCCCAGAACTTCAGCGCTCCAGGATGAATAGAAGTAACTACGCCCTTTAACCCTGTCTCAATGGCCATGGATTTGGCTGAATTATGAACGGAAACCATGTAATCCAGACCTTCCTGAGTATAGATAGCCGTAAGAATCTGATGCACTACCTCATCTGGGACATCGGCACTGGCTACCAGGAGTGCACCATCTTGAAATGAAACTATATCAGTTGTCTGCCCCTTATAGGTATTGGCTGGGACTGTCACTGCAGTAAAGAATGGATTATTTTGAAATAGACCAACTGCTTCACCTGCTGCATAAGTATCCAGCAACTTAATATCAGCTTGCATGGCAACTTCCAGGATGGAGGCACTTGGATAGCCTGTGAAGACCCAGAAGGCATCGAGCTGGCCGTTTTGCATAGCTGTGGCAGCATTGCGATAGCCCAAATACTCACGATCCATTTTATCCCATAGTCCCAGACTGGTGAAATAAATTTCTGCATTGGCAGCAGCACCAGAACCGGCGTTGCCTACACCCACCCGCTTCCCCTCAAGGTCATGAGGTGAATCTATCCCATGGTCAGCTTTCACCACCAGTTGAGCAGGAGCGCCATAGAGATATGCCAATACTAAAACCTTCGGGTAATTTTTCTCATCATTTTTGAGTTGACCTTTGAACCCGGCATAGACATGACCAGAATAGGCCACAGCAAAGTCTGCTTTCTTTGAGTTCACTAGCCGAATATTCTCAATGGATCCTCCGGATGAACGGGACAGTAATTTCTGTCCTTCTTTCTGTCCAATGGTGGCAATAGCACTGGCGTAATACTGAAAGGTGCCGCCAGATGGTCCACCGGAGAAGGTGAACATATTATTGGGTTTCGACTTTGGGGTGCCTGAGTTATCAGAACAGGTCAACACAGAAATGGCTGTTGCTAATATTACGGATAAACATAATGTTCGTTTTAAACTTCTCATGCCACGATCACCCCTCCTGATTTAGTAAATAGTTTAAGTAAACTATATCATGAGCTTGCTATATCAAGAAATAACTCATGAAGCTGCTTAGGAAAGTATTGGGAGTGGTGGACACTTAGCACCTGAATTAATTCAGGTGCTAAGGAAATTGGTGCAGTAAGGTAGATTTACTTGAAAGTGATCTGGGTGGTCAGCTCTATGTTTGTGCGGGCGTAATCCAGACTTCCCTCGGTCTTTTGAATGTAAAGACGGTAAGTAGGAGCTAAAGTGACTGCTCCCATATCTGACTTATGCAGGGTGTAGGTGTAAGATATCCACATAAAGCTGGTGTTAGTGGGCTTCATGTTATCGTCATCGGGAGTATAAGTGGCAAGATCATACCAGGCTGTAAGGGCTCCTGGTCCTAACTTGCCAACCAATTTTGCTCGACTAATCCAGCCGGTGTAGGCTATGGTGTTCTCAGCCGTTTGATTGGTCATCCCAAAATAGGCAGAAATTCCAAAACCTGCCACCTTGGGGAATGCGAGGCCGGCGCCATAGGTTATGGGAGCAGGATCTCCTTCATCTGCTATGGTCATGAGAAACTGAGGTGTCACTTTTAAACCAGCCAGAGGCATTGAGTAACTGGCATTCAGACTGTATTGATCAGTTGTGGTGAGACTATCTATGACATCCCCTTCTGACGAAACTTTCACGCCATTGTTGTTATCTACGAGTAACTTCAGGTCAAACTTGCCACCAGCCAGCATATAATTGAAGTCAAACCCTGAAGCAGCAGCGTTATTATAGAGTAGCCATGGAATGTTCGCCATCTTTCCTGGGTAAAAGTGCATATCAAGGAGTGGGTTGTGAGGGACTGGGATAATGCCTGCAGCCCAGCCATAGGACTTACTTTGGTGACCAAAGCACACTTCCATAAAGCTCAGGGGTGAGCGCCCAGCGCTATTCAAACTGATGCCAGTAGGAAGGGTTCCTGTTCCAAATTTTGCATAGTTAGCAGCACCGTTATAACCCAATTTTGTTTTAAAATAATAGCCTTCGCCAATGTCAGCAGCAATATTGAGTCGAGCTCGGTAAAAGTAGTAGATATTGTCAGTGCGGTTACCATAACTCCCGAGATCTACGATATCAAGCCGAGGACGCACGCGGGCATCTCCTGTCATGGTAATATCAGCATAAGCTCCAGTAATAATGATGGTAAACAGTATAGCTGTGGTAATGAGTTTTCGCATGGCGGACCTCCGGATCAGATTCTAAGATTCCCTTCCCCCTCACTCAGACTTGCTAGCAAGTCTGTCCCCGTGAGCAGAAATTGCCTAAACCAATGCAATTGATATGCCATGATTCATCATCATAACGCTGAGATATTATTTTTGAGAATATCTAATGTGTTGTTATGGTTGTGAATCGAAGCTTAAGGGCTTGGGGGGAAAATGAAGTCTGAACAAAACAATATCATCAAATGTCCAAAGTGCAAATCAGAGTACGTATCACGAATTCATCGTGGAAAATTGATGAAGTTGATCAGCATGAAAAAACGATATATTTGTTCAGCTTGTGGAAAATGTTTTTATTGTCGCAAGAGTCAACTTCCTCAAAAAGAGTCTAATATGAGCACAACTCAAATACTTAGGTGTTTTAACTTTTTCAGATCATAAAGATTCGGTTTTGGGGAAGCTTAGATTGTATCCATCTAGGGTTTATCGGTCCATTGTTTATCGAAAGCACTAAACTTAAGGATTAAAAATAGACCCTCACTATTGAGGAGGTTATACGTGACACGAATTTCTTTCAAGAGCGTCCTATTCTTGAGCCCTAATCTCAGATCCAACTCTGGTTGCCAATTTTCATTGGATAGTAAGAGTGGAATCCTGTTATCCACTGAATCCCAGGGAGTATTTACTGTCTGTTCCCCCTGCTTATGGACATTAATCAGCACATCAACTTTATACTTTGCATAATCCTGCATTCGTCCGAGAGAAAGCCCATAGGCATTTGGAGATAAATAGCCCAGGGGAATATTATTTACTTCAACATTGGTATACATACCTCCATTGGTATATAACCAAGGTGACCCAAACCAGTATTCAAAAAATGTCTGCTGATTTGATTTCGTATATTCAACTCCAAGCGTCACTCCGAACACGTCCTGGACGTGGTCTCGATCTTCAATATCTATCTGAAATTCATCTAAAATAGCGTCTAAGTATAGGCGAGTATTCTTGCTGTATAAATACTCAACGTCAAATCCCATGATCTGATTGTCATTATTCTGTCCAACCGTACCTCCTTCAACATTGCCATGCAGTTGCTCAAGCTGAAACAAGGCAAACGGATTTAAGTAGGTCAAGTCTAGCCCTCTCTGGAGCCCGGTAGATAACACCACATCCTTTAACCCAACTTTCAAATTTTTACCAATGGAAAACTGGAGTCGCCGATAATACAGCCACCTTTTATATGCCCCCACATCCGCTTGCCGATCATCCAGACGAATGAGTTGGTATTCAAATTTCCAATCATTAAATATTCTTGAGTTTAAACCAACATGATTTAAGCTAGGCGTAAATGTAGAAAAGAGACCTGCATTGCGAATAGCGGGACCTGAATTAATATAATTTCTCCCAATAGCCACGGCATGACTCGTATTTGACCAACGGAACTCACTGATTTCAGAGACTGCTGTAAAATTGCCACGGTAGTAGGAATGGATTAGATATTGATCAACAGGAAATTCTTGGTGGACTAAATCGAATTGATACTCAAGCGTAATATTATCTCGAGTAGTGGTAAAATGGAATGGCAGGTAAATCGAGTTGGTAGAGATTGAAGGTAAGGCTTTGACGTGTAGTGATTGTCCATAGCCTATTGGAGTCAAAATAAGAACCAACAACCAGATAGTGACTGAGGTCCTTGGCAGTTTTATCATAGCATGGAAAATTAGGTTTTAATCAGCTTGTGTAATGACAGGCGATCTGCTCAACTTAAACGACGCAAAATAGTTGAGCATTCTTGGAAGTCCGAGTTTATTTGCCAGATAGAGCATCCCCAATTCAGTGGCCATGGTAACCGATATTCCAATACCTAATGGCTGGAGAGAGGCCATCCCTAAAAGGCTGAAGAAGATAAGGAGATCTGATATTTTCCAGAAATCTGCCCCAAAAGACTTTGATCGGGCTATATAATTCACTGCCGCAATAACCGAAATCAACCCCAGCGATGCAAATCTAACAATACTAAATGCCATATTATATGAAGATTCCTCTGGTATCTGAGACCAAGTTGTTATGCTATTTAGAAAATAAATTTGAACGATCCCAACAGCGACGACCAATATCTCAGCATTGTGAGGAAAGATTGAGCCACGAATAGAAAAAATAATGATCAACGCAATGCTAAACAGCAATAGTGATGCTGTCGCAGACCAAGCTTGCCCACCTGCTGAAAGGATGAGTATACTCAGGTAGTATGCTAAACTAAGGATAGGCAAGAATCGGATGCGAACAAGCATCTGGTATCCTGGCAAGTGATCTTCATCCCAGCTGAATTTGTCAGTTATGCGATTCACAAATTGCAATCCAAAATCGGTCATCCTTTGAACAAGAATAAGTCCAAGCATCAAACTCAAGTAGAGTATCATTGTAATCAGTCCTGGTGCACTGATTAGAGAGACAATAGCCATGACACCAAAGATACTAAGATAAATAAAGATCGTGAGTAATGTGCCCTTATAGGAACCTGTAGAGTTATAGAGCAAATGGTGTAGGTGGTTTTGATCAGGTTCAAGTGGATGCATTCTCTTTTTAAGCCGGTCATAAAATACCCTGGTAGTATCGATGATCAGATAGCTACTCAGAATAATAAAAGGAGTCATATTAATGATTTGCTTTGATGGCATAGTAGCGAAATAAAGCAATGGTAGAACTGCCAAATGGAAACCAAGCAATAGACTCCCACTATCACCCATGAAAAATTTTGCAGGTCTTTGGTTGAAATAGAGAAATGCTGCCATGGCACCCATAAATATCGTATTGAAATAGATAAAGTCTTTATTACCTGTAATCCAGCCAATTATCAAAGCAAAGAAGGAAGTTAAGAATATATATCCCCCTGCTAAGCCATCCATGCCATCAATTAGGTTTACGGCATTTACAATTCCAACAAACCAGAATACAAACAATGGTCCCACAATAATTGGATTATCAGATATAGAATATCCGAAAAATGTAATCAAGGGCATTTCTTGGATAAATTGCACCCAGACAAGAAACCCCGTTAGTATTTGAGTCGGTAGCTTAATACGCCAGGAAATTGACCAATAGTCGTCAATGGCACCCAAAAGGAACATAGAAATAGCTGATAGAAAATACCAGGTGAACTGCATATGATCGTTCAGAATAAACCAGCCAACAATAATAATTCCTAAACCAAAGGCAATACCGCCGAATCGAGGTTTGGCGACAGTATGGAGTTTCCGATCAGTTGGTTGATCCAAAAACATATCTGGCTCCATATATCTCAACAGAAACCTCGAGAGCCACAAGGTTGCAGCATAAATAAGAGCAAAATAACTTACAGTGGTCATTGACAATCCTTAAATCGTGATTTCAACCATTCCACTAGGAAAATACTCAAAAATAGATTTATCTGTGAGACTTTGATCACTCACAGCCAGGGATATAAAATATATCTCCATCATAATTTCCCCCCTGAATTCAACCAGTAAGTGCAATTTCTTGTTTCCCAAAGAATACATCATTGGGTGTTTTAAATCCAAGACGTTTCCTTGGCCTATTATTTAATCTGTCCATAACAAACATCTCATCCG
>Ga0233430_1004692_pt1 | contig 12457 bp, 11 predicted proteins | sample SI_118_April2016_2_FD_179883 | JGI IMG/M metagenome (GOLD analysis project Ga0233430, IMG submission 179883) | Seawater microbial communities from Saanich Inlet, British Columbia, Canada - SI_118_April2016_150_MG | ecosystem: Environmental > Aquatic > Marine > Inlet | place: Canada: British... | reverse complement strand
ATCGGTTCGAAGAATGCGGCGATAAAGGGCGGCCGCTTCGGCGTTCCGCCCGGTCCGCTGATATTCGATGGCGCGTTTCAGGCTGTCACCGGTTGCCGCCATTTGCCCTGAAATCCCCGTTGCCGTCCAATCATACGTATAGCGCATGACCGGGTTCGTGATACAAATCCATTCAACACGACTTTCTCACATCCATCGGGAATCATGCAACATGACGACAAAGCGGATCGGAATTACATGGCCGTTATCCGATGGCGCCGGCTGGGGCGTTTTCGGGATGAATTTGACGATTCAGCTTTTAAACCGTAGCGGTCCCAATCCCCTGCTGCTGTCGCCGCCCAACATTGGGCAGTGCCCGCAATGGCTCAAAGAAGCCCTGGAACCGCTGGTCGCCGAGCAACAAGCCCTGATGGCGCAAATTCAAAACGTCGGTCGGCAAGCAACCCTTAATGACGTGGTTGTCCTTCACGCGTTGGGAAACATGTTCGCGCCGGGGCAGGTCAGCCAGATGGTGACCGGCGAAAAAAACGTCGGTTTTATTTTTTTCGAGGATACCGGTTTTGACGAGGACGCCCTCAACCGGGCGCGCCAGTTTGACCGCATGATGGTGGGATCAACTTGGAACCACCAGGTTCTGACCGGCCTGGGCCTGGAAAACGTCGCCTGCGTCCTTCAAGGGATCGACGATCAGATATTCCATCCCGGCCCGAGGACCGGAATGTTCGGTGACCGGTTCGTGGTGTTTTCCGGCGGCAAACTGGAGTTCAGAAAAGCGCAGGATATCGTGCTGGCCGCCTTCCGCATCTTTCACGAGCGGCACCCCGAGGCCCTGCTTGTTGCCGCATGGCATAACCCGTGGCCCGAATCCGCGCGCTCGATGGAGGCCTCGCCACATGCGAAAAGCGCCCCTGCGATCGACGGCAACGGAGAACTTCTTGTCGCCGAGTGGATCCGCGAATTCGGCATACCGGACGATGCCGTGGTTCACGTCGGCTGGGCCTCGAACCTTCAAATGCCCAGACTGTTGCGCGAAGCCCATGTCGGGCTGTTCCCCAACCGGTGCGAGGGCGGCACCAATCTGGTCGCCATGGAGGCCATGGCCTGCGGCGTTCCCTGCATCCTTTCGGCCAACACCGGACACCTCGACTTGATCCGGGATGGAATTTGCTACCCGCTTTCCGACCAAATACCCTGCAAATGCGAGAACGACGCGACAGGCGGGTGGGGCGAATCATCGGTGGAAGAAGCCGTTGAGCAACTGGAAAAAGTTTACGCCGAACGGTCAAAGGCCGAATTGTGCGGACGCCTTGGCGCTGATTTTTTGAAAACGCTGAGCTGGCGCAATCAGACCATCAAGCTGCTCGACGCCGTTTCCGATATGGCCTAACGCAGGGTTTAGCGCGGTGCGCTTTCCCACACGGCAAGCGAGGTCGGGTTGAGAAGATCGTCATTGCCACAAATTTCCGGCACCACGAAAGGCTCCTTGATGGCACCTGAGCGATAGGCGGAAATTAGCGTCTCAGCGAAATTGACATTCCATTTTCGCGATACCGCGTGGCTTTGGTGCTCTTGGGTCATACTCCCCAGATCGGGCTGGAACTGAAAACCCACAGGCTCGAAATGCACTCCTACGACCCGTCCCCCCAAACCAGCCATCTTTTCGATCAGATCCGACGGAAGCCTATGCACCTGTTCGATGGCATGAACCGAGAAAATCAGAATTTTGTCGTAGGGCTCCAATATTGAAAAATCCGGATCAAGAAAATCAAACTTGAAGCCCCGGATGTCCGCCGCCGGTTCCAGTTCAGCCAGAACCTCCAACGCGGCGAGGCCACTATCGGCGATTTCGCCACCCAAATAGGGAAGGTTTCCATTTCCCGTACCAAGAAATATCTCAAATAAATTGCGCCCGAATCCACAACCAAGTTCGACCACACAATCGAAGGTCTCAACAGCCAGCAAATCGACGATGTAGTTATAGTTTCGAGCGTCCATATATTGGGGAACGGGCGCACCCTCTCCACGGAATGTCATTCCTTTCAAGGCGGGAACCCCATTTGGTAACAGCTCTCCCATTCCCGAAAAGTCATGCGGTCGCCACGTCACGCCCTCGTCCGAAACAAGCAACTCATTGCGGCGTTCGCGTGACTCTAGCTTGCGGATAATCCCATAGGGGTTGTCGGCACCCTCGCCAATCCACTGTCGAAACAATTGCAAACGTGCCGCCCACGCATCGTCGTAGAATTTGAGGGAATTTCTGCTAATCGGTTCGATTTCTGCTGTCAAAAGACCGCTTCCTTCCTTTTCCCATGGCTTAATTCTAGGGCTTTGCCAGCCCGACCAGGCGCAGCATGGGACGCAACGCCGGCAGCAAGTGGTCACGTTCAGCCTCCAAAAACGCCGCCACGTCTTCACGTTTTACAATCGCCAACCCTGAATATTCATCGGTTCCCAATGCCTTGTGGATGGCGAGGATATCGTCCGCCGAGGCGTCCGATTGCAGTCGAAGCACGATATCGATGACACCGCTGGCGACGTCTTCAACCATGCCGCAAGCCACCGGCGGGGGAACGCGCGACGCATCCAGCCCCAGTTCTTCGCGAAGCTCTCCCAGAATTTGGGCTGTCGGATCGGGATGGTCCAGCCCGCCCGCCGGCGCGGCCTCCCACAGGCCGGCGTCCGATGCGACCGGATCACCGCGCCGACCCAGCACCAGACCGTCGGCGCATGAAAGAACACCGGTCACGCCAACGGGTCTAATCGCCAGCCCCGCCCTGGCCAGATCGGGCGCGCGGCGGCGCGCCAGCACATGACGGTATTCGATCGGTTGAAGGGTCAGGCAATCAGGCGCATGGCCGCAAAGCGAGTATGCCCGGCCGTTGGTAAGCTGCGCGCCCCGTTCCTGTTTTTCCCATGCCCAGATTTCATCGACGCGGGCCGCAATCCCCTGCGGTGTCGCAAACGCATCGACAACGCGAATTTCAAAACCGGGATCAAGGGCGAGGACGTTTATGGCTGTCATGTCGAGACTCGCAGATAATCCGCCACGGCATAAAGGCCGCCGACCAGACCGGCAATTCCCACAGGCGCGTCAGCCTTCTCGCCCGCCACGAACAGGGTTGGAATTCCGGCAGCAATGGCGGCACCGGCGCCCATCACGCTGTCTTCAACGGCAAGCGAGGCCGAGGCTTTGCAACCGGTGCGCTCCAGCATGGTCAGGTAAGGTTCGGGATCGGGTTTGCCACGCGTCACATCATCGCCGCCGACAACATCATCGACCAAGGCATCAAGACCGACCGTGCGCAACCATTTGCGGGTCAGAGCGGCATTGTTGGACGTGACCACGCCGACCGGCATTGCGCGCGACCGGGCAAGGCGCAGTAATTCCTCGGCTCCGGCAAACGGAGCAACATCGGAATACGTCTCTGCGATCAGCCCCCGATAGATTTCGATTGCGTCATCCACCTGCTGATTGATTGCGTGGTTTCGGATCAGGCAGGCAACAACCTCGGCCATGGGCGGACCATTGAGGCTGTCAAATTCCGCATCACCGCCGATTTTGCCAAACCTTTCCAGAAAGCGATCATAGACGGTGCGAATGACGCCCAGACTGTCGGCCAGGGTTCCGTCCAGATCGAGGAATAGTCCGGCCCCTATCATTTATCCGCGTCTCCGGGGCGAAGCCCCTCCCCGGTTGCGATGGCGCGAGTCGCACGACGGCCTTCAATGGTTTCCAGATGACGCGGGTGGACACCCAGCGGCTGATTGCCGGGCCGCAGGACGGCGATGTTTTCGCCTTCGCAAAAAACTTCACCCTTGGCGATGTCTCGGGTGGCCTGAACGCCGCGCCGGGCGTAGTCCGCAAGTTCGGCTTCCGCGTTCAACACCGTCTTGACGCCGGAGCCAAGCGTTTGTTCGGCAGCGCGAATGGCGCTCACCATTTGCCTCAATTCATCGGCCGTAAGGGCGAAGGCGTGGTCGGGGCCGGGCAACCGGTTGTCGATGGTGAAGTGCTTTTCAATGACGCTCGCCCCCAGCGCCACCGCCGCCAGCGGGGCTCGTAACGGATCGCGGCTGTGATCCGACAAACCGGCGGCGACGCCGAACCGGGCCTTGAGCCACGGGATCGCCCGCAAGTTCATGGAATTTAGGGGGGCTGGATATTTCGCCGTGCACTGAAGCACACACAAATCCCGGCCTCCGGCGGCGCGGTAGGCGTCAACCGCCCACGCGATGTCTGCTTCAATGCTGGCGCCGGTGGAAAGCAACAACGGTTTGCCGCATTCACCCGCCAGGCGCAGTAAATGAGGATGACTGATTTCGTAGGACGCGATCTTGTGGGCCCCGACATAGGGGTCAATGGCGGCGAAATCTTCGGGCGAGAACGGCGTGCTCATGAAGCCGATGTTTGAGCCCGCACAATGGGCGGCCAGTTCGGCGATCATCTCGTAGGGCATGGCAAGGTCGGAAAAGATATCGCGGATGCTTTGCCGGATGCCGGTTTTCGACAAATAATCGCTTGATCCCGCGTTTTCGACATAGACCGATTCTGCGCGGTAGGTCTGGAACTTGACCGCATCGGCCCCGGCTTCCACGGCGATATCGATCAGCGTGCGGGCCATGGCCAGATCACGCTCGGGCGCGCCCATGCACCAGTTCGATCCGGCCTCGGCAACCACCTTCACACCACCCGCACGCCAATAAGGTGGCGTCAGGTCATGGAGGTAACGTGCAATGCGGCAGCGTTCGCCCGTGTCATCAACCGTTTTGTCGGTTTCGTCGAATAGGCGGTATCCGGCGGACTCGAACGCGCGCCGGGATCCCTCGTTTTCGATACGGATTTCCGCAAGGACACAATCCACGCCCGCGCTTCGGCGTATGTGCTCGGAACCCAGTTCAAGTGCTACGCGGCCCAATCCGTTCCCACGCGCCTGCGGCGCGACGTTGATTGCAGCTACCGCGGTAATCCCGCCTGCGTGTTCGGGATGCGACGCCGGAAGGTAGCGCAGGAACGCGACCCGCTCTCCGCCCGCGCGAAGGAACATCGGCGGCAAAGCGGGAAAGCTGAAATACGTGTCTTGGAATTCCGGCCAGAAGGCGTCCCATACCTTCGGTTCGCGATGGTAGGACATGGCTAGGGTGTGAGGATCGTTGCGCCACTCCATTATCAGACGGGCGTGTTCCTCTACGGGGCGACAGACTTCCAGCGACATAGAGGGATCAGACATAGCGTGGCCACCTTGCCTAACACGAATGAGTTAGTATGATACCCGCAAAAGACAAACGGGCAAGAACAAGCCGAAAAAGGCACCATCTGTCATTCATACAAAGTTTTGGTTAACGAAATTCGTTTATGTACGATCATTCGGACCAAAAAAGGGGTATGTCTTTTGTGGCTCTCTAATTTTTATGACCTTTCTATCAATCCGAAGGACAAGTCGATCCTCATCACCGGGGGAACGGGTTCGTTCGGCAAACGGTTGGTGCGCACCATTCTGGAACGCTATGACGTTCGCAGGCTGATCATTTACTCACGCGATGAGTTGAAGCAGCATGAAATGCAGCAGGAATTCAATCCGCGCGACTATCCGTGCCTGCGCTATTTCATCGGCGACGTGCGCGACCGCGACCGTCTGGCCATGGCCACCCGCGAGGTCGATATCATTGTTCATGCGGCGGCGCTAAAGCACGTTCCGGTGGCCGAATACAATCCGACCGAATGCATACGCACCAATATTAACGGCGCCGAAAATGTCGTTGAATGCGCGCTGAAAAACGGCATCGAAAAGGTCATAGCACTTTCCACCGACAAGGCCGTGAACCCGATAAATCTGTACGGAGCGAGCAAGTTGGCCTCGGACAAAATCTTTGTCGCCGCCAACAACTTGGCCGGAAGCACCGGCACTACTTTCTCGGTGGTTCGCTACGGAAACGTTGTCGGATCGCGCGGCAGCGTCGTGCCGCTGTTTGAACGGCTGGTCCGCGAGGGGGCCAAAACCATACCCATTACCGATCCCGACATGACGCGGTTCTGGATCACCCTGCAGCAGGGCGTCGATTTCGTCATCTCGTGTCTGGCCAATATGCAGGGCGGCGAAATCTATGTGCCGAAGATTCCGAGCATGAAACTCACCGATTTCGCCAGCGCACTGGCTCCCGATACTCCGCAGGAGACCGTGGGAATTAGACCCGGCGAAAAGCTTCACGAGGTCATGGTCACAGAAGACGATGCGCCCAATACGTTCGAATTGCCGGACCGCTACGTCATTGAGCCGTCGTTCCCATTCTGGAGCCGCGAACGGTCTGCGGACGGCAACAAGAATGTTGAGGCAAAGCCGGTCCCCAAGGGTTTTCGTTACGCCAGTGACAACAACGTCGACTGGCTGGACGCCGAAGGGTTGCTGTCGCTGCTCGCGGAACCACGTTAATGCCCTCGTCCCCGCCTTTCCTGCCATACGGGCGGCAATCGATTGAAGACGACGATATTGCCGCCGTCTCCCAGGCATTGCGCGGGGATTTTCTGACTACGGGGCCATTGGTCGACAAATTTGAAGATGCTTTCGCCAAGCACGTGGGGGCGCGATTCGCCGTCGTCTGCACCAGCGGCACGGCAGCGCAACACCTCACCACACTGGCCATGGAGCTGAAACCGGGGGCCAAGGCCATTGTCCCGGCCGTCACCTTCCTGTCGACCGCCAACGCGGCCCGCTATGTGGGGGCCGAGGTCATCTTTGCCGATGTCGCACCCGACACCGGCCTGATGGAGGCGGAACATCTGCGCGCGGCCCTGGCCACGGCGGAAAAGAAAGACGCATCGGCGGTGTTTCCCGTCCATCTGGGTGGCCAGTGTGCGGATATGCAGTCCATCCACGATCTTGCCCGGCACCATGGCCTAATCATCGCCGAAGACGCCTGCCATGCCATAGGAACGACGTACAAGTCACGTGCCGGGGGAACTCTCTCGGTGGGGGCCTGCGCACACAGCGACATGGCGGTATTTTCACTGCATCCGGTCAAGACCATCACCATGGGCGAAGGCGGCGTCATCACGACCAACGATGCTGGGTTGGCCGCTCGCCTGAAACGACTGCGCAGCCACGGAATGACCCGCGACGCCGCCCTGTTTGTCAATTCCGATCTGGCTCTGGACGGCGCAAGTGAAGCCAACCCGTGGTACTACGAAATGGGGGAAATCGGTTTTAATTACCGCGCGCCCGACATCAACTGCGCCCTCGGCCTAAGCCAGCTTTCAAAGCTTGATCGGTTCGTCACTGCCCGCCGGGCGCTGGTCGGTCAATACGACCAGCGGCTTGCATCCCTAGCGCCATTGGTCAAGCCGCTGTCGCGTATGCCTTGTGAAGCGGGATGGCATCTTTACGTGGCGCTCATAGATTTCGCCTCGGCTGGGATGGAGCGCGCTGAACTTATGGCCAAGCTTCGCGAACGGGGCATCGGAACGCAGGTCCACTACATTCCGGTGCATCTGCAACCCTACTATCGCGAACGCTACGGCGACGTCGAATTGCCCGGCGCCATGGCCTATTACAATCGCTGCCTGAGCCTGCCGCTGTTCCCCGCAATGGGCGAAGACGACGTATCGCGCGTCGTCGACGCGCTCATCGATCTGCTGGATTCGTAATATGCCGTTGACCGCCATTATCGTTCAGGCGCGCATGGGATCGACGCGCTTGCCGAAGAAGGTCATGATGCCGCTCGCCGGGCAAACCGTGCTTGCCCACGTTCTGGATCGGTGCCGGGCAGTTGACGGCGTTGATGTGGTTTGCTGCGCGACCACGGTTGCCCCCGAAGACGAGGCCATCGTGGCCGAGGCCGAACGATGTGGCGCCGCCGTTTTCCGGGGCTCACCCACCGATGTTCTGGATCGCTACGCGCGCGCCGCGCAAATGGTGGGCGCCGATGTGGTCATGCGCGTCACCAGTGATTGTCCGTTGATCGACCCCGAAATTTGCGCCGCCGTTCTTCGCCTGCGCGCCGAAGAGGGGGTCGAATACGCCGCCAACAACATGCCGCCCAGTTGGCCCCACGGACTGGATTGCGAGGCATTCGGCGCTGACGCTTTGGCGTTGGCCGCCGCAACCGCAAATGAGGACTTTGAGCGCGAACACGTGACCCCGTGGCTGCGAAACCACCCGTCCATCAGCCGGGCAAATCTGGAAGGGCCGGGCGGATTGCCAGCCACCCTGCGCTGGACCCTCGATTATCCCGAGGACATGCGTTTCTTCGAGGCGCTATTCGCAAAACTTCCCAAAGGTGCATCATCGGTCGGAATGGATGAGGTTCTGGCGATCCTGCAACGGCATCCCGAAGTATCCGCTATCAACCAACAGCGGCGCGATACGTCCCGCTAGGGCACTTTCAGTGGGTTTGCGTCGGAGGTTGGTTTTTGTTGGCGTCGGTCCACTGCGCGGGTTCGAATACCGGCTCGCCCGCGATCCACATTTCCATGGCCGACGGCGTGTCCAGAACGATCTTGAGCGCGGTCACGAACTCAAGGCTTTCGCTACCGGGAAGACCGGCCTCGGCAAACCCCGCCTTGATCCCTTCCAGCATAACCGCCCAAAGCCTCAACGGGACATCGTGAGCCAGCACCATGTCAAGTTCGCCGCGGTACTTTTCCTCGCACTCGGACAGCCGCAATGAGTTTTGCGCCCGGCAAACCAGGGGCCGCGCGTCGTAGGCCATGCAAAGGCCGTCGGCCAGAACCGGACATGGCGGCCTGGGAACCTGGGTTACGCCATAGTCGTTGTCGATGAATTCGCCCAGGCGGGACTTGAGAGCCGCAAGCGCGTCGGCAGAACAGGTCTTTTGCAAACGATCCGCGACAAGAAATACGGTCAGGGCGTCGGTGAAAAACAACAGGTGGCAGCAATACGTGCACCCCTGCTTGCACGCGATGGATTCCGCGGGCGGGAACATCTCGGACATTTTTCCCTGCGTGAAATCGAAAATATTCTGAATTCGTTCGGCGTTTTCCAGAATATTTTGGGGCGTTCGCGACGCGCCCTCAAGCGAGGCAACCATTTTGCGAACGTTCTCACGCAGGTCGTTGGTGAAACCGTCAACGATATTTTCGACATCATCGGTCATGGTTTTTTTCCGAAACAGCGGTTCGCGGCAATGATCGGTAACACTATCGGTTTGACCCGGAAACGGCAATCGGGGTTTACCATGACGCCTGATCAACCTATCTTTTCATAAAAGATGCTGCGCACTTCCAATGGAGAAACACCGTGCCGCTAAAAATTGAGATCAAAACCGGCGACAAAATTATCATCAACGGCGCGGTCATGGAGAATGACGGGCCGACGGCGAAATTCCTGGTTCATAACAGGTGCGCGATCCTTCGCGAAAAGGAGGTTATGGCCGAGGAGGAGAGCAACACACCGGCCTCGCGAATTTATTTCGCGTTGCAATGCGCCTACATCTTTCCGCACAAGAAAAACGAATACCTGGAATTGTTCGGAAAATATGTCCAGGACTATTTGACCGCGAGCCCGAGTTCGGGACCGATCCTCGATAAAATCCTCGAAGAAGTCACCCATGACCGCCTTTATCAGGGGTTGCGTGCGGCACAGAAATTGCTTGAGCATGAAGGCCAGTTGATGGCCAAGGTACAGGACACGATCGAACCCTTGGAACCGTCCGGGACGCCCGATCCCGAGTAATCTCAGTCGGTCGGTATCCCGGATAAAACAGGATCGGGTGGCGTGAAGCCGTCTGAAGTGTTATATTAAAAAGTTCGATGCCGGGGGTGTTTGCCTCCTTGGCGTTCTGGAAACGAAGCAGTCATAGGAAGAGGCCGTCGTTTTGGCGCTTGGATTTGTAAGCAGCGATTTTTCGGTGGGGAAGGCATTAGCCGACCTTAATACCATATCGGCGCGCCCGAATTTTGAACTTCAGTTTTCGATCCTCCAGAACAGCCTTCTGGACCGGATGTCCGAAAAAATCGACGCCTACGCCGATGATACCACTGTCAATAATGTCGACGCATTCCTTACCCTCGAGAGCAAACGACTTAATCGCATTATTCCATTCATCGACACATACGATAAAGAAACCACAAGAAATTACTTGATTACCAATGGCCTCGTCGATGATCTGAATTCACTTGAGGCGCTCGCCTCGGGCGGCAGCGCGGCCGAGTTCGACGACCTTGTCAACCAGATCGATGCCGATTTGCAGAAAGTCAAAACGGTTAACGGATTGGTCATTGGCCTTAATGTCAAAGACGGCCTGACAGCCATTCAAGCTGATGGCCTCGGCATTTCCAATTATGCGTCTTACGGTGACGATGCCAGTCGTGAAACAGCTGTATCAGACGCCCGCGCAAAAATCGAAATTGCGTTGTCCGTCTTGACTCTCAACCTCGAAAGCGCTCGCGACTTCAAATCCTCGGTTCAGACGAATATTGTGGGCGTCACCCTTCAAATCGAGGCTGTCCAAATTGCGGATCAAACGGAAAAACTGGCCGAGATTGAAAAACTTCGCACCGAGAGCGGACGCCTGCTAGAGGCCCTGTCGCTGGCCTTTGAAGTCAACGCCGCGCGCGCCGAAACGCTTTCCGATGCGCTGCTCAATCCACCGACCTTCAATAACGGGACCGTGCTCGACCTGTTGGTCTGACCGCTTACCTACAACTTCCCGCATGAAGACCGCACCGTCTGCAAGGGCGGTTTTTTTGTGCCTTGCCGTCTTCGCCAGATCGGCATTTCGTGCCGCCGGAAGCTGGTCATTTTCTGCCGGGCGGAACTGTTTTTCACCCCTTCCAGCCTAATCTCAATATTTTTTATTGTTTTTTTTCAAATACTTGTCTGCATTTCGGCAAGTTGGCCCGGCAATTGCTGAATAAGGGCCAACCGAACTTATGCAGGCAGGATATGCAATGGACGTTTTTGCAGTTCCCCAAAAGAATTCCGTAAAACCGGATTCCGGCGCACAGGCATCGAACGCCAGTGCGTCCGGCGAGATTCTGGCCGCATCGTTCAACGACATATTGCGTAGTGCAGGTGGCCGTCTCGACACGGATGCGGCCAGTCTTATGGCCAGGGTTGATCAATCGATCGCCAGCCAGCAGCCCGCGCCGACGGAACGTTCCGACACTTCCGATTTTGAAAGACGCGACGGCAACGGCGCGGAAGAATCGGATTACGGAAACAGAGGAACCGATGGGTCCGATAAATTCGGGGAAGACGATACCCAGCGGGCGGCCATTTACGATGATCGCAGCAATGACGCGGGCGATTCGTATAGCTCGTCCGACTACAACGAAAATGGTTCGGCCAGCGCGGCCAGCTCAAACACGGAAGATCGAAACACCAACCAGCGAACCAAAGGTGATGGCGCAGAGAATGCCGCCGACGCCGACAACGCGAACGCGTACGATAAGGCGGCGGACAGCGCGTCCGGCTCTGAAAAACCGGTGGAAAGTTCTGCGTCAAACGCGGTTGCGGGAAATACGGGCGACGATCAGACGACCACCGAATTCACAGCCAATGTTCTCGCCACGCAACTATTTACCACCCGCGACGTTTCCGGGGGCGCCCCCACCCAATCGACCGGCCAGAATGCTGGCGCCGGGGAAGTTCGCGCAGCGGCGGTTTCGGCAGGATCCGACACGGCGCGCGGACCGGCAAACCAATTCGGCCCGGAACTACGGGCGCAAACCCAGACTCAAAGTCAAACGAGTGGAAACCCGTTTGGCAGCCAGACATCCAATCAGATTGCCAGTAACGTTTCAGCTAACACATCGGACGGCCAGACACAGCCCACGACCGACCCCGCGGCCATTGTCGGCGATGTCGCCAAGGCCATGGACGGGAAATCGCAGCAGGCGGCGACCCTGTCACGCATGGTTGGCGAGGGCAATCCGGTATCTGTGCGCGCGGCCGCCGACGCCGTCGCCGATACTCTGGTATCGCGCCCCAGCGCCGCGCTAAGCGCGTCGGCGGCAACGGCGGGCGAGGCCACGAAACCAACAGCGGCAACCGGTCAAAACGCCGCCGTCAATGCACTGGCGGCAGCGGCTACGGGAGCCGAAGTCAACCCCATGACGGCGCAAGCCGATCGCGCTGCTGCCCAGGCGGCGGGCTCGCAAGGTGCCGCCGCCGCGAACGCATCGGCCCGCGGCATCGCCCAGTTGGCATCGACCGGCAATACCGGGTCGGGCCAAGGCCAAGCCGGTGGCGAGAGCTTCCAGGGCAACGGCGCACCAACGGCCAATCAGGCCGGCACTGCCCAGCAGGCCTCCCAGGCGCGAGCCCCCGGAGCCCCGCGCTTTACCCTGCCCCAGCAGGCAGCCGTTGATCAGGTATCGGTGCAGATCACCAAAGCACTCAAGGCCGGGATTGACCGCATCAATATTCAACTCAGGCCGGAAAATATGGGTCGCGTCGACGTGCGCATGGAATTGGCCGCCGATGGCCGGGTTAGCGCCGTC
>Ga0233430_1004682_pt1 | contig 12477 bp, 12 predicted proteins | sample SI_118_April2016_2_FD_179883 | JGI IMG/M metagenome (GOLD analysis project Ga0233430, IMG submission 179883) | Seawater microbial communities from Saanich Inlet, British Columbia, Canada - SI_118_April2016_150_MG | ecosystem: Environmental > Aquatic > Marine > Inlet | place: Canada: British... | reverse complement strand
GGGGTCGTGGCGACAGTTTGTTCCGGCCTCGCAAATTCCTCGATGAACAGTCTGGGCCCTGTATTTGCCCGGGATTCGGGCCTTTCAATTGCCGAGATATCAGCCTTCATGGCTTCTGTGTTGTTGGGCGGCATGGTCTTGCAGTATCCCGTGGGGCGTTTGTCTGATCGCCTCGACCGTCGCTCAATCTTGCTGATCACAACACTTGCGGCATCTCTGGCTTGTCTCGGGATCGTCATGGCGACATCGATGCCGGTCTACTGGTTATTCATTGCCGGGGGTGTCTATGGCAGTTTTTGTTACACGATTTATCCCCTCGCCGCCGCCCAGGTGAACGACCTGGCTGACCAGGACCGTCTGGTTCAGGTATCTGCCGGATTGCTTATCGCCTATGGCCTCGGCGCGATTATGGGACCGATCATTGCCGGTCAATTGATGGGTGCCTATGGCCCCAACGCCCTGTTCCTGATGACGGCATCGATTACCGCCGGGCTGGCATTGTTTACGGCATGGCGCATGTTCCGGCGCATCCGCGGCAGCAAAAGAAAAGCGACTTATCTGCCACTGGGGTCGTGGGGGCTATCCAGTAAACAATTCTACGCTGCTACTCTTGGCCATATTCTGAAAAATCGCCAACAGGACTCCGACGAACCGGAATAACCGGGAACGCTCTAGTCAGCGCCGCATACTGGAAAGCGGGGCTCGATACGCCAGGTTGATTGCGGCATGGTCTTTTTCAGATCATGCAAATAGGTCTCAACCTTGTCCGATTGTATCTCGACGACGCAAAAGCGGCTGTCGTCTTTACGGACGATGTAAGTGTTCAGATGATCTGTCGTTTCCATGATGACCTCTCATGCATCAAATCGCGGATTTACAAATAACGCTTTCAGAAAACTTGAACCTACATGGTTAACAAATTGATACCAGTTTTTCGGGCGAATTACGTCTTCGGGGTTGCTACCCCAAGCTGCTGCCCTAAAATCCAGAAATCATAGACCAGGAGTACGATATGGGACCGCTAAAAGGATTGAAGATCATTGAGATGGCCGGGATCGGTCCGGGGCCGTTTTGTGCCATGTTGCTGGCTGACATGGGTGCGGACGTGATCCGCATAGACCGGCCTGGCGGCAGCAATATTCTGGGCCTGAGTTATGAAGTGTTGAACCGCGGACGACGTTCCATCGCCCTGGATCTAAAAAATCCTGATGATGTCGAAACTGTTCTGAAACTGGTGGAAAAAGCTGACGCCTTGTTGGAGGGCTTTCGCCCCGGCGTCATGGAACGTCTCGGCCTTGGCCCGGATGTTTGCAGCGCGCGCAATGAAAGACTTGTTTATGGGCGCATGACAGGCTGGGGTCAGGATGGTCCCATGTCTCAGGCGGCTGGCCACGACATAAATTACATTGCCCTGACTGGTGCGCTGCATGCCATTGGTACACCCGATCAGCCTGTGCCACCTTTGAATATGGTTGGTGATTTTGGTGGCGGTGCGCTCTATCTCGCATTCGGACTTGTCAGTGGCATGCTGGAAGCGAAATCGTCCGGCAAGGGTCAGGTCGTCGATGCAGCCATGACCGACGGCGCCTCGCACCTCATGAGTATGATGTTCAGTTTATTTGAGCAGGGTCGCTGGACCAATGAGCGCGGCAGCAACTTGCTGGATGGTGGTGCACCTTTCTATGGTTGCTTCCAGTGTTCCGATGATAAATGGATTTCAATCGGCTCCATCGAACCACAATTCTATGCCTTGTTGCGCGAAAAGGCAGACATAACCGATGCCATGTTCGATAACCAGCACGACCAGCAAAACTGGCCTGTGATGAAGGAAAAACTGGTGGATATCTTCCACCAAAAAAGTCGCGACGAATGGTGCGAGATCATGGAGGGCAGTGATGTTTGTTTTGCGCCGGTGCTGGATCTCGCGGAAGCACCGGAACATGCACACAACAAGGCCCGGGGAACATTCATTAATAAGGATGGCGTCACCCAACCAGGGCCGGCACCGCGTTTCAGTCGAACCAGTCCGGAACTGGACCTGCCGCCTCCGCAACCAGGCGAACATAGTGATGATATTTTGAAAGACTGGGGTATAGTCTGATCTGCATTTGACCTGCGTATCAGGTCAACACGGGAGTAGTATGATGGTAAATGAGAATATGACGGCGTTGGTCGTCGATGACGATCCGGACCTGATCGGTGTCGCAAAACTGGCACTGAATTCTGCCGGTATCAAGGACGTCAGCCTGGCTGCTGACGGCCTCGAAGCCAAAAGATTGGTCGAGGCGGCGGATAGACCATTTAGTGTTGTCATTTGCGACTGGGTGATGCCGGGTCTGGATGGACCAGGGTTCCTGTCTTTTTTCAGGCAAGATAATGTCAGAAGCCCCTTTATCATGCTGTCCGGAAAATCCACCGATACAGAATTTTCGGCGATATCCAGGAACCCCAACGATTATTTTCTAACCAAACAAAGCTCGCTGGATGAGATTATTGCGCTGATTCAGAAAGTGATAAAAACCTGACTCGTGTGATTTTCCTTGCCTGAGGTTGATCGACTGTCCATATAGAATTGACAGTCGATCAGGTGAAGGGGCAACGATGCCAGATACTCAGGATCAAAATCAGGATCATCAGCAACCAGATGATGACCACGCTGACGTGCGGTTTCCACCGCCCTTCATCTATATATCCTTTCTGGTCGCTGGTATTCTGTCGGACTCTCCGTGGATTGATGGCCAACTTGCGACGATGCCAGCCATGTTGATGGGGGCTGCGGTTCTGGTCATAGCGGGTATGCTCGCCCTGAAATCGGTCCCGCGACATCGCAAGGAAGGCTCGAACGTCGAGCCCTGGAAACCGACCACCAAGATTATCTCGGATGGCGTTTATGGTCGCTCAAGAAATCCGATTTATGTGGCGATGGCCTTGCTTTACATCGGCATTTCGATTGCAGCGGGCAGTCTGGCCGCGTTGGTATACCTGGTCCCCTGCCTGTTGATCATTCGATTTTACGTCATTGGTCGCGAAGAAATATACCTTGAGCGCAAATTTGGTGAGGAATACGTTGCCTACAAAGGCAAGGTTCGGCGCTGGTTCTGATATCTGCCAAACGATACCGGTCAGGCCTTGTTTTCCTGATCGGGCAAGGGCAACTGAATGGTGAATTTTGCCCCGCCGGTTGAACCTTCAGAAACGACAATGTCACCGCCATTGGCACGAATAATGGTTCTGGCAATGGCGAGACCAAGACCGATGCCGCCGGTCTCCCGGTTACGGGATTCTTCAAGGCGGACAAAGGGCTCAAAAATACGCTCCCGGTCCTGTGGTGAAATGCCGGGGCCATTGTCTTCGACGGATATTGCGACATCGGTATTGCTGGCAGTGATCTCCACCCGGGCCTGATCACCATAGCGCACAGCATTTTCAACAAGATTTCGAACCGCCCGTTTCAGGGCAATGGGATGACAAGCTCTGGGCAGGCGACCGCTTTGATCGCCGTCGAACCTGACATCCTGTCCCATATCCGCAAGGTCAGCGCAGACGCTGTCCACAAGGGCGACAAGATCAACGATCCGGGTTTCTTCCTGCCGGGCATCCTGGCGGACGAACTCAAGTGTCGCCTCGGTCAGGGCCTGCATTTCAGCCAGGGTCTCCAGGATACGATCCTTGTTTTCACCGTCCTCTATCATCTCGGCCCGAATGCGCAGAGAGGTGATCGGGGTGCGCAAATCATGCGTGATCGCTGCCAGCATCAAGGTCCGGTCACGAACAAACCGCGTCAGGCGATCCTGCATCTGATTAAAGGCTCGGGACGCTTTACGGATATCTTCGGGGCCTCGCTCAGGTAAATCGTGTACATCCTCGCCCCGGCCAAATCGTTCGGCATTATCCGCCAGGCTGGCAAGTGGTCGGGTAACGCGACGGACCATAAAGATCACGACAACGACCAACAGCACAGCCATGATCGCGATGGTCACCAGGGAAGGAATAGCAAAAGAGGGGCCCGTGGGGGGGACCCTGTTATAAACATTCAGCCAGGGTTCATTTGTTTCTGGCAGGGTTTCAACGGAGATTGTCATGCTGAGGATTGAGCCACGACGACGGCGGCTGAAATGAGCGCGTTGATGGCGACCTTCCCGCCATGACCGGAACCAGGTGCGCTCAAATGGCTTCAAATCCGCGCCAGGTCGCACCTTTTTCTTATCATCATCATCATCATCGTCGTCATCATCATCTTTATCCCGATCACGATCACGATCATCATCATCATCGTCGTCGTCTTCTTCTTCGGTATTCCGTTTGAGTACAGCAACGCGCACTGACTTGATCTCGCCATCAAGTTCCCTGGCAAGGCTGGCCCGAAGAAACCTGCCCACACCTTCGGCACTGTCGTCGCCGTCAATGGCACTCTTGCGCTCAAGCACAAATTTCAGGCGCGGGCTTGAGGCCGCATTGACGATGGTTTCATACAGTTCTGGTTCGGATTTGCTTAATAAGCGAACGACAGATGCAGTGCGCGACAGAACATCCTGTTGGGACGAGAACCTAAAGGCCAACCGCCTGTCGTCCCGCAATATGAGCAGACTTGTGACCTGGGCCACAACCAGGGCCAGCAGCAAAAGCGCGATCATTTGCCCGGCCAGGCTTTTTGGCAGATATTTTTTCATGTTTGTTCAACATCGCAAGTCAGCATGTACCCGCCACCCCACACGGTCTTGATCAGTGTGGGCTTCTTCGGGTCCACTTCCAGTTTCTTGCGCAGACGACTGATCTGATTATCAATCGCCCGGTCAAACACCTTGGCGCTGCGACCGCTGGTGATGTCCAGCAACTGATCCCGGCTCAGAACCATTTTTGGATGTTCAATAAAAGCACTCAGCAAGTGAAATTCGGCAGTACTCAAGGGAACCGCGACATTATCCCCATCGATGGCTTCTCGCTGGTCACTATCCAGCGTCCACCTGTCAAAACGTACTTTCCCGGTTTCAATTGGAGCAGTACGTGGCGGCAGGCTGTGGGTACGTCGCAAGACCGACTTGATCCGGGCCAGTAATTCCCGTGGACTAAAGGGCTTGGTCAGATAGTCATCCGCGCCCATCTCCAGACCGACAACCCTGTCGGTTTCCTCGGCAACCGCTGTCAGCAATATGATCGGCAGGTCTGTGGTTTGGCGTAAATGGCGACACAGGGACAGACCGTCTTCGCCAGGCATCATGATATCCAGCACCACCAGATCAAAGGCACCGCGATCTATCTGTTTCCGGGCATCGGCGGCATCGGTCGCGATGCTGGTGCGATAGTCATGTTGCGCCAGGTATTTGCTCAGGCTGTCGCGGATATCGCGATGATCGTCGACGATCAGAATGTGGTGCGTGCTTTCCATGAACGGACTATGCCCCTGAGTTCAGCCTTTGTGGCAATTAAAGTGTATCAAATTGTCGCAAGGATAGAAGCTGCGACAATTAGCGACAATTCTGCACTTTGCCTGACAAACTTTTGCGACGTTTATACCTTCAAATGTTTTTCACGGACGGGCAATCCAGCCCTCATTTGGAACAAAGAGGTTTAACATGCAAAAGCGTACAAAAATAATTCTCGCCAGCACAGCCGCAGCGATTGTACTGGCTGGTGCCGTTGGTGTCAGCAAGGCCCGGGAAAGTTACAAATACGGCATGATGAGTCATGATCGTCATGGCATGGCGGAAAAGATGTTCGACCGTTTCGATACCAACGGCGACGGGGCCATCAGCAAAATCGAAGTTGAAAATGTGCGAAAAAGTGAAATTCTGAAACATGATGCCAACAAGGACGGCAAAATCAATCTTCAGGAATTCGAAGCCTTGTGGGTTGGCTATATGCGGGAACGCATGGTCGACCACTTTCAGAAGCTTGATGCAGACGGAGATGCGGTCATCTCGGACGAAGAAATTGCAAGCCCGCTGAACAAGATGATGTCGTGGATGGATCGTAACAATGACGACAAGCTGACCAAGGATGAATTGCGTCGCAAACATCGTTGGGGTGGCAAGCGTTATCGTCACGACGACGATGACGACGATGACAAGAAGCGGGACTAATTTTTCGAATCCCATGATCCCGGTGCTGTCATGTGAAGACAGCACCGGATTGATGAAAAAAATATGATGAATTCGGTGGGAGGGAAAAATGCAAATCAGGGACACCGCCTGGAATTACGGTTTTACATCCATTTTACTGCACTGGGTTAGTGCGGGCCTGATCGCCGTGCTGTTTATCCTGGGGCAAATCGCAGAAGACATGTCCCGGGGCCCGGAAAAAACTGAATTGATGAATGTGCATCAGTCCCTGGGGATGCTGCTTTTGATCATCGTCCTGGCGCGCCTGGTCTGGCGGTTGGGGCAGGGCTTTCCAAAATCTGAACAGATAAAGACCAACAAGCTTGAACGCCTTGCGCGGGCCTGGCACTGGTTGCTGCTGATTCTGATCATCGCTATTCCGGCATCCGGTTATCTGGCTGCAGAATCCGGTTTTCGTGATCTGAATTTCTTCGGCCTGTTCACCCTTCCAGACCTGATTGGAACCGATCGGGATATCCATGCGGTATTTGAGGAAGTGCATGAAATATTCAGTAAACTCATCATTCCGGTCGTTTTGTTGCACGTTTTGGGGGCTTTGAAGCACCACTATTTTGACAAGGATGGAACCCTCAAAAAAATGGTTAATATTGGATACAATGCTTGAAGTCACGTTTCGGACCGCGTATGTGCGTAATTTTACATAAAAAATCAATAGTTTAGACCAGTTCCAGTTCACTCCAGGGTCAATTTGAAGCCCTTGAATGAGCCAATACGAGCATGATCACCCTGATATTGTTACAAAAAGGGTGTATTGAGGAGCGATTCAAACCATTGACAGAACTGTGATTTTCATTGCATAAATCCATCCACGTGTTGCATTTGTTATGACTAACTTGAATAGCCGGTACGCCGATTAAGCTGGTTACCCGACAATGTGAGCGTTTACCTTTCTGCACTTGTGGCAAAATTAAAGTGCAGATCAACACTCCTGTTAGAGGGAATTAAGACTATGCCTACTGGTACTGTAAAATGGTTTAACCCAACAAAGGGTTATGGCTTCATCGAACCTGATGATGGCGGCAACGACGCTTTTGTTCACATTTCAGCCGTTGAGCGCGCTGGACTGAGCACTTTGAACGAAGGCCAAAAAGTTTCTTTCGAACTTCAGGCTGGACAGAACGGCAAATCTTCTGCCGAAAACCTGTCTGTGGTTGACTAACGAAAATCAGGCACCGCCTTTGACCTGATTGGCAAGCCTTTCAGGTCAAAGGCGGGACCGATTTACGGATCGCACGAAGCTTGCTTCGTGGTTTTAAGCTGGACATTCGTCCGGCTTTTTTTTGTCCTGACGAGCCATCGGAGCGTTTCTGATGGAGCTTTTCTGATTCAACCGGATTCGCCATAGGCGTTGAATTGGTTACACTATAGTTCTTTTCAATTGAGTTGGTGTCCGCGATGAATTTTCCGCCCTTGCCTGACGCACATGGTTTGGCCGTACTGATCCTGATTGTTATCGCCCTGATCCTGTTTACACGCGACAGCATTGCGCTTGAGACCTCTTCCCTGGCTGTGCTGGTTCTGTTGGTCGCCGGGTTCGAGCTGTTTCCCTATCAGAACGGCGAAACGCAGCTTCATGCAATCGATTTCTTTAGCGGATTTGGCCACGAAGCATTAATCGCTGTGTGCGCCTTGATGATTGCGGGTCAGGCGCTGGTGCGAACCGGTGCGCTGGAACCGGTCGGGCGTTCTCTTGCAGCCTTGTGGGCGGTTAGTCCGGCGCTATCGCTGTTGCTGACATTGGTCGTCGGCGGGGCCCTCAGCGCAGTCGTTAATAATGTACCGATTGTTGTCTTGCTGTTACCCATCCTGACCAGTATTTCCTTGCGCTCGGGCAAACCGGCATCCCGCATTCTGATGCCGATGGGCTTTGCGACGCTGGTTGGCGGTATGACGACGACCATCGGCACATCGACCAATCTGCTGGTGATCTCCATCGCAGCCGATCTTGGATTACGTCGGTTGGGCATGTTCGACTTTTTTGTCCCGGCTGCCATCGCTGGTGGACTGGGCATGCTTTATTTGTGGTTACTGGCACCCCGCATGTTACCAGCGCGCGAATCCCCCATGGGCGACATGTCCCCACGTATCTTTACCGGTCACTTGCTGGTTGCTGAAGACAGTTTCGCCAACGGCAAATCCTTGTCGGGAATTTTCGATGAAGTTGGGTCCAGCATCAAGATAACGGAAATTCGCCGCAGTGGTGGCTTGATCCTCAAACCCTTGCCTGATGTGGTCTTGTCGGTTGGAGATCGCATCAGTGTACGAGACACTCCCGCGAAGCTGAAAGAACTGGAAGAGGTTCTGGGTACCCGTTTGTATACCGGTGATACCCTGGTCGATGAAGATCATCCCTTGTTGGCGGACGACCAACAGATCGCTGAGATCGTCATCACACAAGGGTCGTTGCTGGAAGGCCGGACCCTGGCACGATCACGTTTCACAGATCGTTTCCAGCTGGTAACTCTTGCCCTGCATCGGGCAGGGACTGAAATTCCTGCGCTAAAAGACGGCATTGCAGATGTGCGTTTACGTGTCGGTGATGTGCTGCTGGTGCAAGGCAATCCTGAGCAGATTTCTGCTGTAAAAAGCGGTGGCGAATTGCTGGTGCTGGATGCGACCGTTGCCTTGCCGTACACCAAAAAAGCGCCCCTGGCCCTTGGTATCATGGCGGCTATCGTCGCTGCTGCGGCACTCGGTTTAATGCCCATCGCCATCAGTGCTGTATGTGGTGTTTTCCTGATGATCGCGACGCAGTGCCTGAATTGGCGTGATGCGGCGCGAGCTCTCAGTACACAAGTCGTATTGATTGTGGTGGCCAGTTTGGCCATGGGAACAGCGTTGGTCAAAACCGGTGGTGCTGACTATCTGGCAAATGTCTTTCTGGCGGTTGCGGGGGATGCCTCGCCGGTCGTCTTGCTCAGCGGTTTGATGCTGGTGATGGCTATCCTCACCAATATTGTTTCGAACAACGCCGCAGCCGTCATTGGTACACCCATTGCCATTGGCATCGCGCAGCAGTTGGGCTTGCCGCCGGAACCATTTGTCCTGGCGGTTCTGTTTGGCGCCAACATGAGCTACGCAACGCCCATGGCTTACAAGACAAACCTCCTTGTAATGAACGCCGGCGGCTACAAGTTTTCCGATTTTCTGCGGGTCGGTGTGCCCCTGACCCTGATTGTCTGGCTCAGCCTGTCATGGCTGTTGCCAGCTATGTACGGTCTCTAAGGCGTTTGAATCGAAATCACACTAGCGTCCCTTGAAGACCGGTTTGCGTTTTTCAGCAAAAGACGTGACGCCTTCGACAAAGTCCTCTGAATTGAACGCAATGTGCTGGCTGGCAGCTTCCAGTCGCAAGCTATCCTCCAGGGAATGTGTCCGTGCGGCTTCGATTTCGGCCTTGATCAATCCCAGGGCCTTTGGCGGACCGGCAGCAAGGCGTTTGGCCAGTTTTTTGACCTCATCCATCAGTAATTCATCTTCGACGACATTAAAAGCGAGGCCCCAGTCAAAGGCTGTGTCAGCGTCAATGCTGCCACCCAGCATGGCCAGGGCAGTTGTCCTGGACGCACCAATTTTGTGGGTCAGGAAGGAAGACGATCCGCCATCCAACACGGCCCCGATTTTGGCAAAGGAAAGATGGAACTTGGCGGATTGCGCCACCACCATGAAGTCTGACGCCAGCGCCAAACTGAATCCGGCACCAGCCGCCGCACCATTTACTGCAGCAATAATAGGTATCGGAATACCCCGCATCATGCGGACAAGGCGATTGGCAGAGGTTTTGATTTGACCTTCAATATAAGGGCGACGTTTTAAGATGGTGTCCATGTCGAGATCAGCGCCGGTACAAAAGCCACGACCACTGCCCGTCAATATGATCGCACGTGCCTTTTGTATTTCAGTTTCACTTGTCAGCTCACGAAGGATTCCTGCGCGCATGTCAGTCGACATGGCGTTTAATTTTTCTGGTCGGTTCATTGTCAGCGTAAGGACGTCACCATCCCGGTCCACCAGAAGATCAGTCATGTTTTTTCCCGTTAGTGAATGTGTTAAGTTTTTATCCCTGACCCCACATTCCTGCCGACCTGTAACATCAAACAGGATCAACCAGGAAAGCGGGGCCAGGGAGAGCTAATCAGAACCTGTCAAAGGCTGCTAAACACCATCTTTGCCGACAATGGTCAACGAGCAAATATTCTGCGCCGGGAAGCCGCCCAGGTTGTGGGCCATGCCGATGGTAGGTTCGTTGCTGCGTTGGCGATCACCGGCGCGACCGTTCATCTGTAGATACATCTCGTAGATCATGCGCAAACCAGATGCTCCGATGGGGTGGCCAAAGCATTTCAGGCCGCCATCGATCTGACAGGGGATTTCGCCATCAGCATCAAAAAAGCCATCCATGATGTCATTCACCGCCCGACCTTCTTCTGAAATGTACAGATCTTCCATGGTCACCAATTCGGTGATGGAAAAACAGTCGTGCACATCAAACAGACTGATCTGTTTGCGCGGATTATCGATCCCGGCTTCCTTGTAGGCACGGGCCGCGGCGTGGCGAGTAGTCGCGAAATAGCTGCCGTCCCAGGAGTTGTGCTGGGCTTCTGTCCCGTTGGAGCCAGCCAATTGCATGGCCTTGATCGTGACCAGATCCTTTTTACCAAGGGATTTGGCAATTTCGGGCGTTGTCACAATGGCACAAGCGGCACCATCGCTGACGCCGCAGCAATCAAAGAGGCCCAGGGGATCAGCAATCATCGGCGCATTCATGACCTTGTCTTCGGTGATCTTGTTGCGCAGATGGGCTTTGGGGTTTTTCGAACCATTGTCGTGGCTCTTGATGGATATGTGCGCCATCGCCCGTTTCAGGTCTTTGGCATCAACACCAAATTTCGCAGTGTAAGCTGTGGCCAGCTGGGCGAAGGACCCCGGGGCCGATGTATTGGCCCACAACATGTCATTGACGGAACCCCGATTACGCTGGGGCAGGCCACCATAGCCAGTGTCTTTCAGTTTCTCGACACCCATCGCCAGCGCGATGTCGCAGGCCCCGGATGCCACGGCGTAAACGGCACCGCGGAATGATTCTGATCCGGAAGCACAATAGTTTTCCACGCGCGTGACCGGAATGTAGGGAAGGCGCAAGGCCATGGATAACGGCACAGCGGATTTACCGACATGCTGTTCTTCAATGCCGGTTCCCAGCCAGGCAGCGTCGATCTGATCCTTTTCAATGCCCGCGTCATCGATGGCTTCAACAAAGGCCTCAACCATCAGGTCCTCTGCATTGTCATTCCAGCGTTCGCCGAAGTTCGAACAACCCATGCCGAGGATCGCGACTTTATCTTTAATACCTGTAGCCATGATTATTCTCCCTTACTCTTTTTCTGGCTCGCCAGAGCCTCATCTGTAGGTGTCGCTTTCCAGAAGTAGCGCCGGAAGCCGCGATTGTTGTCGTAGTCCTTGACCCTGAACATCAGACGCATGCTCATGCCGACTTCCACGCCAAAATCCGGGGCAATGTCGCAAAAATCATTCATCAAGCGGCCACCGCCTTCAAAATTGATCATGCCGTAATAGGCCGGGGGATCGGGGCTGTAGGTCAGCTTATCAGCAGTATAGGACTGAATGTGAGAAATCTTGTCGGCAAAGGGGTAATCATCCTGTGTACCAACCTCACCGCAATCCGGCGCAACGCATATTTTTGTTTTCGGAAATTGTGGTGTGCCGCAAGTCTTGCAAATGCCACCGATAAATCGCTGGGCCATGTGCTTGTTCCGGTACAATGTGCTCAGGCCGGTGACCTTGTCGACTTCGCCCCGTATGCCGCGTTCGACATTCAACAAATTATTCTGGGTCACGAAGCGGAGATAGTTTGTTTCCTCCCGGCGCCGGGCCAGGTGGCCCGAGATGCCACGACGGGCCGGAAAAGAAGCCAGCGCATCGGTCGCTTCGAACAACAATGCATCACAGCCCTGACCAAATCCGGCGACCAGAATTTTATCACCGGGTTTGGCCTGTTCCAGGGCGTGAACCAGCATAACTACCGCATGGGCAGCACCGATTTCACCACAGTTGGCTTGCAGGTTGTCGGCAACGGCAGATCCGGGAATGCCCAGGTTCTTTGCCAGCGTGCCCGCAACCCGGCCCATAGCGACCGGGAAACAAAATGTCGTAATGTCGTCTGCCTTGACCCCGGAACTTTCCAGCAACGCGTTTACCGCGGTCGGCACGATCTTCATATAACCTTCGTCCCTGACCCAGCGTTCCTCCCAGCCATAGTCGTAGCTGTTATTTTCATCGCGGTAGTGATCGACGAAATCAACTGATTCTGTGTGACTGCCAAGCAAGCGCGCAATGA
>Ga0233430_1004681_pt1 | contig 12477 bp, 11 predicted proteins | sample SI_118_April2016_2_FD_179883 | JGI IMG/M metagenome (GOLD analysis project Ga0233430, IMG submission 179883) | Seawater microbial communities from Saanich Inlet, British Columbia, Canada - SI_118_April2016_150_MG | ecosystem: Environmental > Aquatic > Marine > Inlet | place: Canada: British... | reverse complement strand
AGCTCATTTACTCCGAAAAAGAGGAGAAAATCTCCTGCCGTGCGAGGAGTATTTCCACCACCCCTCAGCCATTTCTGCCGCGCGCTAAAGCGATTCGACCCAGATCAGGCTATTAAGGAGAAGTGGCCTCCCCCTCCTCTCCCGGCGTTTCCGGCGCCTGCTGCGGCGCTATGGAGAGGTTCTGCGGCCGGCCAAAGCCGACCTGCACCGGCCTGATCTCATCGATGCCCGTAGATGAGTTCTCAAGCCGCACCTTGTAGGTGCCTACGGGAAGGATGAAATAGCGGACCTCGGTCGAGGTCATGCCCTTGCCGAGGACGGTATTCATGTTGTAGTCGTAGATCAGGAAGGGGACCTGCCGCCTCTCCTGGCCGCCTTCGGCACTGGCGGCGAAGTAGAGGAGCTGGAAGCGCCCGATGGGAATCTGCACATAGCGCATTTCCCCCATCGGCACCTGGATGTCGAACAGTTCGACGCTGTCCCGGATGTCGGTGTTGACGACCAGAGTGTAGCTACCCGCGGCCAGGTCGACGAACTGGGGCAGCCTGATCCCGGCTCGTTCGTAGCCGATGGGTGAGCTTCCCGGCATGCGCGGGGTCTCGCTGTATATCTCTTCGTCCTCCTCGTCGAGCACGTAGAAATTCACTTCGTTGATGCCGCCGGTCTCCAATATGATTCGCCCCTTCCCCTCGGGGATGGGCGGAAATCCGGAACCGGCTCCGCCCGTGCTGGCGGCACAACCCAGCAGCAGGACAGCGCTTGCCATCAGCGCTGCGACGCTTAAAAAGCGGATCATCCATCTTTCGCTGTCGGCAAACAAGATCAACACCTCCTGGCTGTGGCGACCCGATGCTCTGTCCGGATCGCCCTCCACTCCTTATGATGCTCGAGAGCCCTGGGAAGATAGTAAAAAAAACGGCCACCCCGATTTCACTCGGAATCCACGCCAAATTTACTCTCCCCGACTGCGGCAACGCGGCCTTCGGGAAAATATCTGCACAGGCCCTAATTGAATTTAACTTCGTCAGTAGAACAGTTCCAACAAGCCCCAAAGCCTATATTGCACCTTCCCCGACGTCTCTCCGCCCAACCTGAGTCCAGTAATTAAAACGCACCAGCGGTCGGGTTGTCAACCGAGCCGGTCTGCCGCCGCGGCAACATCTCCCTTTTTCCGTCGAGCTAGCGCCCTCCATCTTCCTCTCCGTCTCCCAGACGCGCCAGGAAGAAATTTCGATCCGCCCCGGGATGCCGGCGGCGCACCGCCTCGATCTGGTCTGCATCCGTCCAGAAGCGGGGATACTGCGAAGGCAGGGTCACTCCTCCAGCCACCAGATCCCTCCAAAACACCCGGTTTTGAAGCACGAATCCTCCCGCGGCTATAAAATAGCTCCCCCCCAGAGCCGCCAGGCTGTCCAGGCGATCTCCGGTAAATTCGTCGGGTGTCAATTGCCAGCCCTTGCGATGGCAGTAGTAGAGCATGGTGGGACTTTGGGCCCGATGGGACGCCCCGGCATTTTCATCGATGTCGCCGACGACGAGGAGGGCATCCTCCGGCAGGCTGCGGTCCAGAAGCCGTCCGACGGCGTAGCAGCTTTGGTGATACTTGTAGATATTGTTCGGCGGCCGGTAGTAGGGACGCACCGCCCAGGCGCTGTACGCTCCCGTCGACAGCAGCAGTAGCGCCACCAGCGCCCGCCGCTCAAATTCCGAGCGTTGCAAAAACCAGCGATGCCAGCCCACTCCGGTCCTCTCTCCGACATCTTCCAGAAACAGACCGAGCACCTTCGCACTCAGCAACGCCCCGACCGGTAGAAACGGAATCTGATAATAGTGAAGTCTGCGATTCCCCTCGGGCACCAGCGCCAGGTAGAGAATCAACCCTCCCACCCAGGCGAAGAGCATCCACTCTCTACGGTCTCCCCACCGATAGGTCAGCCCCAGAACGACCAGCAAAAAACCCGGAAGGGTAAAGGTGTGGTGGATCAAACGCCGGCCCATCAGCAGATAAAACTCCGGATCGAGCAGCAAACCGCTGATCCACTTATCGTACCCATAGCTGTTCCAGATACCAAAGGTCAAGCCGGTCTGCGCAAACAGCGCGCGGGCGTGTAGATGCCACGCGAGGGGGGGCAGCAGGACGGCCAGCAGATACGCCCACAGCAGCGGTCGACCCAAAAAGGACCAACCCCAGCGCGACCAGGCGAGCGCCACCAGGGGAAAGCCCAGATACAGAGTGGGAATCTTGACCAGGAAACAGAGGGATGCCGCCCCCCAGGCCAGCAACAGGTCTATGCGACGCCCGCTCTCCAGCCAGCGTTCGAAGGTGGACAGGGCGGCGATGCTCAGCAGCAACATCATCGCTTCGGGCATGAAGGCTCGCCCGAAGAAAATGCCGAGGGGAAAGAGGAGGAAGAGGAGTGCGCTCAGGCGGGCAATCCACGGGAGACCGTAGAGACGCCAGGCCAGCCCGTAAAGGAGAAAAGCGGCGGCGGTGAAGGAGATGGCCGCGAACAATCGCCCCACCCACTCACCAGCGCCGCCGATGAGCCCGTAGACGCGGGAAACCAGATAGGGAAAGAGGGGGAAATTGGTCTCCACATACCCGGTCGTGGTCCCTCGCCAATCGACCTGCGGATGGAGCAGGTCTCCCCCTTCTTCGTAAAAATTTCGGGCGATGGCCGCAGTGTCGGCCTGGCGCCAGGCCTGCCAGTCGATCAGCGGTTCGTCCAGTCCGATCAGCCGCACGCCCAGTCCCAGCACCAGAATGGCCCAGAGCCAGCCGTCGCGCCAGTTCGGACTCCGCGCCATCGCGATCTGCATCCGCTCCTCGGAACGGCCGTTCTTCAGAATGGCCGCCAGTGGGGGGACATATCGTCCCGATCGTCGTTGTCGGTCAGATTGATTGGCAGCACGGGCGGATTCTCGATCTCATCCAGATCGAAGCCGGTAGTCTTCACCAGATAGATATCGTATTCGCTCTCCCCCATCTTGCCGGCGTAGGCCAATCCCCGACCATCGGGCGACCAGGACGGCTCCTGCTCGAAGGTCTTTTCGGCGATGCTGATGCGCGTCAGGGCCGAACCGTCCGTTTTCATCAGCATCAACTCCTGGCCGCCGAAGAGCTCCGAGTCGAAGGCGATGCGATCGCCGGTGGGCGAGAGCACCGGGAACCAGTCGTATTTTTTGTTCTCGGTCAGACGCTGCGGCTCCCCGCCGCCGATATCGATGATGTAGATCTCGTCGTTGTCGTGAAACGCCGAGGAGGTAAAGACGATCTTGCGGCTGTCCGGCCCCCAGGAGGGATACCGTCCCCTGACCAGCTTGCGCTTGTTGCCGCCGTCGGCATCCATGATCCAGATGGCCACATCCCCATCTCGCTGGCTGACGAAAGCGATCTTCTCTCCATCCGGAGACCAGGCCGCCCGCTGATCGCGCTCGGGGTGCTCGGTCAGCCGCACCAGGCCGGAACCATCCTCATTCATCGCGCAGATATCGATGTTGCTCATCACATCGCCGCGCGTAAAGAGAATCTTCTTGCCGTCCGGGGACCAGGAGGGGTACTGCTCGAACTCGCGCGTGTCGGTCAGCTGTTTTAATTCGGAGCCGTCCGCCTTGATGGTGAACAGATCCCAGTTGCGCACCGCCGTTCGGGTCGAGGCGTAGAGGATGGTCCCCTGGCGCTCGAGCTCCGCATTGCTACCGGCGGGGATAGTGAAGGAAACGGTGTAGTTTTGCGCGCCGGATATCGGGGGCGACTCCAGTTCGATAACCTGTGCCATCAGATAATCGCCGGCCACGACATTGACCTTGTAGGTGCCGCTGTCCAGATCGATCTTGCTCTCGGGGCCGGGAAAGGTGAAACTTCCCGCATCGACCAGGAAATTGTACTTGAATTGGAGATCGTTGGCATCCAGGCGCACCTTGTTGCCCTCCCCACCCTCGATTTCCACCGTGACCTGATTCTTACCGCAGCCCGCGACCAGCAGTCCGCAGACAACCAGGAAAACCGAACTCTTGCGCATCTTTCCCTCCCAAAAGTTGGATCAACTCCGCGTATCTGGAACTGGAAGCGGTTTCATAACTTTGCTTTGCGGCCGCACGCAATCGCGTAATTGGAGATCGCGAATCCCAGGGATTCAGCGGCAGACCAAATGAAGTGGTGGAACCGCTTCCAAGCAATAACCTCTCACATCGTAGCCCCGTCAAGCGAAACCACTTAGTCGGCGTATCTGCTCCCCGACGGCATCGACCAGATCACTCGGGTCGTCGAACCGACCGGAGTAGAGCGGCTCCCCGATCCGGAAGAAAACCCGCCCTCTGGGCTTCCAGTAGCTTTCGTATTCGATCCCTATGGGGATGAGTGGAATCTGCATCCCCAGTTCCTCCTCGGCCTTCAGGAGATGGTCGATGATCTCTCGCTGCATCGGCCCCATGGCGTTTTGATAACGCATCCCCTCGGGGTGAGAGACGACCAGTTCCCCCTGACGGTAGAGCCAGGTCAGGTAATTCTGGGTCTGCTGGTTCGCCGCGCGCGCCCGACGAATCTCCGCCCGACGCTGCTCTCTATCCTTGATCCGGCGAATATCCTTGGGCCGAGTGATCTTGAACCCCCCAACCCATTCCAGGATGCCCCACAGACCGGCCTTCATCACGTAGGTACCGTAGCGGCGCGTCGCCCGATAGAGCATGAGCCCTTCGAGCGGAATATCCCGATAGGCGCAGTGTTTGGGCAGCAGGAGCGCCGGCCCCTCAGCCGGCAACCGCTCTCCTCCGTCGATCAGGATCCGATGGTAGGCCAGCAGTCTGGCCGCCACCGCTCGAATCCAGTGCGTGAGCAGGTTCTTGCGCCGTAGCTGGAAGTCGGCGGCCCCGTCGGCTCGATTCATGTGGACATATAGACATGAAAAAAGGGGCGGCAAAGCGCGCAAAATGCCCCCTGGTTTCTCACTTGACGGACCATTGGTTCAGACTATTGAAACAGGTCCTTTATCTTTCCCCAGGTGCTCTCGTCGATATCGGTGGAGACAGAACCGAATCCGGCGAAGATCCGCTCTAAATCCTCTCCTTCTACCGAATAGCCCGAGCCTCCATTCCCTTTCAGCAGCAGCACCCAATCCCCCTCCTGATGCAGCCGTTCCTTGAACTCACTCGGCAGGTCGGAATCCTCCAGCGCCGCAGCCACGTCCAGCAGCGGATAGGAAAGCTGATAACGGCGGCGCACCCTCTCCAGTTCCTCCCTTTCCAATGCCCCCCCTCCAACGCCACGCACAACCCCCAAAAGCTGCAGTTGGCGTTCGTGAGGCTTGGCCAGTTTCTGTGCCAGCTGAGCTCTCTCGCACTCTTCCGGAACCTGCATCGAAAAGGCGTAGATCAGCGTCTGCCTGGAGCGGTTGTCGTCCACCTCGCCCCCTGCCCCCCCTACCTCTACCTGAAACCCAAAGATGCAGAAGAGGCCGACCAGCGTGCTCATCCATAGATGTTTCATCATCTTCATTTCCCCTATCTCCCGGTCGCTCTCACTCGGCGCGAAGGCTGTACTTGGGCTGGATCTGCTCCGCTCCCTCCAGAATCCTGACCAGCGCCAGATGGTCGCTCAAAACCTGCTCCACCTGCACGACCCCCACTCGGCGGGGCAACGCACGGCCCAGCACCGTGCCAGTCTGGGGATCGGTCAGCACCCGGCCGTGGTCCCACACCCCGAATTTGTCCCCGTTCCGAATCGCATCCGCCAATCCCACATTAATATAAACTTGAGTATCGTCGATTGCTATGACTTTCGGCTCGGATATCGACAGGTCCGGCGGCGGTCGGATCAGACTGTCGAGAGCGGCGGCCAGGCCGGTCAGGCACTTGCCCACCGACTTGCCCAACAAGGTCTCCCGGAATTCATCTCCACCCCATTCCATCTGCCCCAGAAGCCAGTATTCCTCCTCCAAAGGAATATAGGCGGCCGGATTGGTTATCCCGTACCGCTTGCTGTCTTCGACTCCCTCCCGGACCACCTCGCCGGCCGGTTGCTCATCTATCACCTTGACCAGCCTCAGGGTCGCATTCGTCTGCCCGCGGTAGCTGCGATAGCCTCCCACCGGCACCGTGGCCCGAAACCGGTCCATAGTGAGTTCGCCGATTTCGCCGAAGACGATGAAATCGGCGCCCAGCTGGCGACCCACCTCCAGCCCCTTATCGAGGGAAATTTCCCCCTGGAGTTCCTTCTTCTTCAGCAGCGTCAGGGCGGAATCGACGGCGATGGTGCGCAGAAAATCGTACTTCTTCAACGTGTCGGCCAGACTGCGCGGCAGTTCGGCGTAGATATCCCAGGAACCTTTGTATTTTGTGGTATCCTTGAAAGGGAGAAACAGCAGCGTCTGCTTCAGAGCATCGGCGCTGTCGTCGACGGCCGGTTGCGTCTCCGGCTCGGGAACAACAGCCACGGCCGCTTCCTCCGTTTCCACTTCCACCTTGGGATCGTTCAATCCCATAATCGGCAGCTTGCTCTCCGGCACCGAAGCGCAGCCGAGCCCGAACACCAGAATCCCCAGCAGGAAGGCCGCTCCGACCTTCATTCTCTCGCTCCAGCGACCCGGGTGAGCACGTAGGGTCCCTTGGGAATAACGCCGATGCTGGCGTCCGCCCCGTGGCGGTCCAGTGCCTGCTCCACCGCCGCTTCGACGGAAGAGGCGTGGTCGACCAGAATCCGGCCGATCTGTTCTTCGGCGATCCCCTCGGAGACCAGTACCACCTTCGCCTTCAGCAACACCTTGCACAGCTCCTGCAACTGCCACTGATCGACGACGAAGAAATCGGGATCTTTCAGCCGTTCGAAAAAGGCTTGAGCCGAAGTTGTTTCGAGCAGCAGACCCGAGAAATCCGGACTACCCAACCCCTCCCCACAGCGGGCGGCGATGATGATAGTCCCGCCCTCTTTGATGATCGGCAGCACCGCGGTCAGCCCCTTGACCGCCTGGTAGAAGGTCAGATCCAGAGGAAAGCCGGCGCTGGTGGTGACAATCACATCGAACGGGGCTGCAACCTCTGCTCCGTTGTGCTCCTCGACGAAGCGCGCCCCTTCGGCGTGCGCCTTTTCCAGATCGCCGCAGAAGATACCGGTGATCTGGCGCCGGGCGTTCATCGACACGTTGAGCGTGAAATCCACTCCGACCTTCTGGGCCACCTCGAGTGCCTGGCGGTGAAACGGATTTCCCTCGATGATCCCCTCCGCCGATTTCGGATGCCCCATCAGCTCGGGACCGTGGAGCACGCGCATAGTGTCCACGCCCATGAGCCCCGAACAGATCGCCTTGCGCCCCCCTGAATACCCGGCCATCAGATGGGGTTCGATCAGAGAGGTGGCGATCTTCAAATCGGCGTCGACGTAAATACGGTCGATCCATATCGGCGCTCCGCAGGAAGTTTCGCCGATGTGGACCAACGTCTCCCTCTCCCGTGCCTTGTGGTTGACCACCCGGTAGTTGCTGGCAATCTGCTCACCGACCAGGGCGATCAGTTCCTCTCCTTCATTGGGGCGATGTAGTCCGGTGGCGATGAGGATGGTGATCTGCTCGCGATCCATCCCCTCTTCCTCGAGAATCCGCAGCAGCGGCGGCAGGATAGTCGCATTCGGCACCGGGCGGGTGATGTCGGAGATGACGATACAGGCGGACTGGCGGCCGCGAACCAGCTGCCGCAGCGGCGGGGAGCCGATCGGCGCGGCCAGCGCTGCCTCGAGCTGTGCGTCTACCTGCTCGATTCCGGGCGTATCGGCCATCTGCAGCAGCTGCGTCCGCTCGGGTAGTTCCACATCCAGGCCATCGTGGCCGTAGTCGAGATGCACTTTCATGATTTCTCACTCAATTTTTCGCGTAGATACTGGCGAAACGCCTCGCCGTGCTGGGGATCGGCCAGGGCAAAATCGGCGAACGCCCGATAGTAGGTCATCGGCGTGCCGATGTCGTAGCGCTGCTCCCCTTGCTGCAGACGGACACAGCGGACGGTTTCTCCCCGCTGCAGTAAAATGCGGATCGCATCCGTCAGCCACAGTTCGCCGCCGATCCCGGGTTGGATGGCATTGATCGCCTCGAAAATGGCCGGAGTGAAGACGTAGCGGGCAGCCGACGCCAGGCAACTGGGCGCCTCTTCCGGCTTCGGTTTTTCCACCATATCGGCGATGGCAAAGTCGTCCCCCTCGCCGTCCAGAGGGGCGACAACCCCGTATTTGTAGGTCTCGGAGCGGGGCACCTCCCATACGGCGATGGTAGCGGCCGCCCCGTGGCGCAGGTGCGACTCCATCAGGCGCGACACCACGCCCTCTTTATGGGGCGAACTGATGATCGTATCTCCGAAGCCGACGACGAATGATTCGTTGCCCACGAACTCGCGGGAGAGGCGCACCGCATCGGCGTTGCCCGAGGGCCGCCGCTGGCGAACGAAGAAGAATTCGACCCCCTGGGCGTCGTAGTCCACCTCGTCGATGCCCTGTTCCTTGCCCGAGAGCCTGGCTTCGAGCTCGGGATCGTCGTCGAAATGGTCCTCGATGGAGCGCTTTTTGCGCCCGGTGATGAACAGAAGTTTCTTCAGTCCCTGGCCAACCATCTCTTCGACCACGTACTGCACCACCGGTTTATACCCGACCGGTAGCATCTCCTTGGGCTGCGACTTGGTGGCCGGCAACAGCCGGGTGCCCATGCCGGCGACCGGAAAGACCGCCTTGCGAATCTCCATATTCCTCCCGCTCTCCAAAGACCCGAATTACTCAGAACCAGATGTGAATAAACGAGATAGAAAACTGATTCGAAAAGATAGGCCTCCCTTCCCCGCAAAGCAAGTCCCTTCCCCCCTTTCAGCGGCACTCCTTGACAGCGCACGGCCCCGCTCCTACACTTCGAATCCACCCCCACTCCAGCAACAGACAACTCCACCCTTTTTTTCGGAAAAACTATGTCCACCACTCCCGCTCCCGACCTGATCGTCGGCCGTCACATCCAGGTTTACAATCCCCAGATCGGCCGAGGTCGCATCCGCTATGCCCTCTTCGACTTCGACGGCACCCTGTCGCTCATTCGCGCCGGCTGGCAGGAGGTGATGCTCGCCCAGTGCCTGGACGAGTTGAAAAAAACCTCCACCGACGAATCGCGGGAAGAACTGCGCCGGGTCTGCCTCGACTTCATCACCCGGTTGACCGGCAAGCAGACGATCTACCAGATGTTCCAACTCGTCGAAGAAATCTCCAAACGCGGGGGTACCCCCAGAGATGCCCTCGACTACAAACGGGAGTATCTGGATCTCCTGAATCTCAAAATCGCGCACAAGTTAGACGCACTGCGATCCGGTCGGGATCCCGCCTCCTGCTACCAGGTGCGCGGCAGCGTCGATCTCCTCGAAGGGTTGAAACAACGCGGCACCACCTGCTTCCTGGCCAGCGGCACCGATGAGGAATTCGTCGACGACGAGGTCGAACTCCTCGACCTGGCCTCCTACTTCGACGGCGGCATCTACGGCGCGCGAGACGATTACAAGTCCTTCTCTAAAAAAAAGCTCATCGAGCGCATCTTCTCCGAAAACGAGCTACAGGGGCCCGAACTGGTCGTCTTCGGCGACGGCTACGTGGAGATCGAAAACGGCGTGGAAGCGGGTGGTATAGCGGTCGGCGCGGCCACCCTTGAGAGCGGCGCAGTCGGCTGGGATGAGTGGAAGCGGGGCCGCCTGCTCGAAGTAAAAGCGGACTTGCTGGTGCCGGACTGGGGAGAGGCGGATCAACTGCTGACCTATCTATTCGTCGAAGAGGAATAGCGATGTCCATCGATACACTCGACGAAGCCCGCCTCAAGCAGATTCTCCGCATTTTCCCCGACCTCCGCCTGGCCATTCTCGGCGACTTCTTTCTCGACGCCTACTACGACTGCGACCCGGCGCTCGATGAAAAATCTCTGGAGACCGGCAAAAACTGCTATCAGGTCATCCGCCTGCGTCGCCAGGCCGGAGCGGCCGGCACGGTTGCCGCCAATCTGGTCGCCCTGGGGGTCGGCGCGGTCGAAGCGATCGGCTTTTGCGGCGATGACGGTGAGGGGTATGAACTGCGCCGAGCTATGGATGGACTGGGGCTCGACCAGACCGGTTTCTTCCTCTGCCCCGAGCGCTTCACCCCCACTTACGGCAAACCCTGCTACGTCGACGGCCGCGCCCCGGGCAAACCGGTGGTCGAAGAACTCGAACGCCTGGACACGAAAAACCGCCGCCAGACCCCGGTTCCGCTCCAGGAACGGATTCTCGACCACGCCCTCGCTCGCCTGGATGCCTGGGATGGCCTGATCCTGGTAGACCAGGCGAACGAGCCGAACTGCGGCGTGTTGACCAGCCGGGTGCGCCGCCGCCTGGCGGAAGAACTCCGCCGCCGCCCCGACGGCGTCTTCCTGGCCGATTCGCGCGAACGCATCGACCAGTTCCGCCACGTGATGATCAAGCCGAACCAGTTCGAGGCAGCCCAGGTTCTGGGACGGCCCGCTCGCCGCCCCTCGCTGAAATCGTCGACGGCCGACGCGGACCAGCTCGTCCGCCGCACCGGCCGCCCTGTCTTTCTCACCCTCGGGGAGAAGGGCATGCTGGTCGCCGACGGGAACGCCGTCGAGCGAACCTCCGGCGTCCCCGTCGGCGGCCCCATCGACCCGGTGGGAGCCGGCGATTCCACCTCGGCCGCCATCGTCGCCAGCCTGGCCGCCGGTGCCAGCCTGGTCGAGGCGGCCACCATCGCCAATCTGGTAGCCTCCATCACGGTTCAGCAAATCGGCACTACCGGCACCGCCCGCCCCACCCAGGTTCTCCGGCGCTTTCGGGAAACTCAGGGATCTCGCGCCGACACCGATTGAATTCGGCGCTCCCAGTTTACCTCGGCTTGCAGAATAGATGTCCGGATGCCATCGGGATCTTCTGGGGCCAATCGCCGCACACCCGAACATCCGCAAAGCAGAACGATATCAGTTCCCAGCATCTACCGGAAAATCGAGAAAAACGGAGTCTCCACCGTGGCCTACAGACAGATCGATCCCCGGCGCATCCGGGTCCGCCCCCTGGCCGAGCGCAAAAGCAAGCACAGACTGGACGAAATCCGCGTCGACCCGGATGCTCCCCCCCCCGACCCCGGCCCCTTGAAACCGCAGATACAGCTCGCTGCCGAACGGCTCCGCGCCGCCCGCAAGCGGGGCGCAGCCTCTATTCTGGCCTACGGCGCCCATCTGGTGAAAAACGGCCTGGGGCCAGTGGTTGCCCGCCTGCTCGAAAACGGTTGGATCACCCACCTGGCAACCAACGGCGCCGGCACCATCCACGACTGGGAGTACGCCTTTCTGGGACGCTCGGAAGAGGATGTCGAAAGTCACGTGGCCGCCGGCTGCTTTGGCACCTGGGACGAGACCGGCCGCAACATCCACCTGGCCGTCCTGGCCGGCGCTGTGCGCGGCATGGGCTACGGGGAATCGCTGGGAAGATTCATCTGCGAGGACGGCTGTGAGCTCCCCTCGCGCGAGGAGCTGACCACTTCCTTGGCCGCCTGGGTCCGCGACCCAATCGACGACCCGCTGATGCCCGCCCGGGCCGATCTGCTGCAAACCATGACCCGCTTCGATCTTCCCGCCGGCCCCCTCCGGGTGGCCCATCCCCACCGCGACTTCTCTCTGACCGGGGCAGCCTATCGTCTGCGCGTGCCGCTCACCGTGCACCCGGGCATCGGCTACGACATCATCTACACCCACCCGCTGGCCAACGGCGCCGGACTGGGCCGCGCCGCCCACGCGGATTTCCGCATCTTCGTCGACAGCATCCTGAATCTGGAAGGGGGGGTCTTTCTCTCGGTCGGCTCGGCGATCATGGCTCCCCAGGTTTTTGAAAAGGCCATGTCGATCGCCAACAACCTGCGCCTGCAGAAGGGCCGGGAGGTGCTGCAGCCGTTCATTCTGGTCAACGATCTGGCGAGCGTCGACTGGGACTGGTCGCGGGGAGAGCCGCCTCAGGACAACCCGGCCTACTACCTGCGCTTCTGCAAGTCGTTCAGCCGCATGGGAGGAGAGATGGTTTACGCCGGTGGCGACAACCGCGTCCTGCTGACCAACCTTCTGCACGCCCTGGAACAGGGTTGATACCGGTTTTTCCCGAAATCCCCGGCCTGCATCCCTCGCGCCCGAATCACCTCTACGGTCGGCTCCCCTCGGCTATGCCGGATTGCGGAGCCGGTGTCCGAATTTTATCGGGATCGTTCCGGGGCGAATCGTCGAACAGAGACATCCGCACATCTTCGAGGTTTCCGCGGCAAACGGCCGGTCGTCAAGATAACGGCACTACCCGCCGTACGCCGCTCCGATCTCCTCCCGGTAGCGCTCGACGATGGTGCCGGGCACGATCTTCTTGAGTCCCTTGGTCAGCGTCCCCTCCTCCTCGCTGAGCGACTCGGGCAAGAGCAGAATCTTCTGCGGGCGATCGTGGGCGGGAAGG
>Ga0233430_1004675_pt1 | contig 12491 bp, 8 predicted proteins | sample SI_118_April2016_2_FD_179883 | JGI IMG/M metagenome (GOLD analysis project Ga0233430, IMG submission 179883) | Seawater microbial communities from Saanich Inlet, British Columbia, Canada - SI_118_April2016_150_MG | ecosystem: Environmental > Aquatic > Marine > Inlet | place: Canada: British... | reverse complement strand
GCTTGAGGTTGTTCATCAGAAATTTGGCAAGTGTTTTACTCAAAGCACATAGAATGCATGATTATTAGACCTGACCCTGTTTGTGTTGTCGAAAACAGCAGAACGATGAGTGTGGTTACAACATTGAATCGATTAGCAATAGATAGATGCATGGTCTGGATTTCTACAGACGGATTGACTTCATTTCAGTGCATACCGTCCTGACGCTGAACCCACAGCGCTGCCGACACTCCTTCGCACTCTGCTGTTGACCCAGACCATCTTCAACCATAGAAACAGAGATACAATTATTTATACAAAGCATTTGGTCTGGATTATCAGGCATGCAAACGGAAAAGCACAAGCATCAAAACCTTACAAAAACTTATATTTTCTTACAAAAGACCCTCTAAGGTATCTCTGCAACTACGCAGCCACCTTCTCAATCTCTTCGAGATCATCCTGAATCAGCTGCTGTGCAGTCCACAAATCATATCTGGATTGCATATTCATCCATACATTTGGCCCATTACCAAACAGTTTACCAATCCGTAGCGCCAATTCCGCGCTCAGTCGATTCTTCCCACTGATAATGTTATGCACACTCTGCCTCGTCACACCAATACGCCGCGCCAACTCTGTTACATTCAGCCCTGAACTTTCTGCCACATCAGCAAGCAGCACCCCTGGATGGAGCGGTGCACGGCTTATTTTGTCTCTATCAACTTTGTATTCTTTAGACATATATCGCTCCATTATTAATGGTAATTTTCAAAGTCCACCCTACCCGCTTCGCCATCCTCAAACTCAAAGGTGATGCAATAAGGCCCATTGACATGAATTGAATATCTCTTCGGCTTCCCTTCTAGGCCATGAAAATCAAAACCCGGCAGCACTAAATCATCCGTCTTATTAGCTGCATCCAGTGCATCCAGCCGCACCAAAATTCTAGTATGAAAATCAGGATGGACTTTTGAGCTTCTCCCTTTCTCAAAAAGTTCTTTCAATCCTTTATGCTTAAAACTTGTAATCATTTCCTCCTAGTGTATAGCATCGCTTTACTATAGTAAAGCAGTCGCTTTTTTACTCATTGGTTTAGCTATTTACAAAGCGCGGATGATTGAAAGTTAGACCTGACCCCATCACTCAAACCAAGATCGCAGAGACTTCTTCCGTAACATCGGAACCAAGACAGCAGGTATAGCTGCATCTGTTGCAACACCCGCTATAGCTCATACAGCAGCTCTCTCTGAGCAGATAGGTAATGCCACCACTGAGTTGAATCATAAGCTCTCAGAGGCTACGAGCAGACTTAACGAACAGGTTACATCAGCAGTATCTGAGGTAGGTGAACAGGTATCAGGACTGAGCAACAGGATAGATACATCTGCATTAATGCTGAGCTACCAGCAGATACAGATCAACATAATCTTTATGTTGCTGATACTCTCATTTGCTATAGATGGTGGCATGTCGTTCTTCTGGGCTTTCTACGGATAGTTAGCAGCAATTGACTTACTGTCTACATCATCCAAGAACCCGTAAAAAAGTCTTAAGAAGCGACTAATGCCATTCAGATAGTCCGACCATACAGTAGAAGATAACTGAAGCCACATCCTGTAGAGACTGAGCAAGAGGCAAAATGCTCGTGAACCACCCTCCCAGACCAGCAGAAAGGTCAGCAACAACCAGAGCCTTTCCCGTAGTTGCCGATATGCAGCTTCAGAAATTATCCTAGCGAACACCTCAGCAAGTTGCTTATTGTCCGAGAACAGGCGAGACAAATTCTCATTAGATAGTGGCACCACAGAGCCCAACTCACCCTTAAGACTGTCAAGAACGACCCAACTGGCATCAAATTTAGTTATCCCCCCCCTCAAATCGTGCTTTACAAAGACTGAAAAACCAGCGGAAAAAGAAACACCTAATCTATATATTACAGAATATTACAAGAAATATGGTCTATAATTCCAGGCATGAGCAAAGGAATTAATAAAATTATCATTATTGGTAATCTTGGTGCAGAGCCTGATGTACGGAGTGCTGCCAATGGCAATTGCATAACGTCAATCTCTGTCGCTACCAATGAACAGTGGAAAAACCAGCAAGGTGAGCAGCAAAACCGTACTGAGTGGCATCGGATTGTCATGTTCAACCGATTAGCTGAAATTGCTAGAGATTATCTACACAAAGGGTCAATAGTCTACATTGAGGGTAAGATCCAAACTCGCAAATGGCAGGACCAATCTGGTCAAGATCGATACACAACTGAAGTTATTGCCAATCAAATGCAGATGCTGGGTGGTCATGGCGACATTGCAGTGAATGAGCAAAAACCCAATGCTGCCACTCCACCCAATGATATTTTCCTGCCGGGAGAGCATGCTGGCGATACACCACCAGACTGGTTAACCTCTGACGACTTAGACAAGCTTCCATTTTAGAGGTCCCTTTAATTATCTTGAAAAAACAAGCTCAATTTAATATGATCTCCCAGCAACTTACTCTATCCCTTGCTGCTGATGATGACATAGCACGCCTCTGGTTTTCACATTGAAATCAGAAGCTCAGTACCTGTGAACGACCAAAAGATCAATTATTCTTTACACAGAACTCGATTCCTAGACTGGGTTAAAACAGCCTTAACAGGTCCTGGCAAGGATTCGCCCACCAATTCTGGCAAATACACCATCCATAAAACTTGCCCCGTTGATCTGTTCCCTACGGGGATCCTGTTCCCCATCAGTGCAGATAGTGGAATTGACCCATCCACAGAGACTGAAGAGAATGATGACTACAGTTTAGATATCGAAGGTGAACCAGAAAAGAGCATTCATGCAACTAAACCTCGTTATGTTGCCCCTTCATCTATCGGGCTCTCACTCTTTGTTTCCAGTGATGCTGAGCTCTACCTTGAACCATGGGCAGTTCATTATCATCAGACATCAAAAAGCCCAAGAAAATGGGAGCGAGTGCCTTTCCAGTCGTATGACGACAGTGATCCGCTTAATTTTATTTCTCCCACTACCGGCTCTGTCTCTGAGCGAGAGATCTGGGAGGGGAGAGCAAAGCTCTATACATTGTGGCGCCCTCATTGTTCGGGAGCGCATAAAGGTTATATTGTCACGATCTCTATCGCAAATCTTCAACAACAATTAAATAGCGGCAAACTACGAGAGATAAATGATAGTCAGTCTGAAAAAGCTCTTTTTGAGGTAGAACTGCGCTGTGAAATCATGCAAGGAAGCGTTTTTCCATATCCGAGAAAACCGCTCTCTCTTATGGATGAAGAGGAGCAAGAACTAGAGCTCCAGTATACCCATCAAAAAAACTATGCAATTGGCCATGGTGTTGCCGTTGACTGGAGTGAAGATAGCGGCTCCGTTACTGAGTTAAGAACACAGTTTATGCCTAGACTGGAGGTGCCTACCGTAACACCTCAAATTAGTGACATAGATAATGATGTGTTGTCATTGGAGTGGTTGGCGACCAGCGGAGAGAATAAAGAATTGCTACTCAGTCGCTTACATGATTTTGTTGCCGCTTATAAAGTATGGCAACAACGTGAACAGAAAAAAACAGCTAATTTTTCACCTGATGAGAAAATAGTATCTGAGAGAATTTTTGATCGAATTACAATTGCTTCAAAACGCATGCACGGAGGTATCACACTATTACAGAGCAGCCCAGATGTCCTTGATGCCTTTACTCTTGCTAATCGTGCTATGTTGATGCAAATGAAACGGTCTGAGGATATAGATAGAACAGACCGCGACCAATACCGGTGGCGCCCTTTTCAGCTGGCCTTTTTGTTACTAACTTTGGAGTCAGTGGCTGATCGAGACAATGAGTTTCGGGATACCGTAGACCTTATCTGGTTCCCCACCGGAGGCGGAAAGACAGAAGCCTATTTAGGCGTCATTGCCTTTCAAATACTCTATCGTCGGATCACTAACAGTAGCTCTAGCGGTGGAACCAACGTCATTATGCGCTACACGCTACGCCTGTTAACACAACAGCAATTTGAGCGCGCCTCCAAGCTCATCTGCGCATTGGAGTTACTACGGAAAAAGCACCCATATCTTGGCAGTGAGCCTATCACTGCTGGCATGTGGGTAGGAGCATCAACCAGCCCAAACCAGTTCACAAATAGCCATAACGGAACTGGTGCATTAGAGATTCTGAACAAGGCGAGCGGAGTAGTCCCGCCACACAAATTGGTAATCACAAAGTGTCCCTGGTGCGATGAACCAATATGGCGTAGTGAGCAAGATCATGGCTATACAGCCACTGAGAATAGATTTTCAATCCGTTGCATTAATAAGAAATGTCTATTCAACAATACGTTACCATTAAACGTTGTAGATGAGGCGCTCTATCAAAAACCGCCAACATTGCTGTTTGCTACCGTTGATAAATTTGCCACATTCGCATGGGATGAGCGCACTTCAGTATTTTTTGGTTCCAATTCTGGCGATCGAAATTTGCCGCCAGAGCTTATTATCCAGGATGAACTACACCTCATCTCAGGTGCGCTTGGATCGATTGTAGGACTCTATGAGGCAGGGATTGATAGCGTATTGATCAACAATGGGGCTCATCCGAAATATATTGCCTCTACTGCCACTATTCGCAACGCAAAACAACAGATCAAGGGATTATATGGAAAAGAGCATGCGACATTTCCTCCTCCCGGACTCTCTGCAGACGACTCATTCTTTACGAGAACGATTCCAGTAGAAGAGAAACCTGGAAGAGTCTATCTGGGCTATCTTGCTAGCCAGATGCAGAAATCAGATGCATTTTCTACACTCACGGCTGCGTTACTGCTTGCACCTATCGTACTCTTTGCTGAAGATAAGCGTCAGCGAGAAGAGTTGATGGACTGCTGGTGGTCACTGCTCATCTATCACGGAAGTTTGCGAGGAGTTGGAGAGAGTCAGAATGCATTACAGTTCCAAATTGCCAATCGTATACAACAGTACCTTGAGAGGGAATATGGTGAAGAGAGTCAATCCAATAATTGGATAGACAAGATATATCGACCTATGATTCGGTCACACGCCCTACAAGACCGCTTGAATCAAGTCACTTCAGCACAGTTGACCAGTAAAAAAAGTGTTGAAGAGAATGCGGCCACCTTCTCCAGACTGGAAAAAACAGAGAGAGAGCAGGGGGCGCTGGATGTTGCCTTGGCAACCAATATGATCTCTGTGGGACTTGATGTTGGTCGCCTGGCACTCATGATTATCAATGGCCAGCCACTCACTACCGCAGAGTATATCCAGTCAAGTAGCCGAGTCGGCAGATCGGAGGTGCCCGGTATCATTGTTGCTAACTATTATCGTCACCAGGCACGCAGTCTTTCGCATTATGAGGATTTTAGATCTTATCATCAATCCTTCTATCGTTACGTTGAGCCGACTAGTGTTACCCCTTATACCAGGCAGGCACGTAAACGAGCTCTTCATGCCGCACTAGTGATTGTATTACGCCATTCGCGTAACCTTGGTCTATTAACAAATGATTCCGCCATCAACTTTGACCGGCACAACCACAGTATCCAGAAGGCTGTTGAGACACTAAGCCGTCGGTGCAGGAGTGCAATTTCTGATGTTGTGTTGCATGAGGCAACATTATGTAATTTGAATGAATTAATTGAGGAATGGGAAGAATTAGTAGGACGCTGTAATAATGAGAGAGAGAGGCTGGTATATCGTGGCGACAGTAGTAATAAATCAGGAGCAAGGCTCCTTTATGGAAATAATGATAAGATTATTGGACATTGGTTAACGCTCAACTCTATGCGTAACGTTGAGGACAATGCTCTCTCAGTTTCCAGCGGACTATTTGACCCTCCAAATTGCAGGTCAACAGATTTGTGAAAAAGAGCAGTTATACTCCCATCCGTCTCTCTCACTTGGTCGTGCAGGCTGCCCCTGGCGAAATTATTCGCGGCGCAGATGACTATCTGATTGTTTTGATGGATACCCGCTACTGGGTAGATGATCTGTGCACCCCTAAGGGTAAAAAATTGGATCGAACATGTGCAATACAGCATCAAATAGCAGGAGGAAAAGGTCTTTATCTTCCACCTGTTGCAAAACTTGACAACAAAGAGAAACCTGATCCAAAAGGGAATATACTTCCATCTGTCTATTTTCCCAAATGGACTCACTGCCCCACTTGTGGCAGCGCATACCGCAACCCGTGGTATACACAGCAGAGCGTCCAACCTAAATGCAATAATCAGAAATGTCAGTCCAGAAGACAATTGATTCAACTACCATGGGTTTTGGTTCACAATCATGGCTTTCTTGATGAGGTGCCATGGCATTGGTTATGTCATCAAAAAGGGAATTCTGAGCAAAAAAAATGCACTGCTCATGAGCAGTTAAGCATCAAGACTAATAGCGGACAAATCACAATTCACTGTAAGGCATGTGCGTGCAAAAGTGAGTTTGCAGAAACTGCAATAAAGTCATCAGATTTTTTCAAAAAACACCAAGTTATGCGGCAACAACCCTGGATCAGTGAGCCCGTACCTGAAAACACATTTGATAATAATATTGCGGTCGCAATGCAGGCTGGAGATGCAGGTATATTTAATTCGATAAAAAGGGATGCTCTCGTACTTCCACCTGAGTCACGTATATCGAGCAATAACTGTGTCAGCCAGCTCATGAAGCACAAACAATTCAAAGAGCTCATGCGCACCCAAGAAGGCTCTGGACTACGATATCGAGGGTTGCTCAATAAAGTTGCGAGAGAGTTGAGCTGCCCACCTGAAGAGTTATCAAAAGCAATGGAAGGGATCAATGAGCAACAATGTGATCCTTTAAAATATAGCGTATTAACTGATGGGCAGCTACTGGAACTTGAATACAAGGCATTGATGACTAAGATCTCTAATCTCTCGGAGGATGAGGACTTTGTCCCCCGACACAAAACGGATCAATGGCGCCGGCTTACGGAAAACAGCACTTATACAGGCAAGATTCAAGGAATTATCCAGTTAATCAGCCATGTAGTAAAAGTGGAACGATTACGAAAGATTCAAGTATTTCAAGGTTTTACCAGAGGTAGGGCTGGCAAGAATGGAGAAGAAGTAAAGTCTATCTACCCCGATATTAACGGGGCACAATCATGGTATCCGGCCATTGAATTATTTGGCGAAGGAATTTTTATATGCCTAGATGACGCAATCATCCAACAGTGGGAAAGGCATCCGGGAATTATGGAGCGAGTCGAAACCATCAGAAAGCGTTGGGTGGATAGCGATAAATTTGAACAATACAGCAACTATATACAGTTAAGTCCACGTTTTTTATTGTTACACACCCTTTCACACCTGTTGATCCGCCAATTGGAATCCGATGCAGGGTACCCTGCCGCATCTTTAAGTGAGCGAATTTATGCACAAAAGCCGCATGAATCCAATGATGATATCGAGCCGATGGCAGGCATTTTGATCTTTGTTGCTGTTGCAGACAAGATGGGGTCACTGGGTGGTTTGAGCAACCTGGCAGAACCGGAAAAATTGCTAACCTTGTTGGATGCTGTTTTTAGCAGTGCCGAATGGTGCTCACTGGATCCTGTCTGCAGTGAGCACCAAGGCCAGGGGCCAGACCTTCTCAATCTTGCAGCTTGTCACGGTTGCGCACTGATACCAGACACTGCCTGCAGTTATGGAAATGTTTTGCTAGATCGCACATTAATAAAAGGGGGTGAGCTGTTACCCTCAGTATTACAGTACGTAGAGGGAATTAAATGATATCCAACAAGCGCAGATTTGAGCTGCCTGCTGCAGGTGACCTCAGCGAAGAACAAGAGGATATCGAAGATTTAGAGCTTGACGGTCAACACCTGATTATTGGAGGCCCCGGCACCGGGAAATCTGTACTCTGCCTCTCTCGTGCACGTATGCTAAACAAAAAGAGCAAACCATATTGCTTTCTCGTATTTAATGTCTTACTGGAAAGAGCAACTCGGCAGCTCTACCCTGATATTACCAGCAGCAGGTGGATCCGTTGGATCAAACGGGAATTTTGGGGTCGATATAACAAAGGCTTAAGAGAAAAATCAAACAAGCCTGGAGATTTTGATTGGAGTCTAGCAAAACAGACCATAGATGAAAAACAGGAAGAGCATCAACCTATGGCTCTACAAGATGGTGACATTCAATATTTTATTTTGGATGAAGGACAAGATATGCCCGTTGGATTCTATGAGGTACTCATAGACATGGGGTGGGAAAACCTGTTTGTGGCAGCTGATGAAAACCAAAGCATCACAGGATTAAACTCTACTATCGCCAACCTTCGTGATGTACTAGGACTCAGTGGTGTACATGAGCAACATGATTTGCATGAAAATTTCCGACAAAAAGACAAAGGTTTTTTTGTAGCACAGCTTGCTAATGAGTTTTACTGTGAAACTGCATCCAATCAGGTCTCTTTACCTGCTATAAGCAGGTCAACAGAGATTCCATGGGTATATAAGTATCGTGCAGGTCACCTTGACACTATTTGCAAGAAAATTCTTCTACGTTGCCACAATAACCCTAAGGAGCTAATAGGAATTTTAGCGCCTAACCATACTATACGTAATAAATATCTTGGTATATTACAGAGTATCCAGCAGAGTGAAATATTAATTTCAACATACGATGGTAATGAATCTTCCGTAGAATCAATCCACTTTGATCGTGGTGGTGTTGTTGTCATTTGTGCCCAATCATGTAAAGGGCTAGAGTTTGATACCGTCTTCATCGCTGACATAAATGAATTCTGGGTAAGACAAGATGCTTGCACTACAAAAAAACTTTTCTTTGTGATGACCTCACGAGCACGAGAGCGTATCTATCTATTACGTGATGGCGCAGTGCAGCGATGTCCTGTTGAGGATCAAGCAATATTGCCAAGAGATGATAATATATTAAAAAGGAACTACCCTATATGAGCACTAATAAACAGACTGGGGATATTATTGGTGAATCTACCAATGTTAATAGTGAATCAACAATAAAAAGCACACCACCGGAGAGACAGCCTCCAGCAAAGAAATGGTACATAATTACCAATCAGCGCAATCTATTTCGTTTGCTTTCAACAGGGCTTCTGGCATATCCTGAAACCCTAACTAAAGGGTATCTGGATGATTTCTTCTCTGATTTTCCGGGATATGTATTCATTTTTGCAGATAAAATCCCAAAAACTGCATTTGATAGAATACTCTCAGTAAAACCGAACTTGGTTCCTGTCATCATTCAATACGATATCAGTAGGATAATTGGGAATGTTATTGCCGTCACCGACAAAGATACCAAGGAAGAGATCGAATTACCCAGTGAACTAGATGGACACCATCGCGCATTACTAATTCCTGCACCACTTCCTACGACAGCAATACAGTCAATCTATTTCGAAGATAAGAAGAAAAGGGAAAACTTTATCGATCGTGCTAGCGGTAAAAGTAATGTGCCATTCGACCATTGGCCCAATTCACTTAGTAAAACGCTCTTCAAACCCAATAAAGTCAACATGGATATCAATATTGGCCGGCCTGATATCTCTAACCAAGTATTCACAAAACATCTGACTAGAGTGCTGATTAATGCTGGAATTCGCACACTTCATTTTCAATTAGCTAACCTAGACCCATTAGCTAATAATTTTTACCAGTGGGCTTACCACATTGATACACAACCTAACCCAAAGTTTGAACAATCTGTTGAGGAGATATTGAGGCCTCTACCGGAGTGGATTGCTACTGGGCATGTTGATCTGAATAATATAAAGGTCTCATCAAGTCGATTAGTGGTAGAGCTTTTCTGGAAGTTGATTGAGCGAATGGTTGTACCATTGAGTGATGATTTAACTGAGTATGACTTGGTGATCAGCGTCCTGACAGATGAAGCAGAACAACGCAACAGTGCAACCAATCTTTCCCGACTAATCGATGAACTGAGGGAACTACGTAGTGGGCTACCAAGTGAGAGTGTGGATGAACTTTTTAACAGACACAAAAGCCCTTTCACAAGGGCATTGATTCTGTTCTTTATCCGCGACAACTGCCGTGACTTACTGACGACTGATATTCCAGGTTTGACAACAGTTGATCGATTGGTAGCTTCTATTCTGTTTGCAACACGCGAACTGTGGCACACCTATGCACTGGACTTAAGAGGTGTGGAGCAATTTTCAAAAATGATTTCACTATCGATGGCGCAGCAGTTTCAGAAGATGAGAAGGAGTGGTCTGGAGATGGATGTGAGTATTCAGCAGGTGGAGCCTATCTATGAGCTATTGCTGGGTGATAAGGCAGCACAATCTTCAGCAAAAAAGTATCGGGATGCACGCGTTGCATTTGCAAAACATATGGACTGGGAGTGTATACAATCAACACTGACTCTACCGAATGGAAACTACACACTGCAAGGAAGCTCAACTGGTATAAAGATTGTGCTTTCAGGTGAAATGAAATCAATTACAACAGATGTTGAGACTAAATTATTCAAAGAGAATTTATTAGCACTGAATAAGATTGATCTTGAGTTAGAGCATCAGATCAGGAAAATCTTAGGTTAAACTGATGAAAATGATTCCATCGACCCCTTATAAGACCAACAGCAAGGCTGAAAAGTGGGTATTTGACTGGTTGCGATCTATTGATCAGGACTTCTATGTATATCACTCCCTAAACCTCCCCTCCCACCCATATAAGCGATTTGCTGAGTGCGACTTTCTTATTATGGGAACCAAGGGGCTCTTTGTATTAGAGATCAAGGGAGGAGGTGTAAGCCATGATGGCAAAGGATGGAAGTTTAGTGGGAATCATGGTGAAGGAAGCTCCAGCGAAGGTCCTTTCAAGCAGGCAGAGAGTGCCTTGCATGCCTTACGGAACATTTTGAAAGAAAAGTTTGGAGTCCGTAGTAGTGCGTTCACTATTGGCTATGGAGTAATTACACCACAATGTGACATCCCACCATCTATAGAATGGGCTCCTGCTACCTATGCAGGTAAAGTGCAGTGCCGTACTTTTGAGCGATGGTTCGATGGTTTTGTTCGCTATTGGGGCAGTAAAAAAAATAACCAACACATAGTGTCTAATGACTTTTTTGCAGAAGTTAACCGTTTTCTTCGTCCAGATTTTGATGTCATGACACCACTATACCTCCAAGCTCAGGCTGCTGAGGATGAGATTTACTCTTTAACAGAAGGCCAACTTAATTTGGTGGATGCTGTTGAGGACAACCCCAGGGTGCTTTGCCCTGGATCTGCTGGTACTGGTAAAACGTTGCTCGCACTGGAACTAGCTAAACGCTGGAGTAGTGATGGCTCAACTGTTTTGGTATTGTGCTATTCACCATGGCTAAAAAGTTATTTACAAACTCGCATAAACCTTCCTGGAGTAGTTGTCTCTACCATGAAGGGAATGCAAACAACATTACAACGTGAAAGCATTGATCAGTTTAACGCTCTTATAGTGGACGAAGGACAAGACCTTATCCGCTTTGATGACCTTGACAGTATCGGTACTAAAATAATTGGAGGACTTGATAGTGGACGTTGGTGTTTTTTCTATGATCTGAATAATCAGTCCAACCTCTTCAAGCCTATCGATATGGACGCAATTGATCTTTTGTACAGTTATCAGCCAGCAACCATCACCTTAAAGCGCAACTGCCGCAACACTCAACCTATTTTGAAGAGAATCCAACAAGATTTACATGTCGATCTCAATATTGGAGGTGCTGGAACAGGGCCAGAGGTTAAGTCGGTATCTGCTCAGTCTGATCAAGAAGGTATTAATCACTTACAGCAGTGGATTGAAGAGCTTTTAGAAGAAGGATTTAGCTGGGGTGATATTACGATATTGTCGCCACAGCCACTAAGACGATCAACTGCTTCAATCTTGGGTCAAAGATACAGTAAACATTTACAGGAGCTAGATGAATATTCCATGAGCCAATTCCCGCCAATAAAAATGAGCTTTGCAAAAATTCCAGACTTCAAGGGGCTAGAAAACAAGGTTGTTTTTATAGTTGACTTGCAAGCACCCAGTAGTACAGATGACTCAGTACAGCAGGCACATCATTATGTAGCAATGAGTCGTGCAAGTATCGTATTAAGAATGGTCTACAAGACAAAATAGATTCCCCCCAGCTAAAGCAGGGGTACTATGGCTTCGCCGCGCTATGCGCATTACAGCCTCCGTCTGATCAATGACTATAAAGTTGCTTGGCTTCCTAATGTTCCATTGAAACCTCATTCATCCACGGGCAAACCTGTGATGTTCTGCCTTCGGCCGCATAAAAAAATCTTAAACATACTTGGCAGACTGTTGAAAAACTCGTTTTCACGCAGAAATGACATAATCTAATGAAACTGTACAGCTGAGTTAAGCTATCCCCTGAAGTTACCCCCAATTTTAGGACAGCAACTTAAGACAATTTTTTGTGCATAATTCACCTTAAAATAGGAGCATAAAAAATGGCCGCAAAACGTAAG
>Ga0233430_1004671_pt1 | contig 12508 bp, 9 predicted proteins | sample SI_118_April2016_2_FD_179883 | JGI IMG/M metagenome (GOLD analysis project Ga0233430, IMG submission 179883) | Seawater microbial communities from Saanich Inlet, British Columbia, Canada - SI_118_April2016_150_MG | ecosystem: Environmental > Aquatic > Marine > Inlet | place: Canada: British... | reverse complement strand
AGGAAAAGTGTACCGGCTGTTGGGCATGCCTTGACGCCTGTCCTTTTGGTGCTATCACTAAAGAGGCAGAGATGGCTGTCGCTTTTAACTGTGACGATTGCAAAGGGTATGATGATATGGCTTGCGTAGAGGCGTGTAAAACTTCTTCATTGCACTACGTTGAGAAGAAGACTACAGTTGCCGCCGGTTGAGCAACTGACGACTCCAGCCTCACATGATTGCTCAAAAGCCTTATATTAAACCAAACCAATAAGTAATAATTATAAACAAATATACATTGTCATAACGCCATGTTTTAGCTGGTGTTATGCGTGTTAATAATAATTGCCCAGCCTAGTACCCACGGTTATTATTATTTATTATTATTGATTACATACAATAGTTCTGTAAAATCTTTTTAAGAAACAGATCGTCTTTTGATATTTATTTTGACTACTTAAAAACGAGTTTGTGCATAAGCACACATAGTTACTTTTAACATATACCAGTTTTGTTCTACTAAAAAAGTTTACTAGTACGGCTATTAAGGAGGGGACATGAAAAAGATTACATTACAAATAAACCAGAAAGAGTATGAAGCAAGTGATGGTGAAACCATCCTTGATGTTACCAAGAAAAACAATATCCACGTTCCAACCTTATGCCACTGGGGCTTACTATCTCCATTTGGACAGTGTAGAATGTGTGTTGTTGAGGTAGACGGTAATCTGGGCCCGGTAACAGCATGTAACGCTCCTGTCTGGGACGGCATGGATGTTGTAACGGAAAGCGATAGCATTGCTGAGCTCCGCAAAAACAACCTTAAGCTGATACTAGGCAACCACCCTAATGACTGTATGACCTGTGAAAAGACAGGTAATTGCAAACTCCAGAATTATGCATACCAGTTTGACGTACATGCGGAGTGGAGTCAGCAGACAATTCGGAAATTCCCTGAACTTCCTAATAACGGAGTTATAGAGTGGGACAAAGATAAATGTATCATGTGTACCAGGTGCGCGCGTACCTGTGGAGAACTCCAGGGATCATACGCACTCGGGTTTAAGGCTAACGGGTTTACTGCAATTGGTACCCCAAGCAGTACCAATATCTCCAAAGAAGGTGATTGTGAGCTTTGTGGTCAGTGCATAGACGCATGTCCTGTTGGCGCACTACAGGAACTGTCCGTGAAAGGCAAAGGACGCCCATGGCAATTTGAAAAGACCAGGACCACCTGTACATATTGCGGAACAGGCTGCAACTACTTTTTGAATGTAAAAGATAATAAGGTCGTCTCTATTTCGCCAACCTTTGATGCGCCGGTTAATGACAAAGGAAGTCTTTGCGTAAAAGGTAGATTTGGTTACGAGCACATACACCATAAAGACAGAATAACCACACCGCTCATAAGAAAGAATGGCAAACTGGAAGAGGCCAGCTGGGACGAGGCAATTTCTCTTATAGCTGAAAAGTTTACAGAGATTAAGAAGAAACATGGTCCGGACAGCCTTGGATTCCTCTCTTCATCAAGATGTACAAACGAGGAGAACTATATATTCCAGAAGCTTGCCAGAATGATGGGCACAAACAATGTTGATAACTGCGCGAGAGTATGCCACAGCGCAAGCGTATCAGGATTGGCTGCATGCTACGGAAGTGGTGCAGCAACTAATTCATTCGATCAGATTCGTGATACGGATCTATTATTAGTGATAGGTGCTAATCCATATGAAGCACATCCGATTGTAGGGCTCAAGATAAAGGACGCCATTAAAAACGGAACACAGCTGATTGTAGGCGACCCGAGAAAGACACAACTTGCAGAAAAGGCGGATGTGTGGCTGAACCTGATACCGGGAACAAATATCGCCCTACTAAATGGAATCATACACGTAATCCTGAAAGAGGGCCTTGAAGACAAAGAGTTTATAAAGAAACGTACAGAAGGTTTCGAAGCACTTAAGAAGGGTGTCAAGAAATACACGCCTGAATACGTTTCAGGTATAACAGGTGTAGCCAAGGACAGGATTATTGAAGCAGCCAAAATGTATGCGAAAGCAGACAAAGCAATGATTATATACAGCCTTGGAATGACGGAGCACACAACCGGTACATACAACGTTATGTCACTTGGAAACCTTGCTACTGTTACCGGTCATCTTGGAAGATCAAACGTTGGAATCAACCCAACCCGCGGTCAGAATAATGTACAGGGTGCGTGTGACATGGGAGCACTGCCTAATAAGTATGTTGGATATCAGTCGGTTGATGATGAAAAATCACAGAAGAAATTTGAAAAGGCCTGGAAAACGAAACTGGACAATAAGCTAGGCCTGACATGCACAGAGATGGATGTCGAAATGAATAAGGGCAAGTTGAAAGGCTACTACATCTTCGGCGAAGATCCTGCCATGACGAATGCCAATGTCAACTTTGTAAAAGCCGGTCTGAAAAAATTAGACTTCCTCGTGGTGCAGGATATACTGCCAACGGAGACTACAGAACTTGCTCACGTAGTCCTTCCGGGCTCAAGTCACGCTGAGAAGGATGGAACCTTCACCAATGGAGAGAGAAGGATCCAGTTGATCCGAAAGGCAATAGAACCATTATGCGGAAAAGCAGATTGGGAGACCATATGCATGGTTGCAAAGGCACTTGGAATAAAAAATATGGAATATGAATCACCATCAGAAATATGGGACGAGCTAGCCAGTGTCGCTCCTATGTTTGCAGGTGTTTCTCATGAGAGATGTAATCCTAGCGGAATCCAGTGGCCGTGTCCAAGCAAAGATCATCCTGGTACACAAATCATGTACGAGCAGAAGTTCAACAGGCCAAATGGAAAAGCCAAGTTTAATTTCCAGGAACACATCGCTTCAGCCGAAGTACCAGATAATAAGTACCCATTGATCCTTTCAACCGGCCGTCGCAGACAGCATTACAACAACGGATCGATGACAACGAGATCAGCTACGATAATGGACCAATGGCCGGAAGAGTCACTGGAGTTGAATCCGTTTGATGCCAGAATGCTTAACGTCAAGGACAGCGAAAAGGTTTTCGCCAGTTCAAGAAGAGGTGAGATGGAGGTAAAGGTACATATAACTGATAGAGTTCAGCCAGGTATTACATTCCTTGCGTTCCACAATAGAGACGCAATGACAAATCTCCTGACTAACGACAAACTCGATCCGATATGTAAGATCCCTGAGTACAAGTCGTGTGCTATCAAGATCGAAAAACTAAACGGGCATAAATAATAATAACCGTTTTTGATAAAATAAAACCCATCGTTTTATCTGTAAAAAGATAGACGATGGGTTTTTTGTTTACTAAGAAGATTATTATTCATCTCATATCTTAAACAGAATTACGTCAGAAGATTTTACACCTACAATAACATCGTCTCCTATCCTTAAATTCAAGGATTTTAGTTCCTCCGTATCAATTAGTGTTTTAAAGAACTGGTCTGCATGCAAGATGGTAACAGATGCCATTATTGAATCGTGTTCTATTCCCACCACCTTGCCTGTTACCTGTACTCGTGTACTCAATCTTTTCCCGAGAAAAACTTCTTCCGGTGTTCCCCGCTTAACCTCCTTACCTGATTCCATTACAATTACGTTATTTGCCAGTTTATACACTTCTGATACATCGTGAGTAACGTACATAGTCGTTACATTAAACTGTGTGATAATTTCTTTAACATCCTCCTGCAGTTGAATGCGTGTCTGCCAATCCAGTGCGGAAAAAGGTTCATCAAGGAGCAGGATGTCTGGCTTTCTGGCTATCGCCCTGATCAAGGATACCCTCTGCTTCTGCCCGCCTGACAGTTGTGCGGGATAGTGTCGTTCATATCCGGAGAGACCTGCAATGCCTATGAGATCTTTTATCTCCTTCATTCTCCACTTCTCTTTAATCCCGTACGCCACATTCTTTTCTACCGTCATGTGAGGAAACAGGGCATAGTCCTGGAAAACAAATCCGACAGAACGTTGCTGTGGGTGAAGGTTAATCCCCTTCGCCTTATCAAACCATGTCTCGTTTCCATTGGAGATAAAACCATCTTCAGCCATTTCAAGCCCGGAGATCAGGCGCAATACACTAGATTTTCCCGCGCCGGATGGCCCAAACAACGCGGTTATTTTTCCGCGAGGAATATCAAACGCCACGTCTAACTCAAAATCATTCCAGCTTTTATTCAGGTTAATACTTAGCAAGGTTAATCCCTATTTACAAAGTACGTACAAATCTTCTATTAATAAAATAGACCGCTGCCAATATTATAAATGAAAACGATAGCAAAATAGCCGCGTACATATTGGCACTGCCGTAATTCAAGGATTGTACCTCATCATAGATAGCTACAGAAGCAACTCTGGTAACACCCGGAATATTCCCCCCAATCATCAGTATAACTCCGAACTCTCCAAGGGTGTGTGCAAACGAAAGCACACAACCTGTAATAATACCATGGCGTGATAAAGGAAGAATAACCCGGAAGAATGTATAGACGTTTGATCTTCCCAGTGACCACGACGCCTCCAGAAGTTTTTTATCAACGGAAGAGAAAGCGGTTTGAATGGGTTGCACAGCAAATGGCAGACTATAAAGAAATGACCCTAGAACCAATCCTTGAAAAGAGAAGGCGAGTGGTTTGTTGAAAATAGCCTCATACCACTGCCCGATAAAACTGTTTCCTCCAATTACCATGAGAAGGTAAAACCCCAGTACCGTGGGCGGAAGAACAAGTGGAAGCGCAACCACTGATTCCACTAAAAATTTCCATCTAAACCTGGTAAAAACAAGCCAGTAAGCAAAAGGAACACCCAGAACAATTAGCAACAGAGTGGTTACACTCGAAAGTTTCAGGCTTAAGAGAAGTGGTGCCACAAAATTCATGATCTATTATCTCCGTTATCGGGAATTACAAAACCGTATCGGGAAAGTATGCTACCACCCTTTTCTCCCTTAATAAAATTCAGGAATTTCCGGATACTCTTTTTCTCTTCCCCTTTTTTTAAAACTACATAAATCTGTTCGATATCACTATGTGATTCTTCAGGGATGAGCCAATACCTTCCCTCATGTGACATCTTTGGTGAGATCGCCAGAGAGAGAGCAACAATTCCGGCATCAGCAGCTCCTGTATGGACGAATTGCGCTGTCTGTGATATATTTTCACCATATATCAGTTTCCCTTTTACCTTCTCCCACAGACCGTAATAACGGAGCGATTCCTCAGCAGCACGGCCATATGGTGCATGCCGAGGGTTTGCAATGGCCAGTTTTTTTACTTCTGAAAATGTAACGGTCTGTAATCCTTTATACGGTTCTACTTTAGACACTTTTGGAACCCAGAGGACAATCTTTCCCACAGCATAAACTTTTTGCGTCTCCTTTGCTGTTAAGCCCTCCTTCTCAAGCAGCTCCGGATATGTTGCGTCCGCAGAGAAGAAAATGTCAAAAGGTGCACCCTGCTTTATCTGTGCAAAAAAGTTGCCTGAAGAACCATATGACACCTTTGTCTGAATAGAGGAATTCTCCTCCCGAAAATCCTGACAGATCTCATGCATCGCAAATCTCAAATTAGATGCAGCAGCAATCAATATATTGTCACCTGCCTGAACAGGAAGTGAAAAACCAAATATCAATATGAAGACAGTGAGCAACCCGTATCCCGTAATTTTTTCCATAACTCAAGTCTCTTTATAAAGTATTAACTCTGTTGATTTTACAATTGCCGTAATTTCATTGCCCTCACGAACATCCATCTCTTTCAATGAGGTATTGGTGATAATGGCGTGTAACATCTCATCCTGCGATTCTACAAACACCTTGGATACAACGTCTCCCTCAATAATCCGTTTTACTACTCCACCGACCCTGTTCCTTGCGCTAATCATTCCAGAGAAAGATTTTGCAAGCATAACATCCGTACCCTTGATGAGGACGGTAATAGAGTCACCTTCAGAAAGGTGCATATCCTCACAGGACGCTGTTGTAATAACAACGCTCAATGGAATAGACTTCCACAGGATCTGAACATTAGCATGGATATGCCCTTTTACCACCTTTGTAATCGTACCGGAAACCTTACTGGCCATTTATAATAATCCCGAAAAAAATGAATTAAGACTAGTTATTCTATTTCTGTTTAAATATAAGTTTAAACTCTTTTTCTGCAATCGAGCTCAACTTGTTTACGTATTTATTATATGATGTAACAAGCTCCCTCGCCTCATGGGTCAATTTTGCTCCCCCGCCACCCTTTCCACCGGTAGTAACATCTAACAGTTTCAGACCTAACGCCTCTTCTGTCGCCTTTATCTTACCCCATGCCGCCCTATATGACATCCCCAGCTCCTTTGCCGCTGCATTTAAGGAACCTAAACGGTCTACAGCCTCAAGAAGCATCCTTCTCCCTTCGGCGAAGGCCACACTTCCATCCTGCTCCATCCATATTTTTAATTTCATTTTCATCAAATCTGAACCATTATATCTGTGATGACATAACGGTGTCAAACGAAAACTGTATTTCCAATAAAGCCAAAGAAGATTTACAAACATTTTGCATACTTGACATAAGTGCGCTTGTTATATAGAGTAACCACTCTATTCCATTTGTAGATCTTGCATAATATCTTTTTTATTCCAAAATCCTAAGGAGCTTTAGTAATCGTAGATAAACAGCTTAATAAAGAGATTCCTGTTCACCAGCACAATGAGAGTCTCCTGGAGAAATATGAATTATTATTTGATAATATTTCTGATCTTGCATACATCTGTGATACAGAAGGAAATGTACTATATCTGAATCAGGTATTTGAGAAATTATCTGGTCATAAACCGGAAGAATTTATAGGCAAATCATTTGCGCCCCTTTTTGACGAAGAAAACCTGAAACTAGCAATAGATTTATATACGAGGACACTGAAAGGTGAAAGCCTTAAGCGAGAAGTGCGCTTCAAAGATACAGGTATATTGTGTGAATATAAAAATATACCATTACGGGATGAAAAAGGGAATATAATTGGAGTTCTTGGAAGTGCGAGAGATATTACAGATCGCAAACGTTTAGAGAATGAGCGGCAAAATGTCAATAAATTTCTGGAACAACGAGTAGCCAGGCGTACGAAAGAGTGGTCAATAGCAAACGAAGCACTACAGATAAAAATAGTCCAGCATACAAAGGCTGAAGAAATATTACGTAAATCTGAAGAAAAGTACAACAGGCTAATCGAAAACCTTCAGGACAACTATTTCCTCTATACTCACGATACGGAAGGTGTATTCACGTATCTGAGCCCTGCTCTTACCAACATTCTTGGCTATAACTCTGAAGAATTTCTTACACACTATTCTGAATACCTGACGGATAGCCCAATTAACAGTAAGGTAGAAAAACACACAGAGTTGAGTATAAAAGGTATTAAACAGCCTCCTTACGAACTTGAAATATACCACAAGGACGGTTCCACTCGTACTTTGTTTGTCCAAGAAGTTCCCGTCTTTGATAATGACCATAAAGTAATTGCTGTGGAAGGTATTGCTGAAGATATTACCAAACGCAAGACAACTCAAGAGGATCTGAAAGAATCTGAAGCAACTTTCCGCTCTTTGATCGATGACGTGCTGGATCATTCTACCGTTGGAATTTTTATCCTGGATGCAAATTTCCAGATTATCTGGGTTAACAAAGCGCTGGAACAATATTTTGGCTTGTGTCGTGATGAAATTATAGGCAAGGATAAACGACAAACCATTCGTGAGAAAATTATATATATCTTTGAAGATCAGAAAGATTTTGCCAAGAAGGTTTTTGCAACATACGATAATAACACTTATGCAGAAAAGTTCGAATGCCACGTACTGCCAGAGGGGCAGAGGAAAGAACGCTGGCTGGTACACAGTAGCATGCCTATAAAATCCGGGCTTTACGCAGGCGGACGTATTGAACACTACCACGATATCACTGAGCGCAAGCATGTAGAAAAAGAATTTCTTGCTTATCAGATGCAGCTCAAACACCTTTCATCCACATTGTCATTAACTGAAGAGCGCGAGCGTCGCCGTATCTCAGAAGACCTGCATGATAGAATAGGACAGAACCTGACTGTCATAAAAATGAAGCTGGAAGAGTTGAGTGAACCTCAAGTTGATACTGATAGCCGTCGTGTCCTAGATGAGACCAGAGAGCTTCTGGAAAATGCGATTCAGGAGACACGAACACTGACGTTTGAAATAAGCCCACCTCTCCTCTATGAGCTTGGTTTTGAACCGGCCGTGGAGTGGTTAATAGAACAGTTCAGGGAGCGGCACAATATTCAAATAGAATATGATGGTGATGGCAGGATGTTGGATGATGATGTGAGTTTCTTCCTCTTCAAATCAGTACGCGAGTTACTGTTTAATATTATCAAACATGCCAAGGCGGACAGGATAAAGGTGTCAGTACAAAGAAAGAAGAATGTAATTCGAATTAGTATTGAGGATAACGGTGTTGGATTTGAGTTCTCCAAAGTTCAATTTTCATTAGATAAGCTCAGTGGATTCGGTCTTTTCAGTATACGTGAGAGAATGGAGCATTTAGGTGGACATTTTGATGTCGATTCAAAACCCGACCTGGGAACCCGTATCACATTATCAATGTCATTGAAGCAGCAGGAAGGAGATAGAGGTGCAAAACGATAAGATGATAAAGGTGGTGCTTACTGATGATCATATGATCATCAGAGACGGTCTCCGCGCGCTGCTTGAGAGGCAGCCGGATATGGAGGTAGTTGCCGAGGCGGACAATGGACGAACAGCGTTAAAGCACGTAAAGGAGCTATCACCTGATGTTGTCATTATGGATATAGGTATGCGCGAATTAAACGGTATCGATGCTACTCGTCAGATCGTGAAGATGTCACCTGGAGTAAAGGTACTGGCTTTATCAATGTATTCAGACAAGCGATTTGTAAAAGAGATGTTGAAAGCAGGTGCCTCGGGCTACATGCTGAAGGATAGTGCGTTCACGGAACTTATAGATGCAATTCGTGTGATTGTCGGGAGCAAAATCTACATTAGCCCCGGCGTGGCAAGTATTGTCCTGGAGGATTATCTGGAAGATTCAACAGAGAGAGAGAGTTCGATTAGATCACTCTTAACGTCAAGAGAGATCGAGGTGCTTCAGCTTCTTGCTGAAGGCAAGTCTACGAAACAGATAGCCTTAAGTCTCAGTTTAAGCATAAAAACCATTGAATCTCGTCGTGCCAGGATTATGCAAAAGATAGGTATTGACAATATAGCTGATCTTACCAAATATGCCATCCGCGAAGGAATAGTCTCACTCTAAAAGTGGTTACATTGGCCACATCTACACCACCATTCTATTCGTTTTTAATTCTAAATTGATTCAGGTATTTGGAAGTACATATTCAGGGTTTCCCCTATTGTGAATTATATAGAAAAAAGCTATCATTGTGACTCACATCGTATTCTTTTAAAGAGGAGAATAAAAATGAGTAAAAAAATAATGATTGTTGAAGATGACCAATCTTTCCACGACCTTTATACAGACTTGTTAGCAGACACAGATTACAAAGTTATCTGTACTTATGATGGAGAGGAGGCCATGGAAAAACTAGAAGTGGAAAAGCCGGATTTAATTATCCTTGATATGCTGTTAGATCTGATGGCTGGCGATACATTTTTCCGCCTTATAAGAAATATACCGGAATACATTGATATACCAATTATTATAGTCAGCGGCTATCCTGAAAAGGCTTATGTAATCCTCAAGGATCTGGACAAAAGCCTTACATTTCTTAACAAAACTGATATCGGTGAGAAATTAATTGAAGAAATAGATAGTAGGATTGGAAACTAAGCAGGATGATGATTCCGGGAAAGAATACCCTGAGATTTCAATTGATAGTTGTTTTGTCAATTCTATTTTGCTTCTTGATTGTACTGGTAGGAAAATCGATAAAAAAGTCGCTCGAAGCGAGAACGCTTTCAGAAGAATATTCGATAAAAAATAAGATTATAGGGCACCTGAACACTGCGGCAGGATGGCATGCCGTTGAACGTGGCTACGGTGCTACCATTCTTGGAAGCGGTAATGGTGCTTCATCTCCACTCTTTACAAGTTTTCTTGAAATGGGAAAGAAAGGAGATTCAGAAGTTCTTCAGGCTGAAAAGTATATTAGGAAACTTACAAAAGCAGACGATGATGATATCCTCGAAAAAGAATTAAACAGATGGCATAAAGAGTACCAGATACTCTTATCTTCCCGCCCAAAGATTGCAAGCAATAGCATCCACAAAAAAGAGTGGCTCAACGTCACCACCATTAACATTAATAATGAATTTGATCTTCGCAATGTTACCTTTGCAGCAGAGAATATGGATGAAAGGATAATCTATATAAGCAATATCCTTAGCCCTAATATTTCCAAGTTATGTGAATTTGCCGGATTGGAACGTGCTCTTATTGGCAATACTATTGCATCAGGAAAACCCATCTCCAAAGAGGTCTACGAAGAGATTAAACGCTACCGTACAGTAATAGAACATCCCCTTAACCAAATACTACAGTTAAAAGACCTACTATCTACTTCAGATCTGATGAAGCAGGCTTTATTAGATTTTGAAAAAGAGTTCCTGCAATCATTTCAACTTCTAAGGGAGGATATTTTTAAGGCAAGCAGGAAAGAGGAAAATGAAATAACAGCCTCCTCTACTCAAATCACAAAGATAAAGTCGGATGTGAGAAATTATTTTTCCGGAATATCAAGAGATTTATTGAACATAAGCAACCATATTAATGTATCCGAATTAGCCAGAAGTGTGAATTCAGGAAACGATATTCAAATATCTGAACAACAAAATATTGTCACGAAGCTTTTTGAATTTTTTTCTCAAGTGCATGAAACCTATAGCCAAATTCAGTTTATAGACAGGTTCGGACATGAGCATGTGCGCATTGTCTATAGTGACAACACCACCCATGTAACCTCTCTCTCACAACTAAAGGACAGAAGCGAAGATCATTATTTCAAGGAAACCATAATTATGACTCCGGGAAGTGTGTACATATCTCCGATTAAACTTAATATTGAGAACGAAAGGACTGAAATTCCCTATAATCATGTTATTCGTTTTGCAACACCGGTGTTCGTGGATGGAAAGCGAGCCGGTATTGTCGCTTTTAAGGTAATGACATGTGCAGATAATCCGTTTCATTCGCACAACGGAGCAGATAATAAAACAAAAGGGAACTACATTTTAACCGATCATAATGGATTCTATCTCCATCATCCTGATAACACAAAAGAGGGCGGAGCGATAGAGTCACTCGACAGGTCACTCCAGAATATAAGACAGGATTATCCGGAAATTGCAGAACAGATTTTGTCAGGCAATAAAGGAGTTTCACGTTTAGTTTCCGGAGAAGTAATTGTCTATGAACCACTCTTTCCTGAATTTAAAACTGATACAGACAAATACTGGATAGTTCTGAAACAAGTTAATGGTGTTGATTATCCGGTAAGTGCTTCAACCTGGTTTGCCGCAGCAACAAAGGCGATTAATACCGGATTCGCCATTTCAAAGATTGCCGAGGAAGAAACAACAGCTTATATGTCAAAGATGGGATCAAATGCGAAAAGAAGCTTACGGATCAGCATATTTATTTTTGCATTTGTTATTCTGGCTTTTCTTCTTTTGATTCGATGGACAAGGACACGTATCCTGAACCCTATTCAGATGCTGACAAGTGTTACGCAAAGAATTGCAGAAGGTAATTACTCTCTAAAAGCTAAAGTAGTATCAAAAGATGAAATAGGCCTTCTTACCTCCAACTTTAACAAAATGGCAGATGGACTTACAAATGAAATTGTTATGCATAAGCACACGGAGGAGTTGTTAAAAAAATCCGAGGAAAATTATAGGCAACTTATAGAAGCGGCACAGGACGCCATTATCTGTATTGATGACAAAGGAATGATTTTCGTCTGGAATAAATCAGCAGAGATAATCTTTGGATATTCAAAAAGCAAAATTATAGGGCAGTCAATAACTACCATTATTCCGGAAGGATATCAAACACATTATCAATACGAATTTGGTCGGCTTCTAAATTCTGCTAACAATATAATTATTGACGAACCAATCGAGTCGTCAGGAGTGACTAACGCAGGAATTAAGATCCCAATCGAACTGTCAGTATCTTCATATAAAACAACAAATGAGCAACTTGCTTTTATAGGAATTATCAGGGATTTGACAGAGCGCAAAAGGGTCGAGGAGGCACTCCTGCGGTCAGAGAAAATGAAATCAATGGGTATGATTACCTCAGGAGTTGCTCACGAGTTCAATAATATTCTCGCTATCGTTAAGGGCTTCTCTTTTCAAATAAAGAAAAAATGTGGAGATGATAAGAAATTAGAGAAAAGAGTTGATACTATTATTAAAGCATCTAATGATGGTGCTGAAATTGTACGCAGGATGCGAGAGTATACTAATTTAGAAATGGATAACA
>Ga0233430_1004661_pt1 | contig 12524 bp, 4 predicted proteins | sample SI_118_April2016_2_FD_179883 | JGI IMG/M metagenome (GOLD analysis project Ga0233430, IMG submission 179883) | Seawater microbial communities from Saanich Inlet, British Columbia, Canada - SI_118_April2016_150_MG | ecosystem: Environmental > Aquatic > Marine > Inlet | place: Canada: British... | reverse complement strand
GGCCAGGAAAGACTCTACCGTCCTTTGTCCGCCAGATGACCACCGAACCGTTCCGGAAGGTGCCGGTCGGCAACTGCTGGATCAGTTTCCGGTGCCGGGGATGGGCAAGGCGGCTGGCGACACTGGCGTCGACGAAGAGGTGATCGGCATCCTGGAAGCGGCTGGCCAGGGCGTGGTTGACGCGCAGGATTCGTCCTCGTTCGTGGAGGAACGCGGGCAGAATGTCGGGCAGGGGGATCAGGTGGGGCTGGGATTGAGGGTGGGTGGTCAGGGCGGCCTTGAGCAGGATGGTGAACTCGTTGAGTAATGGCTGAATGGCCTCGATGCGTGCTACGGTGTGAGTGTATTCTTGGGGCTGGCTGCCAGTAGCCAACAGGCCGATGACTTCATCTTCGTAGCGCAGAGGGATCATGTAGGCAATTTTGCGCAGGTTGTCGTCGGAGCCTTCGATGGGTTGGGCATGACAGCTGCGGCCGTACCCGTCAAAGGTCAGCATGTGCTTGGTGCGGATGGTTTTTGCTCCCATGTCTTCGAGGTGGTCAAGGGGGATCTTCCGGCCGATAACCTCTTCCTCGTCGATGTTGACGATTTCGCCGTTTTCCAGGACTTCCTTGCGCATCCAGTGGGTACTGATGCGGATGTTGTGACCGGGACTGTCCACCCCTTTGGGGTCGACACAGTTGTAGTTGCGCACGACTTCGAAGATTCCTTCCTCGGGGCGCACCAGGGAGAGGCAGACGGAGCGGAAGCGGCCCTGGCGGAGGAATTTTTCGGCCATGGTGTCGAGCACGGTGTCCAGGTCGAGCCCGGCCAGGGTCTCCATGCGGACCTTGTCGATGACGTCGTTGAGCAGGCGGGAGGTGTAGAGTGGGGGCCGGCGGTTGAGGAGGGTGTCGGCGGGAATGTTGAGGGCGTCGGCCAGGCCGCCTAGGTGGACGGCGCTGATGTCCTGGACGCGGCCGCTTTCCAGGCGAGAGAGGGTGGCGTGGCTGATGCCGGCACGGGTGGCGAGTCCCCGGAGGGTGAGGCCGGCTTTCTCGCGGAGTTCTTTGACGTTGTGACCTAAGCGGGAAGGTTGGGGCAAGGGAGATCTCCTTTTTGCGCGGTGCGCGTATGCCGGAAAGAGAGAATGGTGCATTTATGCACCGAAAAGTGTATTGATGGATCACTTAGGTTGAAATAATATAAATATCTGAAAAAAATCAGAATGAGAAAAGAAAGGATCCTTTGAGATCCTGGTTGTGTTTAGCCCAACTCAGGTGAGCCTTAGGACGGGGGAATTTTCTTTTTCTAATGGGTCTAATTGCCAATCCAAGTATATGCCAAGTTAATGGTGCGTTAAGTGGAGCGCGACGACGGGGTGCTGATCTTTGACGACACGATTCAGGCCAAACCGCACACCGACGAAAATGAGCTGATCTGCTGGCATTATGACCACATTCAGGATCGCACCGTCAAAAGGATCAATCTACTCAACTGCGTCTACCACGTGGACGAGGTGAAGTGCCATTCGATATGCCTTCAATGAGCTACAATTGCTCAAGGCTGCGTAACATCAGTGAATAATTGTTGCTCATAAGGTTCCAATTTTCTACATCAGCTGTCACTTTTCTGATTCTTGGTCTCCAATTTAGCATTATGCGCTATGAACTACTACTTATTGAGGATGCAAACCATGTATGCAAGACCTAAAACTGGAACAAAAAGAAAAAATCAACAGATATGGATCAGAGTGGCAGTTTTGATCGGTCTCTTGCTCATTCTCTACAAGCCGAGCATGGCTTCCTTACCCAAAGGTTCTATCACCACGGTAACTGGAGATACGACTCAAGGTTATAATGGCGACGGGGATGATTTCGATGCAACTAAGGCGTTGGTCAATCTTCCCATGGGAGTGGCTATCAATCCGACCGGCGGGAAGAGTGGAGAGTTATTTATTTCGGATGCCGGTAACCATCGTATCAGAAAGGTTGATCTTTTCCACTGGAATATTTTCACGGTTGCGGGCAATGGCAGTGGAGATTTTCGTGGCGATGGAGAATTGGCCATAAATGCGAGTATTAAAAATCCGGCCGGAATCTCCGTTGGCGTTGATGGAAGTATTTTTATTGCAGATAGAGGGAATCATCGCATTCGTAAAGTAGATCCTAACGGCCAAATTTCCACGATTGCTGGGGGAACAAAGCCAGGTCTGAGTGGAGATGGAGGACTGGCAACTCAGGCCGCCCTCAAGGATCCAATGGATGTAGAGGTGGATGATGTTGGGAATGTTCTGATTGCCGATTTTGGCAATTCCAGAATTCGCCGAGTTGATGCCCGGACAGGAGTCATATCCACTATAGCTGGGTCGGGACAAAGGAGATATGATGGGGATAATAAACCGGCATTAGAAGCCGGAATGAGCCCTTCGGGGCTGGCTTTTGATGGTTCTGGAGGGCTCTTGATCGCCGATATGCGCAATCAGCGCATTCGTCGTATTGATTTGGAGACAGGGATTATTGCGACTATTGTTGGCACGGGAAAGCGCGGATTCCTGGGAGATGGAGATCTCGGAGTAGGCGCGCATCTCAATAATCCATCGTGGGTGGCAGTATCCGAACGCAACGATATTTACATAACTGACACAGGAAATAACCGAATCCGCAAAGTCGATGGGCTGACCGGCATTATAACTACTGTGGGCGGGAGCGGAGAAGCTGGTTATGGCGGGGAGAACGGGCCGGCAGCAGAAGCACACTTATGGAGCCCTTTCGGAATCGCAGTCGATCCTGCTGAGAATATTTACATCGCCGATTATCTCAACCATCGAGTGCGGCGTATCAATCAAAGAAAGGCAGAACCGATAATTTTCAATCCTCCCAAAAGTGGAGGGGGCTGGCTCAAAGTATTCTTGGTTGCTGTACCCAGTTCTGTGGTAATCACCTATCTGATCATAACCGGAAGAGAACCCGATCTACAGAAACCCCCGGGTTTTCCGGATCCCCCAGATTCTTCTGTCCGATAAGCCTCTTGGGATTTCATCGACAAGAACGAAAACAGCTTCAAAGGTGAGATAAAGATGGATGTTTTGATCGACTCTGCACGCTACCCCATTGTTTGTCTTATCAGCCGAACCAGGCGGTTGAAAGTCACCCGCTTCATACTTTTTGCGATCCTCGCAGGATTGTGTTGTGGGAAGGCGGTTGCGCAGCCGAATATGCTGGCTATTCCCAGCGAACTCTCTTTTGACGAGGTGCTGGTTGATGGCTCAAAAACCAAGAGTTTTGCCCTTGTCAACCAAGGGACAAGTGCTATTCGCATCAATAGAATATTCATTTCTCCTTCCACGCATTTTACGCAGGTGAGTGCGCAGATCGATACGATTTCTCCGGGTGAAGTTGAAGAAATAAGCGTGCGCTACTCCCCAAATATCGAAGGAAAGCATACAGCTACGCTCACTGTGGATGCGAGATTTGGCACTGACCCAAAAGTTGAGCTTAATGGGGAAGGAGTGACTCGCCAGGCGATATCGGTGAGTACCGAAGCGCTGTCTTTTCGAGCGACGCAGGACGCGTCTTCAGATACGCTGTGGAAGTTTTTCACCATCGAAAACGTTGGGACCTGGAGTGATGCTCCGTTGTTGGAATTCTCGCTTACGCTGGATGATACAACTCACTTCAAGACGAATCCTAAACCTCGAAGACAAATCAAAATTCCCGCTGGTGATAAGGAACTGGTGGAGGTGATGTATACTCCGAGGACGCCGGGGGATCATTCGACGCTGCTGACGATCAACCACGATGGCCAGGGGGAGAACAAGGGCGAGACTCTCGAGATTACCTTGTCTGGTATGTACGACGTGACTCGCCAGGCGATATCGGTGAGTACCGAAGCGCTGTCTTTTGGTTCTGTGCAGGATGCGTCTTCAGATACACTGCGGAAGGTTTTCACCATCGAAAACGTTGGGACCTGGAGTGATGCTCCGTTGTTGGAATTCTCGCTTACGCTGGATGATACGACTCATTTCAAGACGAATCCTAAACCTCGAAAACAGCTTAGACTTCCCGCTGGTGATAAGGAACTGGTGGAGGTGATGTATGCGCCGACGGAACCGGGGGATCATTCGACGCTGCTGACGATCAACCACGATGGCCAGGGGGAGAACAAAGGCGAGACTCTCGAGATTCCCTTGTCTGGTGAGTTCAAAGCGGATCGCAAGGCGATATCGGTGAGTGCCGAAGCACTATCTTTTGGCTCGACGCAGAAAGTGTCTTCAGATACGCTGCGGAAGGTTCTCACCGTTGAGAACATCGGAACCTGGAGTAAGGATTCGCCGTTGGAATGGTCACTTTCACTGGATGGTAGTAATACTGATCAATTCCAGATAAATCCTCCGCTTCGAAAGCAAATCTTTACCCCCACCGGCGGCAAGGAACTGGTGGAGGTAGTGTATGCACCGACGACACCGGGGAACCACTCGGCGTCGTTGACGATCGATCACAATGGCCAGGGCGAGCCCCTGGAAATACCCCTATCTGGTGAGTTCGACGTGACTGGCCGGGCGATATCGGTGAGTGCTGAAGCGCTATCCTTTGGCTCGACGCAGAAAGTGTCTTCAGATACGCTGCGGAAGGTTTTCACCATCGAGAATATCGGGACCTGGAGTGAGGAGTCGCCGTTGGAATTATCATTTTCACTGGGTGGTAGTAATGCCAATCAATTCCAGACGAATCCCAGGACCGAGGCGTCGATCTCTATCCCCGCTGGCGGCAAGGAACTGGTGGAGGTAGTGTATGCACCGACGACACCGGGGAACCACTCGGCGTCGTTGACGATCGATCACAATGGCCAGGGCGAGCCCCTGGAAATACCCCTGTCTGGTGAGTTCGACGTGACTGGCCGGGCGATATCGGTGAGTGCTGAAGCGCTATCCTTTGGCTCGGCGCAAATAGCATCGAAGGATCCGCTGCGGAAGGTTTTCACCGTCGAGAATATCGGAACCTGGAGTGAGGATTTGCCGTTGGTATTATCACTTTCACTGGGTGGTAGTAATGCCAATCAATTCCAGACGAATCCCAGGACCGAGGCGTCGATCTCTATCCCCGCCGGTGGCAAGGAACTGGTGGAGGTAGTGTATGCACCGACGACACCGGGGAACCACTCGGCGTCGTTGACGATCGATCACAATGGCCAGGGCGAGACCCAGGAGATAGCCCTGTCGGGGATCGGATTCGAGACTCCGAAGGTTGGGAGATTAACCCCTTCAAAAATCGATATCGGAAAGGTGCGGATAGGGGCATCGAAGCGTTCTCAGGCAAACTCGATTTTAAGTGCTAGCGACAGCTTGAGGATAATGGATATATCCACATCCTCTCCTGTTTTTGTGGTGGAGGTGGATAAAGAATTACTGGGTGAATTTCTTCCCAAAGGGCAAAGTGTGAGTTACCGAGTCTTGTTCTCTCCTGTCGAACGGGGGGAGGAAGAGGAGACTCTATTTATCTCTACCAATGATCCCGATGATTTTGTCAGGGAAATCTCTCTATCGGGTGAGGGGTTTGCCGCCGAAATGGCATTAGCAGGCGAAGTAGATAAACTCGATTTTGGCCTGATATTCGTGGGTGAAGAAAAAACCCTGCAAGATATTACTCTCCACAATAGATCTGGGACTGAAGATCTGGAAGTAACCGTCACTACATCGGCAGCGGAATACATCCTGGTCAACTCTTCGACCGTAACAATTCCGCCGGGGGGCAGTGATGCGGTAGAGGTGAAGTTCAGACCGTCTTCCTTAGGGGAAAAGACCGGACTCCTCACTATCAAAGCGGAAAATGATCCCGACAGTTCTCTGGTGAAAGTCGATCTTCTGGGAACTGGCATCGGCGCGGAAATTCTGGTCAGCCCGGATAGAGTCGATTTCCAGGATGTCAGCGTCAATGGCACAGCTGTTTTTCCTCTCACCATTTTTAACAACGGTTCGACCTCCCTCAATTTTACGCTAGATCCGGTCGCCGTACCGTTCAGTATTGAACCGATATTGGGCTCCATCTCGGCACAATCTAGCCAGACTGTAAATGTCACTTTCTCCCCAGTTTCATCGGATTCTTTCAGTGATATTTTACTCACCAACAGTAATTCATGGGATAGAAAGGAAGCCCTCTCCGTCTCCATCTCGGGGCGAGGAGTGCGAAGCCCGCTATCTCTCTCATCGACCTCAGTCGATTTTGGCTCTATGCGAAGCAGAATCGATACAGCCGCTAATGAAGTGACGATAATCAATACCGGAAATATTCCGGTCAAGATCAGCGAGATAGCCATAGAGAATACCCGCTTTGGTCTGGTGGGAGTAGCGCCATCCAATAGCGCTCCCCTAAGTCTCAATACGGAGGAAAGCAGCATCCTCAGGTTTTCTTATAAGCCGCTTTCCACTGGAATCGATACGGGGAAAGTCAAGATCATTAGCTCAGATCCTGTAAAACCTATTTACGAAGTCGAATTGCGGGGTAGGAGTGTCGCTCCAGATGTGGTCACCAGAGAGGATACAGTGCAATTCGGAGCGGTCAGGCGATCGAGTCCTGATGAGAAAACACTCTCCATAACGGTAGAAAATATCGGAGATAGCCGCGCTCAGATCGACAGAATTGAAATTGGGAATGATGCTTTTTCCGTTTCTCCCAACAGTGCCTTCGCTCTGAATGCGAGGGGAACCCGGGAAATCAGCATCACTTTCGATCCGGAAATGGACGGAGTGCACAATGCACTGTTGAACCTTTATGGGGATATGGATGAAGAATTGGGAGAGGATGTGCTTTCCGTCTTCGTAAGCGGCTTCGGCATCTCATCGACCATCTCGGTCATCCCCGATAGCCTCGATTTAGGCAGTGTGAGTCCGCCCAATTCCCTTTCGGGTAAGCTCTTTCTGCAAAATACAGGCAACTATCCGCTGAGCATCAGCACCGCTGATTTTCCCACAGAAGGCGCTTTTTTTTCCGTAACTTCTCCCCTATTCCCCATCTCATTGGAATCAGGAGAACGGAGTGAGATAGAGGTCGAATTCAAACCCCTTGAGGCCGGAGATTTCAGGAGCATCCTCGCCATCATCAGTGACGATCCTGACCTGGGGAAAGTGGAAATTCCGATAAAGGGGGGCGGTAGCAAAACAGAATTGAGTCTGCCGCGATCACTCTCATTTGGCGAGATAGCGGTCGGAAAAAGCAGTGAATCCGCGCTGCTGAATGTGACCAGTAAAGTGACTTCAACTGTTAAAATATCGGTCGAGCCTAGCTCAGATGCTCAGTTTGTCTGGACCGAAGAGGCTTTTTCAATTCTCCCAGAAGAAAGCAAACAGATACCGGTGGTTTTTACCCCTTCTTCAAAAGGCCTCAAAGAAACGACGCTGATGTTGAGAGCAGAGGATGGGTCACCATTCCCCGTTACTTTGCAGGGAGAGGGGATTCAGCAGGAAATAAGCGCCCTTGGGTCTGTCAAATTCCCTCGCCCAGTAAGAGTAAGCGAACGAGATACCATAGGAGTAGAAATCACGAATAGCGGCACGGCTCCCCTGAGGATCAACGAGGTCGATATCGATCTGCCTTTTCGGGCGCTTCTCAAGTCCTCAATCGAAATTGCCCCTAGAGGCGGGGTGGAGACTATAAATATTGAATTTACACCGACAGACTCTGTGACATATAAAGAGAATCTGGTTATCAAGAGCGATGATCCTGTCAATCCCGAAATATCCATGTCGATAGAAGGGCAAGGGGTAGGGCCGTTTATGACCGTCCTCTCTGAGGATGATTTCAACTTTGGGCAAGTGCTGCGCAAGGGGTTGGAGGAACAGAACAGCGGGAAGGGAAAAACGATCACGCTCGAGTTGGGCAATGTGGGGCAGGATACTCTTTTCATAGAAGAAGTATTTATCGAAGATGAAACAGGCCCTTTCAGTGTGAAACAATTGAGCGTCGATATTGCTCCGGGTCGGAGTGAATTTCTGGAGATTAGCTTCTTGCCCAGCGAAGATGGCGAACAGACGACCTCTATTATCGTGAAGACGAACCGCCCAGATGATGAGCAAAGGATCAGAGTATCGGGAACGGGTATCTCTCCGAAAATAGTTGTCGATCCAGTTGTCAAATTCGGCTCGGTTAAGATCAATCCGACCGGGAGCGAAGCTAACGATGATATCAAAACATTTTTCATCTCCAATGAGACTGGGAGCGAAGCACTCGAGATCCGTGTGCTGCGGGTTGGGGTTGATGATCCGCTGCAGTTTCATATTGAAGAACCGGTGCCGACCTCAACTGCACCAGTTATCATCCCCAAAGGAGATGTGCAAGAGGTAACGCTGCGTTTTGTGCCGACCATGGATCCGAAAGAATTGCGCAATCGGAAGACCGGGATAACGCTGACTGATACGCTGAGTATCTCGAGCAATGATGTGGATCGAAAAACTGTCAAGATCGTGCTGGAGGGAGAGGGAACAGTGAGTGATCTGGTTATTCCCGACAGCCTTTCCTTTAAACGCGTCAAGGTGGATACGTCATTGGTAAAACCGCTGGTGATTACCAACAACGGGGAAGTAGCCACATTGCACGCTTCTTTTGAAAACGACCGGGACCATCAGTTCGCGCTTGAAGGTAGCAATCCCTTTAACGTGGAGGGCGGAGAATCCAGTATCAACATCCGTTTTACTCCCAAATCGCGCAACGATAACGAAATAATTACGGCGGAATTGGTTCTCACAGATACTTCCACTCAGCGCCCGGACATCGTGGCACTGAAAGGGTTTGGCACCCAGTCTAGCATGAAGATCTTGAACTCCGAGGGGCGCAGTATAGATCTGGTCGATTTCGGCAGATTTCGCACAAATAAATTGGGAGGCCCCAGGCAGACCGTGACGATCGACAATTCGGGCAACGATGTGCTCAATGCATCACTGCGGTCGAGTGACAACCAGTTCGTGCTCTCGAGCCAGGATATCATCGTAGATCCGGATGAAAAGGTCGATGTCACGATGACTTTCAACCCCAAGATTCCCGATGTCACGACTGCGAGCCTGGTGATCGTAGCTCCTCAGGACATACGCTCGGAGGTGACCGTTGGGTTGGTGGGGGAAGGAACGGAGCCGGCTTTTACCGTAGAGAACGTCGATCTGGAACCCCAACCGGTAGTGTTCGATGGGCAGGCGAGCGGAACATTGACAATCGGCAACGTGAGGGGGACTGATACTTTAGAGGTGTCGGATATTACGTTCCATCAGTTCTCTGATGAGTTTAGGGTCGATAAGAAGGATCTCTCCATTTTACCAGGAAAATCTGCTTCGGTGAATATCAGCCTGACTGCAAACAACCCCGCGCTTCTCGATCTCAATACAGTTTTACTCGATATTCCACACGAATCTGCAGCGGACCCGAATTCGATGGAAACGAAAACTATTCAGGTCAAGTTTGCCGTGGCTGACACGCAGTTCCCTACCATCTATTTCAACGCGGACACATTATCTCCGCCGAAAGCGAATACGGGAAAATCCATCATTGTGAAGCTGGAAGAAGAAACGGGGATACTCAAACCTGAAGAGACGGCACTGTTGTGGCGCTTAGGAGGGCAAAATAGCTTTAGCGAAGTACTTTTCGAGCTAACTGATCAGAACGAGGAGGGAACGGATAAGAGGGGAAAAGCCGAAATTCCCGTCCCATCCGCCGCTACCGGGAGCCGGGGGATCGAATATTATTTTAAAACTGCCGATTCGTACGACAATGGCACGATTCGCGACCGCAATGGGTTAAAAAGGTTTGATAGCGAGATCGTTCCATACCAGATGACTGTGAAAGTGGATGAACTGAGCGCGGAGGTGGCCCTATATGGAGATTCGGAGGTAAAGAAAGCCTACCAGATGGTCTCCGTGCCCCTGAATTTGGACCGCAAGGATATAAATCTTGTTTTGGAGAAGGTACTCAACAAGCCGGTGACTAAGGCCAAACCCAAAGAATGGCGGCTTTTTGGCTGGAATACCGCGACAAATAAACGGGAGGAGTTCAAGCCCAATAAGCCATTTTTTGGAAATTTCAGTCCGGGGAACGCTTTTTGGTTGATTGTCGAGAGCAGCGGTCTGCGAATGGCGGTTGGCAAGGGGGAATCGGTCGAGACCCGACAGCCTTTTACGAAATCTCTAAAATCGGGATGGAATATGGTGGGGACTCCCTTCAATTTTCCGATTCCCTGGGGAAATGTGAAAATAGGAAACAGTACTGCCCAAGAAGTTGGGGTACATTTTTTCGAGTATAGTAAAGAATACGATAAAAAACCTGAAAAAAAGAAGGGGGCGTGGTCTGAAAGCCTGTATGGACAAAAGGATGGACTCGAACCCTGGAAAGGATATGCCGTCTGGGCTCCCCGTTCAAATTTGACTTTGTCCGTATTGCCCGCCGAGTCCGTTCAGAGATCGGCCAAGATTGCGAGCCTCCTACCAGAGTGGAGTTTGAGGCTTGTCGTGGAAACCGAAGACGCTATCGATGGAAATAATGTGCTGGGCGTGCAGACCGGAGCGAGGGAAGGCTGGGATATATTCGATCAAGTAGAGCCTCCGGTCATGGGAGAAGATCTATCCGCCTACTTTGTTCCCGAGGGTGAAGACGACACAGGGGACAAGTTGACCGCCGATTTCAGAGGGAGTATCGGGGATGGAGCGATGTGGGATTTTTCCGTCGAACGGAATACAGGTGAGGAAAAACTCGAACTGTGGTGCGAAGGGATCGATTCTCTGCCTTCCTGGTTCAGAGTCGAATTAGTAGATCTGCACGCGTACGGGAGTATCGATCTGCGAAATCGGAATGGATATCGTTTCAAAGGGAAGAAGCCGATCCACTGTTTCAAAATCATCGTGGGAACGGAGGAATATCTCGAAGAGATGCTTTCTCAGATTACGCCCGAGATCTCTGCGTTGGCGCCCAATTATCCCAATCCATTCAATCCTTCGACTATAATTCCGTATCAGGTCGCCCGGGAGGGAGTGGTAGAGATCGGGATCTACAATGTTGCCGGGCAGCAAATACGCCAGCTTTTTCGTGAGCGACAGACACCTGGTTACTACAAAGTCGATTGGGATGGAAGAGATGGAAAGGGGCATTTGGCAGGAAGCGGAGTATATTTCTACCATTTGCGTACGGGGGACAGGATCCAGACCAGGAAACTGCTATTATTGAGATGAGCATCCCGCAAGGGTGTGCTCTGTTTGTCGGCTGAAAGGGCCAACTGGGGTAGTGTAGGCGGAAATGGTATTATTACACCTACCGAGTGCGATGGCAGCTTGGATCGTCCTGATTTCCCAGAGGAGAGCCGTGTGAGGGAAACCTCACATGAGGATTATGCTGATGAAAAATCAGCACTCCTCTCGCCATATTGCGATGCTGCAAAGGGATACCAGAAAGACAAGCGGCAGCAAGAGAATCAACAAAGTCATAGGGTAAATTTCTCCTTATTTAAATCATTACATGGAATTTTTTTCCCAGTAATGGGGGAGAAGATACTTTCAAGAAAATGGAGGCAATTTCTATGCCACAGGGAGGATCTGCGTCAGAAAATACTGTGCCGCAATTGCAGAATTATAAAATCTCGAGAAGAATCGGCGCGGGAGGTATGGGCACGGTCTACAAGGCCAGAGATATGGTCGGCCAGGATCTGGCCATCAAAGTCATAAAACCTCATCTGGCGAGCGACAAACAGTTCCGAGATCGTTTTTTTCTGGAGGGCAAGGTGCTGGCGGCGCTGGGGAAACACGACAACGTCGTCTTTCTATACGGTCTCCAGGAAGACAAAGGCACCCTCTTTATAGTGATGGAATATGTAGAGGGACAAGACCTGGAAACGCGGATGGCCAAGCAAGGGCTACTTCCGGAGGAACAGGTATTGCCCATTTTCTGGCAGGTCCTGAGCGCTATCTCTTTTGCTCATGAAAAAGGGGTCATCCATCGCGATATCAAACCCTCCAATATTCTCGTTCAAGGGGATGAGGTGGTAAAGGTCATGGACTTCGGAATCGCCCGGATGAAAAGAGGGGATGGAGCCGGAGAGAGAATAACACAATATGGCGTCCCGGGAACGCCGGAGTATATGGCGCCCGAACTGTTTGAAGAAGGCAATACAGCGGGTGCCAACGAAGCTTCTGATATCTATGCCCTGGGCATCACGCTATACGAGATGATGACGGCTCATGTGCCTTTTACTTCCTCAGCAGAGACCACAGAACAGGCGATGGTCGCCATTGCACGACGGCATATTGAAGATGAACCGCCGCCGCCGAGTTCTTTTTACGAGCCCTTGGATAGGGGATTGGAGAGAGTGATTCTGAAATCGATTTCCAAGAGGCCAGAGGAGCGTTATGGAACGGTAGATGAGTTTATGGGGGTGATCGAGGAGGAGGCAGAACGTTTGGGAATCGACCTACCAGATAGAGGACCCTCATCTGGTCGGGTCTCGTCTGGTCGGGTCTCGTCTGGTCGGGTCTCATCTGGTCGGGTCTCGTCTGGTCGGGTCTCGTCTGCTCGGGGCTG
>Ga0233430_1004652_pt1 | contig 12545 bp, 7 predicted proteins | sample SI_118_April2016_2_FD_179883 | JGI IMG/M metagenome (GOLD analysis project Ga0233430, IMG submission 179883) | Seawater microbial communities from Saanich Inlet, British Columbia, Canada - SI_118_April2016_150_MG | ecosystem: Environmental > Aquatic > Marine > Inlet | place: Canada: British... | reverse complement strand
TGAAGTGGGCTCTCAACGAAAATGACATAGGAATCAAAGTATGAGCCATATGACTTGGCCCAAGGAAACTGGTCTGCCCCGCAAGCAAGGAATGTATGATCCTGCTATGGAGCATGACGCCTGCGGATTTGGCTTCATCGCCAATATTCAGAATGTGCCGAGTCATGAGATCGTTCACCAAGCGCTGGAAATTGTCGTCAAAATGGATCACCGCGGTGCCGTCGGTGCCGATCCACTTGCCGGTGACGGTGCGGGTATCCTGATTCAGATACCTGACAAATTTCTGCGAAAGGAATTTGCAGACCTCGGTGTGACGATGCCTGAGAAAGGTGACTATGCCGTTGGCATGGTATTCCTGCCGCGTGATAGCGAACTGCGCGAGGCCAGCATTGCTGCCGTCAATAAAGTGACGGAAGACGAAGGTCAGGTCGTGCTGGGTTGGCGTGACGTGCCGGTAGACAAGAGTGTCCTGGGCGAAAGCGTCAAGCAAACTGAGCCGGTGATCAAGCAGGTTCTTATTGGACGCGGAACTGGCACTGCCGATACAGATGCCTTTGATCGCAAGCTGTACGTCATTCGCAAGCAGTCACACCATGTAATGTGGGATACCAACGAGACAGCATGGCAGGACTTTTATATGCCGTCGCTGTCATCCCGCACGATTGTATTTAAAGGTATGGTCCTGGCAGGTAATCTTGCCAAATACTATCGCGATTTTCAAAATCCTGATTTTGAAACAGCTATGGCCTTGTTCCATCAGCGTTTTTCGACCAACACCTTTCCGTCCTGGCGGCTGGCTCAACCGTTTCGCTTCCTGAGCCACAATGGTGAAATCAACACACTGCGCGGCAACATCAACTGGATGAATGCTCGCCGGCACAACATGAGCTCGAAGATTCTCGGTGACGATCTCGAGAAACTCTGGCCGCTGATCGGAGATGGCTCGTCAGATTCCTCGACCTTTGATAATGCCCTGGAATTGTTGGTGATGGGTGGCTACTCGTTGTCGCATGCGATGATGCTGATGATCCCGGAAGCCTGGAAAGACAATCCGTTGATGAGCAATGAACGCCGGGCGTTCTACGAGCATCAGTCTGCGGTTATGGAACCGTGGGACGGACCAGCTGCCATGGCCTTTACCGATGGCCGCCAGATTGCGGCGACCCTGGATCGCAATGGTCTTCGTCCTGCCCGCTATATCGAAACTGATGATGGCCTGGTTGTGATGGCGTCTGAGGTAGGTGTCCTGCCGATTCCGGAAAGCAAGATTGTTCGCAAATGGCGTTTGCAGCCGGGCAAGATGTTACTGGTTGATCTGGAGCAGCACCGGATTATTTCGGACGACGAATTAAAGGATGATCTGGCCAAGGCGCGGCCTTATCAACAGTGGCTGGATCAATCGCAAATTCATCTAAGCGATTTGCCCACTGAAATTGGGCCGATGGCACCGGAATCTGATACCCTGCGCGATCTGCAACAGGCATTTGGCTACAACCGCGAGGATATCAAGTTCTTCCTCAAGCCAATGGCAACAACCGGGATGGATCCTATTGGTTCCATGGGGCGTGATATTCCGCTGGCACCACTGTCAGACCGCTCACGCATGTTGTACGACTATTTCTTCCAGAATTTTGCGCAAGTGACTAACCCACCGATCGATCCGATCAGGGAAGAACTGGTGATGTCGTTGGTCAGCTTCATTGGCCCGCGGCCCAATTTGCTGGATCTCGAATCTGGTGGAGAATATAAGCGGCTCGAGATTGACCAGCCAATTTTGTCGAACATTGATCTTGAACGCGTCCGTCGTATCACTGATCAGGTAGATGGTGAATTCAGAACCTTCACACTGGATATCTGTTATCCCGTGCGTGGTGAAGAACGTATCTCGATGGAAGAGGCCGTGGAAATCCTGTGCTGGCGCGCTGAAAAGAAAGTGCGCGACCGCGGCTATAACATCCTGATCCTGTCCGATCGGGATTTGGATATCGATCACGTTGCTATTCCGGCCTTGCTGGCCACGGGCGCTGTGCATCACCATTTGATCCGCAAGGGTCTTCGCACCGAAGTTGGTTTGGTGATTGAAACCGGTGAAGCCCGCAGGGTCCATGATTTCTGTCTGCTGGCTGGATATGGTGCCGAGGCTATCAACCCTTATCTGGCCTTCAGCACCTTGCAGGATATGGCTGCTGACCTTGATGGTGTTGGTATCGAAGAAGCCACTCAAAATTATATCAAAGCTGTCGGCAAAGGCATTCTCAAAGTCATGTCGAAGATGGGGATATCGACTTATCAATCCTATTGCGGTGGCCAGATATTTGACGCTGTTGGTCTTTCCCCTGAATTCATAGAAGCATATTTCACCGGCACCTTATCCAGGGTTGGTGGTGTTGGCATCAACGAAATTGCGATGGAAACTGAATTCCGGCACACCGAAGCTTTCAGCGAAGTCCCGGATTTACGGCACGAACTGGATGTTGGCGGTGATCTTGCCTATCGCATGAAAGGTGAGGAGCACGTCTGGACGCCAGAAACGATTGGTACCTTACAGCACGCCGTACGCAGCGGAAATTACAAGCAATTCAAGTCCTTTACGGCAAAAGTCGACGACCAGACGAAGAAGTTTAACAACTTGCGGGGCCTGTTTGATTTACAGCCTGTTGGCGGGCCTGTTCCCCTGGACGAAGTCGAGCCCGCATCAGAGATTGTTAAACGCTTTGCGACCGGTGCCATGTCTTTTGGTTCGATTTCCTGGGAAGCGCATACAACATTGGCGATCGCCATGAACCGGTTGGGCGGTAAGTCCAACACAGGTGAGGGCGGAGAAGAAGCCGTTCGATTTACGCCGATGGAAAATGGCGACAGCATGCGTTCGGCCATCAAGCAGGTCGCTTCCGGCCGTTTTGGTGTTACGAACGAATATTTGACCAACGCCGATGATATCCAGATCAAGATGGCACAAGGTGCCAAGCCGGGTGAAGGTGGACAATTGCCGGGCCACAAGGTCAATGAATGGATTGCCCGGGTGCGGCATTCTACAGAAGGTGTTGGACTGATTTCTCCACCACCACACCACGATATTTATTCGATCGAAGATCTGGCGCAGCTGATCCATGATCTCAAGAACGTAAATCCCCGGGCGCGGATTTCGGTCAAACTGGTGTCAGAAGTTGGCGTTGGCACGGTGGCTGCTGGTGTAAGCAAGGCCCACGCCGACCATGTAACAATTTCAGGCCACGATGGTGGAACCGGTGCATCACCGATTACGTCGCTGCTGAATGCCGGTGGCCCTTGGGAAATGGGACTTGCGGAGACGCATCAAACCCTGGTTTTGAACGGTCTGCGCGGTCGGATTTCTGTGCAGGTGGATGGCGGTTTGCGCACAGGTCGTGACGTCGTCGTTGGTGCCTTGTTGGGTGCCGATGAATTTGGTTTTGCAACAGCAGCACTGGTTTCCGAAGGCTGTATCATGATGCGCAAGTGTCATCTGAATACTTGTCCTGTAGGAATTGCGACACAGGATGAACGTTTGCGGAAACGTTTCCCTGGCGAGCCGGAACATGTCGTTAACTTCTTCAGCTTCATCGCCGAAGAAGTACGGGAACTGATGGCAGAACTGGGTTTCAGGACGATCAATGAAATGATTGGACGTTCCGACGCCTTGAATATGAAACCTGCTATCGACCACTGGAAGGCTCAAAAGGTAGACCTGTCCAAACTTCTGTATCCGCTGGAGCCAGCCGAAGGTGTTGCAGTTTACAATTGCGAAACCCAGGACCATGGTCTCGATGCGGCGCTGGATCACGAATTGATTCGTCAGGCTCGACCAGCCATAGATAACGGCGAAAAGGTCATCATCAATTCGTCTGTTCACAATATCAACCGCACGGTGGGTGCCATGTTGTCCGGCGAGGTTGCCAGGGCTCATGGTCATGCCGGGCTGGCAGACGACTCCATTCACATCAACCTGACAGGCAATGCAGGCCAAAGCCTGGGCGGCTGGCTGGCCAAGGGCGTTACGATTGAAATGATCGGTGACGCCAATGACTATGTCGGCAAGGGCCTGTCCGGTGGGCGGATCATTGTATATCCGGCTCCTGACAGTGCACTGGTTCCTGAAGATAATATTATCGTCGGAAACACCGTTTTGTACGGTGCCATTGAAGGTGAATGCTATTTCCGGGGCGTTGCCGGTGAGCGTTTTGCGGTGCGAAATTCCGGTGCAACTGCCGTCGTTGAAGGTTGTGGTGATCACGGTTGTGAATATATGACAGGTGGCGTTGTCGCTGTACTTGGATCAACTGGACGGAACTTTGCTGCCGGAATGTCCGGTGGTATCGCCTATGTGCTGGATGAAGATGCGACATTCGAATCTTTGTGCAATACCGCCATGGTGGATATCGAAAGTATCGAATCGATAAGTGCATCTGCCAGTGACGAAGATGTTGCCGGTGATTTGACGCAACACGATGCCCAACGCCTGAGAGGTATGCTGGAAGCGCACCTTGAACACACAGGCAGTTCAGTTGCAAAAAATATCCTTGAAAACTGGGATCAGTATTTGCCGAAATTTGTGAAGGTTATGCCGGTGGAATACCGCCGTGCGTTGAAAGAAATGCAAGCCAGGTCTAAAGCGCCCACGCGTGACGACGTAAGTGTTGCAGCAGTGGGGAGCTAAGGAATATGGGTAAGCCAACAGGTTTTCTTGAATTTGAACGCAACGACCGCGGCTATGAGCCGGTTGAAGATCGTGTAAAGGACTACAAGGAGTTCTTTGTACCGCTGTCGACCGACGAAATGAAAGTCCAGGGTGGCCGCTGCATGGACTGCGGCATTCCCTATTGTCATCAGGGCTGTCCGGTCAACAACGTCATCCCTGAATGGAATGACCTGGTCTATAGCGGTAAATGGCGCGAAGGTTTGTCGTTGTTGCACACGACAAATAACTTCCCTGAATTTACGGGTCGAGTTTGCCCGGCTCCGTGCGAAGCATCTTGTACACTGAACCTGACGGAAGAGCCGGTTACGATCAAAAGCATTGAATGTGCACTGGTCGACCGTGGTTGGGAAGAAGGCTGGATCAGGGCCCGGTTGCCGCATCATCGCAGTGGCAAACGCGTTGCCATTGTGGGCTCAGGCCCCGCTGGCATGGCTGCAGCCCAGCAGCTGGCACGGGCCGGACACAAGGTCGTGGTATTCGAAAAGAATGCCCGCATTGGCGGCTTGCTGCGCATTGGTATTCCTGATTTCAAGATGGAGAAATCGGCGATTGACCGTCGCATGGCGCAGATGCAGGCGGAAGGTGTTGAATTCCGGCCCAACAGTCATGTTGGCGTTAACGTTGATGTCCAGAACATGATGGAAGAATTTGATGCCGTTGCCTTGTGCGGTGGCTCGGAAGTCCCTCGTGATCTTCCTGTGCCTGGTCGGGAGAACAAGGGCGTACATTTCGCCATGGAATTCCTCGCGCAACAAAATGACCGGGTTGCCGGTGTTACAGTGCCTGATGATGTTTCCATCATGGCAACAGGCAAGCATGTTGTTGTGATCGGTGGCGGTGACACCGGTTCGGACTGCGTCGGTACTTCCCGGCGTCAGGGAGCTGCATCCATCACCCAGCTTGAAGTTATGCCGCGTCCACCTGAACAGGAAGACAAGGCGCTGACCTGGCCTGATTGGCCAACCAAGCTGCGCACTTCCAGCTCGCATCTGGAAGGTGTTGACCGTGACTGGTCTGTTTTAACCAAATCTGTCACAGGTGAAAACGGTGAGGCCAAAAGCCTCCAGGCCGTACGCCTTGACTGGATTGACGGTGAAAACGGACGTCCGGAAATGAAAGAGATTGCAGGGTCGGAATTTGAACTCAAGGCTGATCTTGTTTTCCTGGCGATGGGATTTGTGCATCCCATGCAAGAAGGCCTGTTGAAGGAACTGGGCGTCAAGTTTGACGCGCGTGGCAATGTCGAAGCCGATACGGAAGAGTACCGGACATCGATCGAAAAGGTATTTGCTGCCGGTGATATGCGCCGCGGACAGTCCCTGGTTGTCTGGGCGATCCGGGAAGGTCGCCAGTGCGCCCGTGCTATCGATCAATATCTGATGGGATCGAGCGAGCTGCCCCGATAACAGGGAGTTTCAGGCAGCATCGATGGGATTGGTGGTTCTTACCAACAGTTTCATCTGTGCCTTACTTGTCTCACCTGGTGGTAAATCGATCATACCGGTATTGGTTTCGCCCTTGAATGCCTGATTAAATGCATCAGTGCCATGGGAAACAGGTTCTGCGCAAAAGAAGTCTTCGCCAACGGGTGCAAACACAACGAGTTTGTCCAAGGTGGCGTTGGCCTCCAACTTCAGCGAATGACCTGAATTTCCCCATCTGATATCGAATTGCCTGTTCCACCCTGTGAAGCAGTTGTCCAGCCCGAGCCTCGCGATGGGCGTATCTATAGCCTGGGGTAAAAGATCTGTGGCTGGCCGCAAACTGGTTGGCATGACTTCTTCATCAACATCCCAGACTTTAGCGCATTCAGTTTTGATTGTTGTATCAGCATCACAGGGGAAATAAGGATGCCAGCCTAGTCCGAGGGGCATGGGCGTCGAAGACTGGTTGGTAACTTCCAGCTCAATCGACAGACTGTTTTCGTCCAATACAAACTTTTGCCTGGCCGTGTAATCCCATGGCCACGAATCTGCAACATGGTCATACCGCAGGAGAACAGATGTTAAACTTGTATCCTCAACATCCCATTTGCTTTGCCAGCCTTGACCATGAATTGCATGAGGGTGATCACCGAAATTCAGAGGTAGGTTAACTTCCGTATCGCTATAGAAAAAACGTCCGTTGCGGACACGGTTAGAGAACGGAACAAGCGGAAAGCAAGCCATGTCGAGAACTTCCAGAGAACGTTCTCCGGAACTTGAACAGGGGCGAAGCCAGTCGAAATGACCGCTGTCTCCGGCAAGCCAGAACCGCTCAATCGATCCGCCAATATCAGGCCGAACAATGACTCTGAGATTTCCACAGGTCAAAGCAACGCTGGTGGAAGCTTCTGTTTTATTCACGGTTTTCCCCGTTAACCCATATTAGTCGTAATCAACGTGTCGATCTTGCACACAGTTATACACACGATTTTACCTGGTCGAGTAGAGCTAAGGAAACACTTTGGTCGCTCACCCTCCTTTAGACAAAAAAACGCAGGTGCTTTCGAGGGCACCTGCATTTTGATTTGAACTGAAATGTAGTTGTCAGGCAGACAGCGCTTGCAACAAGTTTTGGGTAAGTGTTTTTGACATGGCGGTTACAGCGCGACGGCGATATTGGGGCTTCGTTGTCGTTGTTTGTACCGGACTTGTCTGTTTTTGTACCAACTTTGCGAACTTTTGTCCCTGTTCTTCATCGAATTCCAGGCCCACAAATGCGTCGCAGCCGGTTACCCGGATGGGTGTCGAATTGGTACCGGTTACAGCGGCGTCCAGCGCCGTGACCTTGCCATTTTCCTGTGTGACCCGAACGGCAACACCGGCAAGAGGGAAGTCGATGGAATCACGAATTCTTAATTTGGTGTAGCTGGATGCCGTTTTGCTTTTGGACGCAGCCGGGAGGTGGACCATGGTCACCATCTCGCCGGGTGCAAGCGTCAGATAGTCGATACCATCGTCATTAAACAAATCATCCAGAGGCACGCGCCGTGATCCATCCGGACCAGCTATTTCGATCTCGGCATTCAAGACCAGCAACGCCGGCGCTGTATCACCGGAATAGGCGGCGTAACAACGTTTTGATGTTGGCACGACGTGACAAATTTCGCCTTCGTATTTCATGCAACCATCATTGCTGTCGCGCCACCACTGGCTCTGGTTATAAAACAGACAACGCGTATCGAGGCAGAGGTTGCCACCGATTGTGGCAACAGCCCTGTGTGTTGCGCCTGCTACGGCATTGGCCGCTTCGGCCAGAACGGCATAGTCCTGTTTAATCGCAGGATCGTTGCCGATTGTGGCGAGGGTAACGGCTGCACCGATGTGCAAGCCGTCTGCATCTGCTTCAAAGCGCTGCAGTTCCGAAAGTCCTGACAATTCGATCAGGTTTTCTGTCGGGGTCAGGCCGCGGCGGATATTGGCAAGCAAGTCTGTGCCGCCGGAAATGTATCGTGCTTCGTCCAGTGAGCCTCGAATCTTCAAAGCTTCAGCCAGTGTGCCGGGACGATGTAGTTTAAATTCAGGAAGTACTTCCATGTCTCTTATCCTTATTCCGCCGCAACATTGTTGGCCTGCTCACGTTCATAACGCGCGCGGGCCTCATGGAGGCGGTCAGGGGTTATTGGTGTTTCAGTCATGCGGACGCCGGTTGCCATTCTGACGGCATTGGCAAGTGCCGGAATGAAGCTTGGCAATGAGCCTTCTCCGGCTTCCTTGGCACCATAGGGGCCGTTGGGGTCAATGCTTTCGACCATCTTGATATCCATAGGTGGTGACTCCACCATGGTCGGTACCCTGTAGTCGAGCATGTTACCACTGATCAGTAAGCCATTGTGATAGCGCGTTTCTTCGGACAATGCCTGCCCCATCCCCATCCATGCAGAGCCTTGAATCTGCCCCTCACAAGACAGCGGGTTCAAGGCAAAACCAAGGTCATGGGCAATCCAGATGTTGTCGACTGTAACTTGCGATGTGTCGGGATCGACGGTGATCTCCACCACTTCTGCGGAATAGGAAAAGCCCATGGTGGGGCCAACTGCAGAACCGCGAAATTTCCTGCCACCCTGTGCTGAGACGGGTGTTGAAAAAGTACCCTTGGCGGTAATTGTACCTTCGTCTTTCAGGGCTTCAACAACGACATCCATATATTCGATGCCAGGGTCCTGGCTACCGGCAACGCGGAACAGGGTTCCGTCGAATTCAATGTCTTCCGATTTGGCATCCAACAAGGTTGCCGCTGCTTCGGCGAGGATTTGACGCATAGAGCGCGCGGCATCCAGTGCAGCATTGCCGACCATGTAGGTTACCCGCGACGAGTACGATCCGTTGTCCTTGGGTGTGTGGTCAGAATCGTTGGCCATCAGTTTGATCTGGCTGGCATCCAGGTTCAGGGTTTCGGCGACGCACTGGACAACCATGGTGCTCGATCCCTGGCCAATGTCTGCTGCGCCGGTCAGGGCGGTAATAGCGCCGTCAAAATCCAGTTTCAGATTAACGACGGCATGAGGTTCGCCCGTCCAGTGTACCGGTTTGGCCGCACCGGAAACATAATGCGCGCAAGCCATACCCAGTCCCTTGTTGGGTGCCAGGTTTTTGATGCGTTCATCCCAGTTGCTTTCTTTTTGAACCCAATCCAGGCATTCCGGCAAACCGTAGGAATTCACCATGATATCGTTCGCCGTATAGGTTGGCGTTACAAGCAGGTTCTTGCGTCTGACTTCAAAGGGATCCAGACCCAGTTCTTCGGACATTCGATCCATCAGATTCTCAATGGCAAAGCGTACATTGACTGTACCGTGACCACGAAAAGCACCGCAGGGCGGGGTGTTGGTAAGAATACGATAGCCATCGTATTTAACGGCCGGAATATCATAGATGCCGTACATCAAAGTACCGGCATAAAGGATGGTTACGATGCCGTATGATGGATAACCGCCGCCGCGCTGCACGACTTCCGATGCCAGGCCAGTCAGCTTGCCATCCTTGTTCATACCCATCTTCAGATTGACCTGGGTTTCAGGCCGACCGCGATGGGTAATGAAAGTCTCTTCTCGTGAAGTCGTCAGACGAACTGTTGATCCCGTGGCCTTTGCGAGATGGGCACAGATTACTTCGTGATGAAGTGTTTCGGTCCGGGCACCAAAGCCGCCGCCGACAAAAGGTTTGATGACTCTGACCTGACCTTTTTCTAGACCAAGACAGCGTGCAAAAATAAGATGGCCGTAGAAAGGAACCTGAGTGGACGGCCAGATCGTAAGATGTTGGCGAATGGGGTCAAACTCAGCGACTGCAGCGTTAGGCTCCATGTGAACCTGGTTGACCTCGGCACACTGATAGCTTTCTTCCACGACCAGATCAGAATTCGCAAATTCCGCTTCGGTATCACCCAGTTCGAAATGAACATCACGTTCCTGGTTACCAGCACGGCTTTCGTGCAGTTGAACAGCATCAGGCGCGCGGGCTTCTTCTGCGGTGTAGTAAGCTGGCAGTTCGTTATATTCAACCTTGATCAGGCTGATGGCTTTGGCTGCTGTCGCGGCATCAATGGCTGCAACGGCGGCGACGGGCTCACCCCGGTAACGCACACGACCATTCGCCAAAGGGTATTCCAGCATGGCAATGGGCAGAATGCCGTATGGCTGGGTTGTGTCTTCCCCGGTTAATACACAAACAACGCCGGGCAGGGCAGCTGCTTCCGTGGTGTCGATGGAAACGATTTCAGCGTGGCTATAGCGGCCATGCAGAATGCGGCCAACCAGGGCATCCTGGGCCAGATCGCCAGCATATTTGGCGCGACCGGTTACTTTGTCAGGGCCATCAATCAGGGGCAGACGTTCGCCAACGGAACGAACTTTTCGTTCCGGGTCAGGACTGGGATCAGGCTGAGGGTCGTTTGGTGTAACGCTGTCTCGTGGGTGCTGAAGTTCGTCAGTCATTCTGCGGCCTCCCGGCTGGCATTGATTATTTCAGCGGCTGCCTGAACAGATTCGATGATTTTGATATAGCCGGTGCAACGACAGATATTGCCGCCCAATGCTTCGCGAATTTCGTCTTCCGTCGGATTTGTATTTGTGCGCAGCAAACTTTCGGACGTCATGATCATCCCCGGGGTGCAATAGCCACACTGTGATCCCAGTTTTTCATGGAACGAGCTCTGGACCGCTGACAATTCACCTCTTGTTGCCTGCCCTTCGACGGTCTCGATGACCTGGCCTGCGCAGGAATGTGCCAACGTCAGGCAAGAAAGGCGAGCGCCGCCATCGGCAAGAATTGTGCAAGCGCCACATTCACCGCCATCACAGCCGATCTTGGTGCCGGTCAGACCGCAAACCTCACGTAAATAATCGACGAGCAACATGTTGTCGGCGACAACATCTGCACGAGGGCGACCGTTAACGGTCATTTGCAATACGGAATTCATATTCAAGCCTTTCTCAAATCTCTTACGCGCACAGCCTTGCCTTCAGACCGCGGTACTTTACCAGGACCAACAACGATAACCTTGAAGCTCACGCCGGTTGCCTGTTTCAATCGTTCGGAAATCATTTTTGCTACTTTGGCGTAGTCGCCCTTTTTGACGGTTGGTAATGCTTCAACCTCGACATCGACCGTAGCCATGGATTTACCATCGCGTACCACCAGTTGGTAATGTGGCGCGACACCAGGCAAACCTATCAAGGCTTCCTCAACAGCAGACGGATAGACATTAACGCCCCGGATCACCAGCATGTCGTCGCTGCGTCCCTTGGCCCGCGCCATACGGCGATGTGTACGTCCACAGATGCATTTGCCTGGAATGATATGGGTAATGTCGCCGGTGCGATAACGCACCATTGGCAACGCTTCCTTGCTCAGGGTTGTAATGACCAGCTCACCGGTTTCACCTTCCGGCAATACGTCACCTGTCTTCGGATCAATAATCTCGAAATAGAAATGATCTTCCCATAAATGAAGCCCACCTGGTGTATCCGGGTCCATGGCGCCTTCAAGGCACTCCGCCGCGACTCCTGGGCCCATGACTTCCGACAGTCCGTAATGATCAATCATTGTCAGGCCTAATCGGCGACCCGCTTCCGCACGCAAGGCATCCGTTGCAGCTTCAGCACCACACAGGGCTACCCGGACCGGGGCTTTTTTAAGGTCGATGCCAGCCGCCTCAGCGACATCTGCGATGTTCAGGGCATAGGAAGGCGTGGATATCAAAACATCCGCCTGCATATCGATCAGCATCATGATCTGGCGATCAGTGTTGCCACCCGAAAGGGGGACGACAGTACAGCCAAGTTCTTCGGCACCGCCGTGAAAGCCAAGACCACCTGTGAACAGGCCGTAACCAATGGAGTTTTGCAAGACATCGCCAGGTTTGACACCCGCTGCAACCATGGATCTGGCCATCAAGGTCGACCAGCTTTTCATGTCTTTTTTGCTGTAGCCAACTATCGTTGGCTTTCCCGTGGTGCCGGATGATCCGTGCACACGCACAAGCTTTTCCTGGGGAATTGCAAATAGCCCCATCGGGTAGTTATCCCTCAGGTCGCTTTTGCGTGCAAACGGAAACTTTGCAATATCTTTCAGCGTTTTTAAATCAGCCGGTTTTACACCGGCGTCATCAAATTTGGCTTTTACAGCAGGAACATTGCGGTAGGCATGCCGGACAGTTTTTTGCAGCCGTGCCAGTTGCAACGCCCGTAATTCCCGCCTGGATATGCGTTCCAGTTCGGGTTGGTACATTGCAGCTTGCTTGCGCCTGGCTGCCGGTTTCTTCAACGTAGTTGCCATGGATCAGGACAGTCCCATGCGCACGGGTGCTGCTCTGTCACCTGAGCCTCGTTGTGGCATGCGTGGAA